>Ga0214164_1000218_pt1 | contig 39906 bp, 24 predicted proteins | sample TroBogepilimnion_13_FD_153003 | JGI IMG/M metagenome (GOLD analysis project Ga0214164, IMG submission 153003) | Freshwater microbial communities from Trout Bog Lake, WI - Practice 03JUN2009 epilimnion v4 | ecosystem: Environmental > Aquatic > Freshwater > Lake > Epilimnion/Euphotic zone ...
CGTTACTTACAGAATGCCTGCACCGTTGGCAAATCGTTTCGTTCACTTGGAATTGAAATCAGACTTTGAAGATTGGCAAGAATGGGCTTTGGCAAATAAAGTGCATGAGCAGGTTGTAGGTTATGTGGGCTTTGCTAAAAATGATTTGTACGACTTTGACCCAAAATCTAGTTCACGTGCATTTGCCACTCCACGTAGCTGGTCATTCGTCAGTGAGTTGTTAATGGACGATGACTTGCCAGAAGTTACATTGACAGATTTAATTGCAGGTGCAATTGGAGAAGGACTGGCTGTTAAGTTTATGGCACACCGTAAAGTTGCCAAACAAATGCCCAAGCCCGAAGACATCCTATCTGGCAAGATTAAAAAATCTGAAATCAAAGAGATTTCCGCTATGTACTCATTGACAGTTAGCCTGTGCTATGAACTCCAAACTGCACACCAAAAGAAAATCAGCAATTGGGATGCAATGGCAGATAACTTCTTTGGTTATATGATGGATAATTTTCCAACTGAACTAGTAGTGATGGGAGCGAAGACAGCCCTCACAAATTATCAGTTACCGTTCGATGCCAGCAAGTTGAAGAACTTTGATCGCTTCCACGAGAAATATGGCAAATTTATCATACAGGCTATGGAATAACTTTAAGGCCCTTAGGGGCCTTTTTTACTTGCATTTTATCTAGAATTCATGTATAATATACTATATACAGTAACAAACAGGAGCGCACTGAATGTCTAAAATAATGAAAGCAGAAAAGACTGCTAAAATTGAGAAACGAGAATTTTCTCAGGTTGAAAAAAATAAAATTATTGAAAAGTTGACTACAGCTCGTATTGGTTTGCTGTTGCGTCATCCTTTCTTTGGCAATCTTGCTACACGCATGAAATTAATCGATGCCACAGATTGGTGCAATACACTTGCCACAGATGGTCGTAACTTTTACTACAATAACGACTTTGTCAACAAATTGACTCCTAAACAAGCCGAGTTTGGATTTGCACACGAAGTATTGCATAACATCTTTGACCATATGGGTCGTAGGCAAGATCGAGATCCTATGCTCAGTAACATTGCCGCGGACTATGCCGCTAATCAAATTCTAAAAGATGAGCGTATTGGTGAAGTGCCAGATTGGATTAAAATTTTCCAAGACAACAAATACCGCGGCATGAGCTATGAAGAGATTTATGCAGACTTGGAAAAAGATGCTATCAAAATTGATATCAGCGAGCTAGGTGAATTGCTAGATGATCACTTAGATGGAGAAGGTGAGGGAGAAGGCTCCGGTGAAGGAGAAGATGGCAAGGATGGTAATGGTCGTCCAAAACTCACAGCAGAAGAAAAGAAACAGATCCGCGATGAGATCAAAGAAGCAATGGTAGCGGCCGCTCAATCAGCAGGTGCTGGTAAAGTGCCTGCAGGTATTGCTCGTTACATCCAAGTGTTTACAGAACCTAAAATGGATTGGCGTCAGATGTTGCGTATGAATATCCAAAGTATTCTAAAAAGCAACTTTAGTTTTAGCCGTCCAAATCGTAAATCACAACATAGTGGTGCTATCCTACCAGGTATGTTAAACGAAGAAACCATTGATGTTAGTGTAGCTATTGACATGTCCGGAAGTATCAGCAACAAACAAGCCAATGACTTTTTAAGTGAAGTTAAAGGCATTATGGATGAATACAAAGATTTCAAATTAGATCTTTGGTGTTTTGATACTGAAGTATACAACTATGCTAAATTTACCGGCGATAGTTCAGATGAGATTATGAGCTACGAATGTAAAGGTGGCGGTGGTACTGACTTTGAGGCTAACTGGAACTTCATGAAAAATGAGGGTATTGAACCAAAACGTTTTATCATGTTTACAGATGGATACCCATGCGGAAGTTGGGGTGATGAGAATTACTGCGAAACCTTGTTTATTGTACATGGCAATGAAACAATAATTGCACCATTTGGCCAAACTGCACATTATAAATAAAGTAGCATATAATATGTCATTAAGTAGAGGTCAGGTTAATCCGTTGGGGTTTTTGGGGTATAGGAAATTATCCTTTATCCCAGAACACTTTGCTAAAATTTCTATACCAGAAGCAGATATCAAATTATTAGACCACTGGATTACCTACCACTTAAATAGTAGGTATGCAATAAAGAAGACTCTGTCATTAGACACTGATAAAAAAGTAGTGTCAGTGATAGAAATAGGCTTAGAGGATCCCAGGGAGATCACTATGCTAACATTAGGTTGTCCCCACATACATAAAAATTAAAGGAATTTGTAAAATGGAAAATCAAGACACAACAGCTCAACCAGCAACACCAGCTGAACAACCACAATTGACTATCGTAGACCTACAAAATCTACGTGCTATTGTAGACACAGCATCACGTCGCGGAGCATTTGGTGGAGCTGAATTAAGTTCAGTTGGTGCCACATTCGATCGTTTGAATACTTTTTTAAATTCAGTAGCACCGGCTCCTGAAGCACAAACAGAAACACCACCAGCATCAGCTTAATAGGAGAATACACATGAAACATGTGGGAAAAATGGCAAACAATAATGCCAAAGTTGCTGTAGTATATAGAACATTGCCCGGAGATTCTGGAAATGCTCTAGTAGTAGGAACTAGTGGCTTGCCTGATGCTTGGCATAATTCTTTAATGAATTTGATTCAAGATGTTAGTGCACAACAAGCCAACGAACTTGCAGATATTCTTGCAGTTCGAAAATTTCCAGACGGCGGTTCAATGTTAGAATCATTGCATCGTAATGGTCATCTAAAGAGAGTTCCCACAAATGGTGTTATTATGACTCCGTCATCTAATGCTACAATTTTGTTAAGTGAATTGAATCAACTAATTGCTGAACAAAAAGGTGTTACTATTGACGAACTTGCTGTTACAGATGGTATCCATCCTAACCGTAAGACTCCAAAAGATGATCCTACAAAGACAACTAGTCAAAGTGTATCTGGAGATGATCTAGATGAAGTAGCAGTTGTTACTCCAAAGCCTGCTCCAGTAGCAGTAGTTGAAGAATCAACTGAAGATATGACACCTGCTCAATTACGATCAAAAGCTGATGCTCTTTTTAAACAGGCTCAAGTATTGCGTAAACAAGCAGATGCAATTGATCCTCCTAAGAGTAAAAAGAAACTAGTTACTGTAGACGCTGAATGAATACAAATTCTGAACAAGCATATCTCAACGCATTAAAAGACATTTTAGAAAACGGTGAAGACCGTCCTGATCGTACAGGAACAGGCACACGTAGTATCTTTGGTCTTCAAATGCGTTTTGATTTGACCGAAGGCTTTCCTGCTGTTACTACCAAGAAACTAGCATGGCGGGCTTGTGTTAGCGAATTACTTTGGTTTATTGAAGGTAGCGGAGATGAATTAAGATTGCGTGAAATATTACACGGTGATCGTAATTCACAAAAAACTACTATTTGGACCGACAATGCACTTGCACCATATTGGACGGCTAAAAAACTTAAACGAAGTCTAGGTGACTTAGGTCGCATATATGGAGTACAATGGCGTAGATGGCGTAAGCCACTTATTCGTATTAACAAAGTTGTTCTACAGAATCACGATCAATTAATAGATTTAATTGCCGGTATAAAAGAAGACCCGTACAGTCGTAGACACATTCTTACAGCGTGGAACCCCGGCGAATTAGAATTAATGGCACTTCCGCCTTGTCACATATTAAGCCAGTTCTGGGTTAACAATGGCAAGTTGAGTTGTCATATGTATCAAAGATCAGCTGACATGTTCTTGGGAATTCCCTTTAACATTGCTTCATATGCACTGTTCACACATATGATTGCACAAGTATGTAATTTAGAAGTTGGTGATTTGATTATTAGTATAGGCGATGCTCACATTTATAAAAATCACTTTGATCAAGTTCAAGAGCAATTAAGTCGTAAACCATTTCCAGCACCTACATTGGTGTTAAATCCAGATGTATCTGTAATAATGAATTTCGAAATGGAAGATATTAAATTAGAGAATTATCAAAGTCACGAAGCTATAACAGCACCAATGGCTGTTTAGACTACTAGCACTTCAATAACGGCAGAGCCTTCGAAGTTATCTTCAAGGGCTTTTCCAATTATAGCGCCTGATAAAAACCCAATTGCTTTCTCAGCATGTCCAGGACGAGTACTAGTAACTAAAAGATCACCTTTTAATATACTGCCCACAACCTTGCAAGGAACACGACCTTTTAAGGCAATATAGGGGTGAGTTTCGTCGGTTCCTGCTTCTGAATTCATCATATAGGCTGGATTTTTACTTACTATACCCGCTACTCTTGTATCGGCATATTTTGTTGTAGTAGTGACTTCTTTAGAGCCACCTATAACTAAAACGGTTCCGGGTTCGTAAATAGCATCAGCTTCATATCTTTCTGCTAAATCAGCATACAATGCGGCAGATGCAGTTACTTGAAGAATATTGGTATTAGGATTATAGTTAAAAGAACCATTAGTATAAAAACTAGGATTTCCTGTAGTACCATCAGCAAAAGGAATATAGTATGTACTATTGGAAGATGTTGTGGTAACTGTAACACCTTTGGTTGTAATTGCTTCAGCGGCTGTTCCCCATAACAGGTATCCAGTAGATGTTGATGCGGCACTGCTTCCTGTTATAGGATCTGCACCAGGCAATGTTATACCTTTTTTAATTATTGGAAATGTTGTGCTAGATACCAATGTATCATTAAATGCAGAGTATTCAGTTTGATCCGAGAATATAATAAATGTATTGTTATTATACAGAGCTTTGATAGAAGATTGTGACCCTGCAAGGCTTGAAATTTTATTAAAATCCCAAGATGATCCTGCGGCACCAAATACTTCACTTGACTGCCAAGAGCCTTCTACATATATTTTTAATAAATTGTTTCCGGTATCCCACCATAGACTACCTGTAATAGGATCTGACGGTTTAACATTTGATACAGTGGCATTCGAAGCGTTGGTAAAATTACTACCGTCATAACAAATTTGTAGTTGTTGAAGCGCACTGTTAAACCATAATTGCCCTTGTATAGGATTTGTAGGTGCGGTAGTATTTGAAAAATTTTCTAATAGATGTAGGAAATTTTCTTCAACAGCTTGTCCATATCCAGAATAATTACGCCCTATAAATGTTAAACTTGTAGTATTATCTACCGTAGCATCTTGAACTGTGGCTAATATAGTTCCGTTTGATTTAGTTAGTATGTATGGCATAAAATATTAGAATCCTGATGTTTGTGTAAAAGCTATTTTGGACCAAAGATTAGTCCCTGTACAAACATAAAAACCATTTAAATCATAGGCCACTTGTCCCGGTGTTCCTGGAGAAGTAGGAGTAATTGGTTGTTTGTTTACTAGCAATCCGCTGGTAGCTTGAATATTGCCAATAATGGTTAATCCAGCGACAAGTTTTACTGATGTTGTATTTGCAGAGGCAAATGTTGATGTTGACTGTTGTGTTGATACTGTGAAACTTGATGTTGTTAAGGCACCGATTGTCTGACCATAATTTTGCAACAATGTAACTTTATATGGGATCGGAGATGGTGTATTATCTGTAATCGGTGTCGACGGGTACTGCCATCCTCCTACACTATTTCTAGGAAAACTGTTTATAGAATTATATTGACCCAAACTATCAATAAAATTCATTACTTTGTTAGCGCTGTCATACCATAATTCTCCTTGATCTTGACCAACTGGTTGAGTCGGTGAGATTAATGATGCACGGACTGATTGCCAACTATTATTATAAACTTTTAATTTATTATACCTACTATCATACCATAATTGCCCTTGTAAAGGATTTGAGGGCGCTGTTACATTTGAAAAATTAGACAGCATACTAACTAAATTTTGATTGTAGTATTGACCGTACCCAACAACATCTTTACCAATGAGACTTAAACTAGTTGTATTTGAATTAACAATTCCTGAAGGAATTGATGTTAAGAAAGTTCCACTACTTGTATAAACTACATAGGCCATAAATTACATCCCGTTAGTAAGAGATTGTACACGAACTGTATAATCAATTTGTATCATTCGATTTAAAGATTTTTGTACAGGGTGGAAAATAACATGAGTCAATAATAACCCTGTTCCTGGACCATCCGGACTATAAGATCGTAAACCTAGCTCGTCAAAAACAAATGTACCATTTGAATTTGTTTCATTATCAAATGCTTGTTGACCATTTGGTTCTCCAAAATCAAGTAAACAACTAACTAATATATCACTATAGTATGCACCTGCTACATGACGAACTTCCATAAAATTTCTAGAAGGATCTAAATCAGTAGGTTGTTGGAAATCAACAACCTTTAAATAAGTTTGATTATATAGACTGGCACTAGATCCTATTACATTAGGAGTTAAGTAAGTTATGATACCAGTATCATCTACTCTAGTTCCACCGTTACCAAAATCCATTTCAGCAATTGTACCAAAACCTTGATTACTGATACTATTTGCCAATGCCAAACTAAAATTTTCATAATGTATTGCATTGGGTTTATCAATGAAAACTTCGTTTGTTTTAGGATCAAATATTTTAATATGTCCTTTTACAGACACAAGTCCTTGATCTTTTGGTTGATTGCTAGATTGAGATCTCATTTTTTTAATTTCCATAATAATATTTATGTTATACTACCTGCGATAAAAGTAATTATCAGGGAGTACAGCAGGCGCTTCTTGTAAGAATCGAGCTACTGTTGTTGTACTTTCTAATAAACTTAACGTCTTTTTAGAATTTATAGGATCGATTGTATTCCATGATGCAGATACCGGGTAATCTTTCTGTACAATAGAAACTTGTAAATTTGGATGAATTCTCAATGTAGCAGTATTCAATACTAATACCTGTGTTGAGTTAGTTAATGTAACTGAATATTCTTGTGGCAAATATTTTAATCCAGAATATACCCATCCTGTTGTCGACGGAGCCTGCGTTCTATATCCTGTATATGTCCATATTTGATTATTAGAATTTATAATATATGAATCACCTATGTTGGCACTAATAGGTAATAATTCGACCGTTGATGTAGTGCCTAGTGTATTAGGTATGCTAACAGTATTATAAGTTGCTGTTGTTTCTTGACGATAGCTGTCTGTTTTTCTTAATAATCTTCCGCCATAATAAACATCAATTTGATCAATCAACGAAGTAGTTGTAGATAGTGTTATTCCATCACATCGCACAAAAGTTGATGTATTAGGATAAGTTCTCAAAGTATCAGATTTAACTATATTATGTATATTAGTTAACGTATTAGTAAATGTATTTTGTATTCGAATTTGTTCAGTGAATGGAATTATTTGATCCACTCCTTGATCAATTACACCAGTACCTTGATCTACAAATAATTTAGGACTTGTACCCAGTGTACCTCGACGTAATTGACTTAATACATTTCCATAAATTTGAAAAAATTCAATACGTTCTGTGTTGATAAGAACAACACCGGGGATATTTTCATCAATTTGAGGAGGAGTTAATACAGAACTATCTGTGACATAAATTTCATTATCACCAAGTAATAGAGGTTGCGCCAATGTTGTTGAATACTTATTACCTAATCTTGTAAAAGATGTATTTCCTAATATGTCGTTGAATATACGATACCCTAGAACTTCACTACTAAAATTCTGACTAGCAAAACTTATAATTTCAACAATATCATTGTTGGTCAATTTCCATTTATCACTTAATTGTATTGTTACATCATCATCTAATATAATAAAGTCAATACCATTGACTAAAGGATAACTTATTATATTAGTGCCATCATATTTGAATACTGTTATAAAAACATAATTATCATTTAAAATAGGTCGATTTATTGTAAATCTTCGATTAGCGTGTCCAGTAAATTTCTGAGTCTCAATTAACATTCCGTTTGAATCTGCGTAGGTAATAACATCAAGATATGCATCAGGTTCAAATGAGCTACCTGCTTCAGGAGATAGATATAATTTATCACCAACTATTCTATATTGATAGGTATAAGGATCACTACTTAAAGGATCGCTATTTCCTATAACATTAGGAACAAAAGCTTCGATTGCAATAGCATCACCAGTTGTTAATGATAATGCTATAGTAATTGTTCTATCTATGCTGTTAACAGTATACTCAGTGTCATCAAAATTTGATAATTTTACTCCATTGACATACACATATACCGTGGTTCTATCAAATTCAAATGATGATAAATTAGGTATTAGGCTATTGATTCCACTAATTGTAAAATTAAATGTTGTAATGGATGGATCTGAAACAGAATAATAAGTCGTGTCCGGTGGTAACAATCGTCTGGTGCCGTTTGAATCTGTAATTTTAACAATTGCTTGCTGACTTAATGGTTCGATAGTTCCAGGAGGCCATATTAATATAAACGGATCAGCAATGTCATGCCCATTTAACATTAACTGTTGATTATGTATAACATTAAAATAACTTTGAGAATTTGTAAAGAACCATACCTGAATTGTATTAGTTCCTGCATTGTTAAAACTAGTAATTGTTACTGATGCTCTTTGATCACTGAGACTAACTGGTCCTAGTGTATATGCACTGGTAGGTCGTCCATTGATTGTAACAAAAACATCTGTTATATCATTATAAAAAGCCAAACTTTCTACTACAGGAATAGTATTACCAGAAAATGTTTTTACAGCTTTATCAATAACTCCTACAGTTGTTCCATCAGGATTTCCGCCGCCAACACTTACTATAGTATATCCCAGATATCCATTATCAACTTGAGGGGGGATTATCAATGTAGAATTAGCCCAATCTATATTATATTGAACAGATGAAGTAAAATTAGTATTATCAATATAAGTTAATTCTACATTATTATAAGATACTAAAATATTATCAATTGTAGTAGGCAATGTAGATAATACAAAAGATTGGGTGGAAGTTGATGCTAATACACTGACATTGTGATTAAGTACTAACGGAGCTCCATATTTGTTTTTAGTATACACATTGATGCCTAAACTATCCATAACGAATCCTGGAACAACTTCTTCTGGAGCATAACTGGTATTCGGTGTTACAAATCCGTATTCGCCATCTATAATAATATCCGATGGATTAATTCCCAAAGCAGTAGTTGATAATCCGTTAGTCCATGTACCGCCATCGATAAAACTATCAGGGTACCAACCTCCAAATGTATTATTAAATCCAGGACCTTCATATTGACCGCCGACTGTGATTCCAGGGTACTCAATACCGGTCATCAATTGTGTTAAATCTACACCCGGCATTCCTGGTGTAGGTTCATAAAAATTCAATATGCGTTCAGCGGCATTGAGTAAATTATTATTTTTTTGATATGTGATTGTTATTGTTTCATCAGCTGTTGGAATATAATTTAAGAATACTAATACACTATTTTGTAAATCTGATATAATTGTATAATCTTCAACAGATACTGTACCATTAGGTAATCCAGCTTTAGTAAGTTTAATTGTAATTAAACTTTTATTAGGCTGCGCCAACCAATTTAATGTAAATTTATTAGTCACTCCATCACAGATAAAAGTATCAGTTGCTGTTAAACTACCTATTTCGTTACCTTTAGAAATTCTATCAAATTTAATTGTAGTATCAATTTTTCTATTAGAATCATCAAGATATGTATTTGTTGATTCTATATCAGAATACTGAGTAACAAAATTTCTTATCTGTGTATGATACGGTTTGACTTCTTCGATGTATTGTTGATAAAAACTACTGTCTTGCAATTTATATATAGGCGGTTGCCCTAATTGTCCTACCTGATTAACAACATTTATAAAAGATGTTTTAAAAGCCCAGTCTAATAATTTTTGTTCCGACAACGCATACCTAACAGCGGTAAAAAATAATAAATTCCAGTTAATTTTTAATGAATTAATGAATATGTTTTCTTTTAGTGCTGTTAAGATATATTTTAATTCAAGATCAGGAGTTTGATCCCACAGTGTTTGGTCATAAGATTTAACATAGTCAAATCCATATGTACTATTTGCTCTATTCCAAATACTGTTTGATAATTGTATTGTACCATTTTGTGCATATACTAAATTAAATCCCTGTCCGTATGTTCCTTGAATACTAGGATCTAATGCTTCTATAACTATATAATTTCCATTTCCACTATTGTTAATTTTAATATACTGACCGGGCGTTATAGTTAACTCACTTAACTCATAGGAACTACCTATAATCGAAGAGTATATTCTATACTGATCGTAATCACTACTAGACCAATCTACATAATTCCAATATAAAGTAGTATTGTAACTTTGAGTTTTAAAACGTATCCAGTTTTTAGAAGAATAATCATAAACGTATTGTGTCCATCCTCCGTTGTTTATATCATCGCTAACAACGATCACTGATTGTGGTCTAGAGGTAATAATAAAATTATTGATATATCCAGTACCACCATTTTCTATTATTACATCAATAACAGCACCGGTATTATCGACAACTGTAGATAAATTAATCCCGCTACCAAATTCTGGATATATAAATGTCGGGCCTTGATACCCACCTTCAACAGAATTCAGCGTGCCGTATCCAAATCCAGGATTTATAATATTAGCAGAAATAACTTGACCATTATCATTGACTGTACATTGAATTTTTGCTTGTTGAAATACCGTTGTATCTATTAAAGTTAATTCATTATTATCTTCAACAATTTTATCATAAGTGTTTAGATATCTATTTGGAATTTGTTCTTGTGCATTAAGATTAATAAAATCATAATTACCTGTAATAAGTTCGTTGATTAAAACATTGTTAGTAAATTCAACAACATTTCTTATAGCGGTAATTCTATCTTTAAAGAATGTTTGTCGAGGTCTAATTCCAATTCCATATCGTGTTCTTAAACTCAACGCCGGATCAGGAACAGGATTTCCTACACTATCATGTCCTAACAAACTATCAATTAATTTCTTTTCTAACAATGCATTTGGACTGCTATTCTCATTATTTTCTTGTAAAATCAACCATTCGGTATGTTTAGGTATAGAATTAGTCATTGAAGCCGCAACGCTATCTTGTCCAATATTAAGACTGACATTTTCACCAACTAATAAAGAACTAACATTGCTCAACGCCACAGCATCAGGCGAAATAAATGCCGCAAACTCTAATCCGTAAGCAGTAGGATCGGCAATTATACTGGCAACTTCGTAACTGCTCTTTCTACGATTTTTAGCATTAGGTACAATAATTGAATTCTTAACCCAGTAATAATAAACGTTACTATAAGAATTAGTTATGTTGTCATAGACTTGTTTAACGCTGACAATACTGTTGTCTGGAAATTTAGGTTGTCCGCTGATACCTAATGTTAATCCCTGAGTAGTATCTGCTTGGGAACTCCATTCACTAGGTAGCAGAGTAGAACCAACCCACTCGTAGACATCAATAGTAGCACCCGGAAATAATTTACCCCAATTATTTTTACGATATTCGAGATCGCTTTGTTCGTACCATACATATTTTGCAGTGCTAAGATCCCACCACAATTCTCCCACATGGTCATCTAACCAGTTAGTATTTGTATCTACATTAACTCCAGCAAGTCCAAGAGAGTATATTGCAGGATCGCTGATTAATTTATAAGTTAATTCTTGTTCAGCAATACCTGCTATTTTCCCCTTCAACGGATCAATGACATCAAGATATTGTAAAATATCTTCGTTGTAAGTATCAATCAATGATACTTTTTCTACAGTATTAGGTATAACTAAATTTTCAAAATTTCTAATTTTACTTAAACTATTAGTTGTTAAGTCTATTTGATTAAATTGATATATTCCGCCAGTTACAGCATCGTTATCAACGGCTGGAGCACCTACAAATACAACTCCATCATCAATTGCTATACTACTTCCAAAATCTGTTCCAGATGTTATTGCAATTGTAGATGCCGTTAATTCTTGCGACAAAATAAATCTTTGATAATTTCTATGGTACATATATACTGCACCAGAATTTGTTTCTGTTCCTACAAATCCAGTAATTCCATTGTCAAAGGTAGTATTGCCGCTATCAACAGTAGTTGGAAATGTAGCATTAATTCCTAATGCAGAAATTACCAAAGTATTTGAAGTAGTATTAATATCAATAGCCGAACCAAACTTCATTAAAGAACCTGCTACAGGATTTTCTAAAATTGATTCTAATACAAATAAACCATCAACAAAATTATATATTGCAACCGCACCTATAGAATTATCACTATTCACTACGTTCGGTGCAGATATAAACAGATAATCTCCCATCGGTGACATAGAAACTACCTGACCAAATCTATCTCCAACACCAAAAGGAGAACTTATAGTTTGTACATAATTTATATCATTTTTAAATACCGAAACAATACCAGTATTATCTGTATAACCCGGAGCACTAATAGCAATATAAGATACATCATCTGCGCCACTAATAGAATATCCCCATTGACTGCCTATTGTGTAACTTATATTGTGATCAATCACCGCCACAGCATTAGATATCAATGTTGAATTTACTTTATAGATCCAAGTTTTTCCAGTAACTGTATTTGATCCCGGAGCACCTATAAAAACTAGTTTATTTTCAGCCTTTCGCTGAACCCATATAGATGTACCAAAAAATCCATTTGTTGGATCTGGATTTGTAATGTAAAAATTAGAACCTTCTTCTTGAGAATTTGTATTAACAGTACTAACCTTAACAACTCCGGCTCCGCTACTAGCATCTGGAGCTGATGCATATATAAATCCATAGGGTGACGTAGAATTTACAGGCATATCATCATAGACTACAGTTTGACCAAAGTTTGTAGAACTATATGAAGATCCTATAAAATATCTTAAAATATTTTTTAATGTATTTCCTTGTTGTTGATAAAGGAACACGGCACCTTGTTTATTATTATAATTATAGGTTGGTGCACCTATTACTACAATATTGCTACCGCTTCGTTTGCTGATACTAGTTCCTAGACCATCTACAAATTGTCCATATGTTACTGTTGAGTTGTAATTATTAATTTTTTGATAGACTGACCAGTTTTGATCATTTTCAAAAGTATTATCAATCCAAAATTTTGTACCGTAAGGCAATTTGTATAATTCTTTATCGGCAGGTAAATTATCAAAATTAGATATCCTTGCAGTTTTAAATTCAAACAATTTACCCGGAGACAATAATTCTGAATTAGTAATAGAAGCTAATGTACTTGCTACTGTAAATTGATTGAGTTTTGGTATAGATTGTACAGTATAAATTCCATCTACCTGACTATTAAAATTAGAAACGCTAATGAGTTGTCCTACAGATAGATTATGATTTACAGAAGTGGTAAATGTAATTTGACTAACAGGAAAACTTACGTATACTCCTATAATACCTGCAGGGTTATATGTGTATCTGTAAATGTCCCAATTACCATTTTGAGTAAAGCCTAACCATATTGTGTCACCTTCTTTTAATTGTCCATTGTTAGCAATATCTAATAAACTATTTTCATTATAGGCTGTGGCAGTAACATCATCTAATCGAACATACCCAGAATGTGTTAATATCATTGAACTTTGATCAGATGTTGATGCAAAAGTTGTACTAGGAGAATAATTTTTAGGTTTAATTGTAAGGTTATCGGAAATAGTATAATGTATTAAACTATTACCAGCTGTATTAGGTACTTGATCAACAAAATTAATAATTTGAGGATTTTCTAAAAACGTTCCTTCAATCAATGGAACTTCTAATTCCTGATACGTTGTATAAGATCCGTATTCACCAATTCTAAATGCCCATTCTTCATTATAACTAACTTGACCTTGTAAATTATGTATAGTTGCTTTCTTTAATGAATCAATAGAATTTTTAGTACCTTTCTGTTTAATAAATCCTTGATAGAATTTATATTGTGAAATAGGATCTGTAAAAATATTATTCAGATAAACACGTGGTGTATATCCTGTAAGATGTTGGGCCATTTTTTGTTGGCCTGCATCAAAGTTATCAATATCTAAACTATAAAAATCAGAGAACTGAGTAATCTTATAATCAAGATTAGGTAATAAACCAGCAGTAGGTTTTTTAGGTAATGAGCTCCAATCGGTAAAATTAAAATATTCGCTAGGATTAATATTCTTAATTGCTGAATAATAATTACCGTTGCAATATACTACGGTACCTGCCAAATATTTTGTATTAGATTCCCAATTACTCACAGTTACATTATCATATACAAATCCAGGACTAAAGAAATCTCCGTTCCACCCATCGGTTTTAAAGCCAACTAATTTCATTCGCATTTGTCGTGTGCCGGTTTGAATATCATAAATGACATCACCAAAATCATCAACATTATCAAAAACCATACCGTGTTGTTTTTGTATGCAATTTAATCTAGCAAAATAAATCCCATCAGTGTCGGGCAATGTAGCAATGGTACACACCCCGTTGTTTCGAGAAATACTTAAACTCTTTTGAGGATATGGACTGCCATCTGCTTTTAAAATACTATAGTCATAAAAACCATCAAATAAATTATCCACAACAGAATCAGTGGCCTGATAAACTATCTGATTAGCAAAAGGACTCAATGTTAAAATACTATCAGATGCCCAATTTTGAGTTGTCCAATATAAAAATTCACTGGCTGTTAAATTCCAATCAAGCACTGTTCCTAGATCTTTATTATATTCATCGAACATAAATCCTTGATTAACTATCCATCGTCCATATCCTATAATTAAATCATAGACTTCTTGAATACTTGAATAAGTTGTTCCATAAGGAACTTGCAACGCAGTAGTAGCAAACCCGCTAGCAATCTGCACCGTAGCACCACCTGTGCTAGGCAAAGACTGTAGTATTTGATAATAGGCCGGATTGAATGTAGCTTCTGCTTGATGTGCAACAATAACTCTATAATAATTATTACCATATGCAACTATCTGCCCTTTCTGATAAAAATTACCGGCCACTGCTGATTTTGCTGTAGTTATATCTATATTACTTAATCCAGTATCTCCTAATGTTCCGCTAGGTGCCCATGTAACATAAGGAGCAGTTTTACCTCCTATAGTAATTGCAGGTGTATTAAGATTTCTTATACTAGGATAATATGTAAAATAAGGATTTTGTCTATCATATCCCTTAATTGTATATCCCGTAGATGTTCGTTGTACTATAAAACCAGAAATACTAATAGATCTAATAGGATTACTTATATCTAAAATTAATTTATAATTTTGTGAAGGTAATATAGAACCAGGATCTGTACTTGTGGGATCATATGCATCTATAATAACTTGCAGTGTATTTTGATCAACAAATCCACCAACTTTATAAAATAAATTATAATTGGCATAATTTAAATCTTGGCGAAGTTCAGCAATATAATTAGTTGTACGTTGCTGTCCTACTTCGGATACTAACACACTATAACCGCTAGTTAAATTATTATTTTCACCAGATATATAGAGATTATTTAATTGTAAGAATGTTTCGTCGGCACCGTATGTCCATTGTCCAGCAATGTTTTTTTGCATACGACTTGTATCATACATTAGTGAAGCATAAGTTGCAGGAATGGTCAATGCCAATATTTTTTGTACAGTATAAGGCCATAGACTACTTCTACGCCATGCGGTTTCAGCAGGTCCTTGATCTCCTGGAACCCAAGTTTGTTGAATTAAAGTTCCGCTTATAGTAGGACCAAAAATTTTAGCAGGATCTTTTAATGCACCATTATTATAAGTAGGAATAATTTCACTTAGACCTAGTCGAGCATATAAAGGATTAGTTTCTCCTGTACCTGCTATATAACCATTCTCCAAGTCTGTCCACATCTGTGTATTGTTAGATGAAAAATCTGTTCCATAGGTCGATGTCCACCAACTGGGCTGTTCGGAGAACCCTAACATTTCCCAGGGATTAGTATGCGGTCGATCTGTATCGTAGAAATATTTGTAAACACTGCGCCATGATCCAAATAATGCTATATTATTAAAAGGTGTATAACTACCATTAAAATTCCAAGTAAAAGCATCATTGATATCAAATTCTGCACGACTACTATAATCAATGCTATAAGTGCCTGTCCATTTTATAAAATCTTGTGATAGTATTTTAGTAATTTCAGGTGTCGAATACTCAGTATTTCTAAAAGCACCAGGTATAACACTATTAATGTCTAATAACTCTGGACGATATTGTACTTTGATATTATTATAAATTCTTTTTTCTAATTCAAGAATAATAGCATCTCTGTAATCATTGTATGCAGGAATAATACTACCATCATGTCCTTGTATAACTTTTACAGGGGTAAGGTATGTGTTGTCTTGATATATTTTAGGAATAAACGCAGGATACATTCCTAACTTAGTAGGAGTTGGAGGAATGTAGGCACCTTCGGTGTTTGTAAAATCTTTAACAACCAGTGTGTCACCTTTATATAATGGTATTAATATATTAATACATGACAATTCTTTATTAAAATTATAATCAATACCATAGATTAAATGATTACCATTAAGGTAAGTTAACACAGATCGTAAACCCAACGTATCAAGATCAAATTCAGTAGTTAGGGGATATAAAACATTTCTCGGATCTGTAACTGTAAATGTCCTTATAATTTCTGGATTACCGTATGCTGACATGTCTGATAGATAGTAAGGACTATAACTACCGTTGTTTTGATTTAAGGTAGTCAATACTTCATCAACCGCAGATACAGGATCTAACTGATTAGAAATTTTAACAATACTGTTTAAAAATGTTAATTTAAATTGATTGTATTGATCACCAACTTTAGAAATAGCATCAATTATACTATGTTCTTTTTTTCCTATAAACATTTGAGCAAAAGAAATAGGATTAGAATTAGAAATTAATTTAATACCGTATGTCGTGTAATCACCTAAGTCTCTTAAATTACTTGATAGACCGCTTGATGTTGTCACATATCCCGGAACTTGCATAGTCATTGATTGAACATGCTCATATAATTCGCTAATAGTGAATTGATTAATTGTTGAATTTAATGGGTTGTTGGTTAAACTAAGTGGTTCTTGATAATATGAGGTCGATGATGGGGTTGTTAATAAAGGAATAGGATAATCAAGTCCTAACTTCCAAGAATTTTCGTAAATTATTCCAGAATCCGTATTACGTTTACAATACGTTATGTTGGTAGAAATTTGTGATGTTGTAAGATTTGAATAAGAAATAACAATTGTATCACTTGAAAAATAATTAGAGAATAAAAAACTACCTACAGCATTGATATTTCTATATGCTAAAGGAAATCCTAAATAAGGATCATTTGTTCCAGTACCAACTTGATATCCAAATATTTGATTACCTTTAAAATTACTTAGATAATAATTTTTATCTGCATAACTATTTCCAGATTCATCATACAAATTAAACAAAGGTGCTTGATTTAATACAGTTCGTTGTTGTGCATACTGCCATTGATTGCCATCATACCACCAACTTGTTCCGCCATTTGAGCTCCCATTAATTACTAATACAGAAGAATCTACAGCAGGATTATGATCAACTGCAGGAACCAATGTTAATGTTATAGCTCCATTAACTTTAACAAAATCTATTTCGTATATCTTTCCTCTAACATCAGGATTCTCATCAGCATTGAATACAATTCGAAGCCCCGGAGATAATATCACTCCATCTACTACTACATCAGTTGATATAGAATTTATAGCAGAGGCAGCACCATTTATTGTTAAAAATGCGTTGGTTGTTGTTGTATCAATAATGTCGATGGGGTGTATTGCATTAGATCCAAAATTAAATAATTGTAATCCAGCTTCAAATTCTACAATAGGTCGCTGTGCTCTGAGATTTGCAGGATAGACTGGTATTTTACCGTTAGCAATTGCACTTGTTTCGATAATATCTCGATGTATCCATCGATTATAACGACTCCACGGATTTAAGTCTAGACTAGATCTATTGATGGTAATGTATTCTGCGTTAATAGGTACAGGTCGATTATCATCAAAAGAATAATCATCAAAAGGCTTTGTATCAAATCCTTCAGTTTGCGGAGTAGCAATTTGTTCAGTAGTAATTAATTTTTGGAATGGAACTAGTACAATAGATGATCCAACTCCTTCTACAAAAAATTCCTTTTCATGGTATTTTTTGTCGATGTTAATTCCGCCAAATGTAATCAGCATTCCATTGCTTAACGCAACTTGCATATCTCCTACATTGACTGTTGCATTAGATTGTCCTATGATGGTTGATTCAATATCTAGTGTGTCCGAAGTAACTTCAATTACTTGAGGGCCAGTTGTTAACCAAAAATAATCTTGATAATTTACTAGTTTATCCCAATCAATATGTGCGTTATAAGCGTATGATTTTGATCTAAATAATCTGTCAAGATTATTAGTTAATCCACCTTTAACAGATATTTCATTTATTAAATCATTATAACTTTGCACAGATTGGATATTACCAACACTATCATTGGTTACCAATGCCGGAGTTAAATCATAAACATTTCCAGGTAGATAGACATCATTTGTAGAATTATATGTCGCAGTTTGGGTTGATCCTATATACCCGTCGAGGCGTTTTAATTGAGTCGGTTGTATAAGTTGATCAAGTGTACTGGCTAAAAATTTAGTATTTTTATCAGTTTGTAAAGTTATAGGTAATAAATTTACTGAATTAATTTTAGAAGTTGCCATTTTTATTATCCGGCATTAGTTACAATAAATGTAGTGTTTAGTTGAGAAGCAGTAATTGCATCAATAACTTCGATATCGGCAGCAGTAGCACCGCTAATAAAAATTTCATTATCTTGGCAATTTATTTCATATAAACTTCCAAAACTATTAATCGTTGGCACCAATATAAAATTTGTTATATCCGAAGATAACAAGTTCATTACATAAGTCGATAACTCACTGAAATAGAAACTTTGACCAAAATCCCAATTCTCTAATGCAAAAAATTCATTAATTGCAGATAACACTCTAGATATAATACTATTGTGACTTGCGGTACTTGTAGGATTAATCACTGCTTTAAATGTTCCTTGTAGTTTAATATCAGCAGTAGGTCCAAATAAAACTTTATAAGTTACTGGTTGATATACTATTTCATCACTGATAGTTTTAATAGGATTTAAACTATTAGAGTAATTATTTTCTAAACTTTGACTAGTAGGAGATAACGGTTGTGTTCCTGAACCTGTTAACAACCAATTTCTAAATGCTGTATCATACTCGGCAGTTAACATATAGATATCAATAATATTACTTTTACTAGGATCGATCCTACGCTCATTACCACTATTATGTAGGTAATGAAAATTTAATTCTGCTCGACCAGGATATACAATATAATTTGGTTCATATACAAATGCAGATGACGTTGCACTCTTTACAACATTTGTTGAAGTAAAATAATAAAGATAACTTGTATCTAATCCATTGTATTCATTATAATAAGTGTAGGCTTCAGATTCAGAACCAAATACTATAAATGCAGAATTATCAACAGGAGTAACTGTCATTCCATCTGAAGAAATTTGATACATTACATATCCATCGGATGTTCCTGATACAGTTGTACCTACGATATTGTTAAATGCATCAGGGTCGATAATTTGCCCGACTGTTCCAGAATCTTGATGACTATAAAAACTTACTGAAATTTTTGAAGGGTCAGTATACCCGTCAACTTCGATAATAGGATTGTCAACTTGCCAACTGTAATCTTTGCCTAATCCTTGGGATGTTACATTAACACCAGGTAGCGAATTAATAGCAAGGACATTTATTTTATCTTTGATAACTGTATTGGTTGTAAAATCAAAATTAATATCAGTTGGGTCTACATAAAACCCAGTTTGATTTACACTTTGAAATATAAAATCTGTAATTCTATATCTAACTTTATAACTATCCCCAACCCATGTGAATGCTATTAACCAACTCGAATCTTTATTTGAATTACTTGCATCGCCTTGGTACGTCGTACTAAATGGATTTATTAAATCTAAATTTGTATCTTCAATAATTGTCCAACTTCTTGTAACAACATTAAATGATAATCCAAAATTACGTTGGGTAAGACATAGATTAATCAATGCGTTTTCAAAACTATAAGACAATGTGCTTACAAATGGGGGAACAATTTCAACAGGAATAGCACCGTTATCAATTTGTGTTCCGAGTATAATAGGACCTGTTCCATCGGTAAGATTTCCTAGACCGTTATTAGCACCATCACCTATTACTTGTATTACAGTAGACCATATATAATCTGTAGTCTTATTATTTTTTATAGCTGTAATTTTTCCATTAGGTAAAAAATATTGTTGTTTATTGTTAATTACTGGTGGAATAAATTTTATTAGAGTACCGGCAGAAATATATGCATAAGGATAATTTACCGTTGTTCCTACTGATATCGGAACTTGTAAAACATTACCAGATGAAATTTTGTCTAATGTAAAATATCCTCTACTTTGACCCGATACACTATTTGTTAAATGCCATCTTGAAAGTAGTGATGCCAAATTACTATTAAGTGTTATAGGAGCAATGGTTCTATAGGTATCAATGTAAAAAGATTTTAATGCAGGTGAATTAATTATAGGTTCTAACTGTTTTTTAATTACAGATAATATTTGATTTCTGCTAGAAAAACTAAAACTGAAATTTTTCTCATTTACATCTTTGTAAAGTATTCCATCAGTAGCAAATATATTTGTAGAACTATATTTTCCACTAACATCACTGAGTTCAAAATATTTACTGATACCACTACTGACCCTGTTAGTACTTTTAACTTTAAGAACATTACTGGTATAAGTCAATGGTGCTATATTATAATCTTCACCTGTGACCATACGATCTTGCGTATAATATGCCTGTGGTGCATTTCTCTGAATAGTAGCATTTGTTTCAGGTGCCGAACTATTACTGACTGTGTATTGTAATCCTAATGTTACGGTAAGTGTTTGATTTTGTCCAGATTGATTAACGTAAGGCACATTAATAACTACCCCACTCATCTGCTCGGGTTTAATTGCATATGTTAATCCGTTGCTTTGACGATAATATAAATTAAAATTACCTTTAGGTAAATCACCAAAACTACCATCCGCAAAATTTAAATCAATCTGATCTTGATCTCTAGATGTAACACTATAGAAATTTCGTATATTTGTGGCGATACTATTATAGATAACATTATTACCTACTACAGCAGGAACCTGAGTCCATGGTGTTGTAGGATAAGTTCCGTCATTGTTTAATTGCCATAACCATACATCAGTGTTGTTAATTTGACTAACATTAATGCCAATAATTTCATTGGCAACAGGATTTGTGATACTAAAATTACTTAATCCTAACGTACCTTGTTTGAATAGTGCAAAGAAACCTGTATTAGCACTACCTGATCCCTGATTATCGTTTTGATATAATAAACTTACAGAACTTCCGGGACTAGGTGCGGATTCATATATGTAGCTTTGTCCTTTGAATGTAGCAGGAACAATTTCGAATGACATAGATGTTCCATTGACATTTTTATTAAAACTATAGATAGGAACATCAGCATTTGAACTATTGATCAAATATTGATCTGTAATAATGCCGTTAATTGTTCCATGATCATTGGGTTTACCAAATGTCATAGGTGCAGGCATTGCAGAATTTATAATACTAATAAATTGATTGTACCAATTAGTGTTTGTTGGATCATTCCAAGAAATTGTAGTATTAGCTAGATTGACTCCTGTAGAATCTGTAACAGAATCAGTTGTAGCTATAGCTGTGATTTTTAATAATCCGCTGGCAGGAATATTGCGTTTAGGAACATAACTTACTAACTGTGCTAGTCGTAAAATACTATCTCGACGCTGGGCGGTTTCTAAGAAGTTTTCACGAGCATTTAAATCAATTCGAAAACTTAAGTTTTGTCCTAGATATGCTATTAAATCAACTAACGCAATATATTCACTACTATCAATATAGTCATTAAAATCTTCTGGATAATTTTCTTGTAGATAAGAAATTAAAACTCTACGAATAGTTTCATAATCATAACTTTGAAAGTCAGCATTACGAAAACTTTGGTAGATTTTTTTCCAGTCTTCAGTGACTAGTAGTTTGGATGTTGTTGATGGAATAGTCATAATTTTAATTCTATACCGTATTTATTGCGGCAATAAACCATGTACATTATTGTACTGTTAACCCAGCACGTTGATCAAAAGTCAATATCATATTACTCGATTGATCAGTGCCTGCTAATTGTAAAGTTACTTCAAGTAAATAACCTGATTGAAATTCTGTTAAATTAATCTGCGTAGGAATAGCCCTAGGATCACTGTTGCATATCTTTGTAATATCAGTATTGAGAGCTTGTTTAATTTGGTCAGTCATAGGCTCCATTAATACATCCCAAATAATGCTACCAAACTGAGGATTCATTACACGCTCACCTTTGCGTGTATTAAACTGATTTATTATATCTTGTTTAATTAGATCAAGATCATACAATCGTGCAGTTGTATTGGCAGGATCCTGACTGCTGAATCCCATATAAAACTGGCTAGTTTTAACAGGTTGTTGAGGAACTGCATTAGCATTGGTAATAACTAGTGATTTGTAGGCCATACTATATTTATTGCGCTATTTGACCAGACTTAATAGGGTTACCTGAACTGTCTGTTACTATGGTTCCACTACCGGATTGTACAACGGTGCCTTGTAATTGACCTAGAAAACATTGATAAAATCCTTGTTTAGTAGCATGAATATCGGGTGTATTAAATCCTACGGCACGACAAGCGGCTTCAAAATATCCCGGATCTGTTTGAGGAACCTTAACACGATCTAAGAAGTATAGTACACTTACTTGTGCGGCTATGGTTAAATCATTAAGCATTTCAGGTTTGTCAGTTAATGATGTTGCGGAACTTACAAGACCTTTACTAAACATTAAGTTACTGTATTTTGCATAATTTGCACGACCTGTTAATTGTATAAATCCACGGCCAATAAATGCGGCACCATCTCCTGCCTGTGTATTACCGAGACCTTTACCTTTGGCAGTTTGATAACCATACAAAAATTCAGGTAAGCTATTGTTAGGATTACCGACATATTGTTGAGCTAAATTTGCATCGCCCTTAAACACTGTGGGAAATACTTCTAATAATCTTGCGGCAGATGTATAGTTGAAACTTTCTGTAACAACTTTCCAACGACTCTCACCACCTGCTATTCCCAATAAACTTGCCACTGCTGTAGGAGCAGTTAATCCTAATTTTTCTGCGGCGGCTTTTAATGCATCTATCCCTGCTTTGCTTGCAGAATTGTTAATATCTTTAGCATACTTAGGATCACAGGTACCTGGTACAACTTCAGGTGTATTAGCACTATCTACAATACCAGAATTAGGATTAGGTGCCACCCCTGGACGACTTTGTAATGTTACATCTGTAGAAGTAGAACTAAATGCCTGAGGATTAATATTCTCATGCTGATCATAAGGTTCATGTGTAGGAACTCGTTGCATGATACTATTGATAGGAGTAGTTTTATATTTGTTGTTAACTGCCCATCCAGTCTTAGGATCCCTATTAGGCAAATGATAGATACTTAATAAAGGTGGAGCAGTGGCCGCAACTGCCGCAGTAGGTGCCGCGGCTGCGGGTCCATTCATGTGATATATTGCCGCACTGCCATAATAGTTTCCATTAGCGCCTACATTAAAATCACCGCCAGAACCCTGGAACATATTTGTTTCAGCACTTAGGTGCATACTTGCATCTGCTGTAAATAATATATCTTTACCTGCGGCCATGTTAATATCTTGTGATATATTTGTTCTTTGAGATCCGCCTATTGTTTCATCTAAATCATTCTTAAATGAAATCTTTCCATAATCATCGACTACAAGATAATAATAACCATTGACATTGGTTTCCATATTTCCCATGGCTCGCATATTAAGATTACGCCCTGCTTCGATATTAATATCTCGATCAGCACGGAAATTAAAATCTGCCTCAGAATGAATGCTAACACTATCTGCGGCATAGATATCTAACTTACCATTACTGGTCATTTCTATCCAGGCAGTACCTTTAGAGTTAGCAATATAAATTAAATCTTGACTGTTATGCATCAATATTTGATGTCCAGTTCGAGTACGAATTCTTACTAATTCATTTTGTCCGTTAACATCACCATCATCCATGACAAATGTACTACCACCTAATCTACTTACAGGCACTTGACGATTACCCTCATAACCAATCTTACCTGTCTTAGCATTGGTACTTGTATCTAAGGGGCCAGGAGTAGATATTCCAAATACATTTGACGGGTGTTCTCTTCTAGCACTGCTCGATGTAACTCCTCTCACTGTATCTAATAATAATCCTTGAGCCAATAATCTGTCAGCAAATGGATGTATCGGTTTAGGAATTTTATCTATATTAGGATCATTTAATTTTTGTGTACCCTTGAGGAATTCAGCGACAGGAAGATATTCTGTACCATATCTATCTTTTTGTTGTTGTGTCATTGCAGTTTGTTTGCTGGCTGCAATTCCGGGAACCATGTGATTTTGAAAAGGGTCTTGGACACACCCCATCCAATATCCTTGATTAGGATCACCGTCAATGAAGATAACCATAACGGTAGTTCCAACATCCGGCGGAATAAACCACATGCCATAACTTTTTTGTACATCGTTAAAATCACTGCTATTGTTACCCTCAAATCGTGCAGATGTAACTCCATAAAAAGGATTCAAGTAACTAACAATATAAGTCTGTCCTTGATCATCTATATTGCTTTGTAGATTTTTAATCAAAGATACTTCTAACTTACCTGTATAACTAGGATCTAAATGACTAGTAATTTCAGCTAGGAACGGACCAGGAGTTGGTAGTTTACCTCGGCGTCTTTCTTCAAATGGCATATATCAATTATTTCCTAACATTAATTTATCTAGTGGGCTCGATCCTTGACTTTTACTGCCAAATTGATTAGTAACTGATTTAGTTAAGTCACCACCTGTATTCATTGTTGAACCAAAATTTTGTTGTACTGTATTCAACCCAGCTTCTTGTGATAATGATGATCCTACAAGATTAGATAATTGTAAATTTCCCGACAAGTATTTAGACCCTGCAGCCGCGGCCAGTAATAAATTGCCGGCTGTGCCTAGATTAACTGATGGCAATAATGCAGATTTAAGATCAACAGATGATAGTAAATTTTGAGGTATGCTTGAAACATTTTTAACTCCATAAGCATTAGCTACAGCACTCGGACCGCCAGACTTTGCTATATTATCTATATATTGTGTATCTGGAGCAGGGGCAGGTGCAGTAGCATAAGGTGCAGTAGGAGGAAGATTTGCAATACCTTGTGGAGACAACGATTTTAAGTTTACACCCTGACTGCTTGCCACTGATAAATCTGTATTAGACGGAACTGTTGAAGCAATATTAGACATTTGCCCCAGTACTTTGCTCTCTAAAGGAGCAGATAATCCAGATATTTGTGTAGGATCTACTCCAAATTTTTGTGCCACTGCGTCTGGATCTGTAGGAATTCCTTGTGTTATTGCCGATGCATTTGCACCTATATTATTAACTAGATTAGCATTTGCAGTTTCAAGATTTGCCACAGCGGCTAATGTATTGGGGTTAAGGCCTGTTGCCGCACCTGTAATGGCAGTAACATTAGTAGGTAATGTAGAATTTTGCAATTGTACATCTTGTGCTGTTACTGTTTGTCCAGAATTAATCAATGTTGAAACTGGAGTAACTGGAGTATAATTTACAGTAGATCCTGCACCTATTCCAGACCCAGGAACTGATACTTGATTAAGTGCTTGACTGGCTTTGCCGATAAGCACCGCCGCTAACTGAACAGCAGGATTAGTAATGCCAAATTGTCTCAGAGCGGTATTTCCTACCTGTGATACTAAACTGGCAGGATTCAGTATTTGTTGTTGTAGATTTGCAATTCCTGATACCTGTAACGGAATTCCTTGATTAATACCTCCAGGTACAACTCCGCCAAAAATTTGTGTAGCAATCCTTGTATTGCCTGCTAGATTAGGAGTCGCTCCGCTGACTTGAGAAAGAAGGTAATTATTAGATCCTCCCAATCCGCCAGAGGCATTGGTAAAATTGCTCAATACACCTGGCAGTCCTGGACTTGGTAATCCTCTTTGTAATTGATTTCCAAGAGTCACTACTGATGCTCTATCACCGTTCTGCCCAGTATCTGTATTAATAACAGGACTTGCAGGGGTATTATCTTGCTTAGTTTGGTCTGTTGGATCAAGAGTTTGTGTAATTCTATTTCCAGGATTGGTAACAATTGCAGGAGTAGATGTTCCTTGAGATGGAGATGGTTGTCCGGGAGCTCGAATTATTGCTAATGTTTGTTTAAATAATCCATCTTTGAAAGTTGATTTTGCTGTATTAACTCTGTATATTCCACTGAAAGGGACTAACTCGGGATCAAAATACATTCTTCCGCCCTGTTCTAAGGGACTAATATCAATAGGATTTCTAAAATTAATAGTAACCAATACTTCACCAAAATTGTGTGCGGCTTCCCCATCTGTTGTGATTCTAGGACTATTAGGACCAGGAGCTGGATTATAATTTCCTACTCCGCCGGTAACAACATAAAAAGGATCTCCAAGAATATCTATTTCACCTGTTAGCATACTACCTTGAGGATTAGTAATAGCATTGTGTATTCCTTTGGCTAATTTAGCATAAGCATCATTTTGAGTTTGACCGCCAGCATTTTTGTCTACTGATGTAAGAGTTGCATCTGGTCTTTGTGGAGAAGATGGTACTTGATTTGATTTAACTGTACTTAAATTATCTGAATTTGATTTAGGTTCTACTTTATTTCCAGGAGCAACCGCTGACTTCGAAGGGGGAACATTTTCATTGCCAAGCGCACTTGGAATAGCTTCAAAGAATAATGTATTAAAATTTAATTTAAAATTCAAAACATCAAGATTATGACCTGTATAAAGATAATCGTAATCTCTCAAACTTAATTCAAGTAGCTTACTAGGATCTACCGTTTCATTTCCGTATCCAGGAAATCGTGTGTACATTATTTTACGCTGTGTTACAACATAAGTAAAAATTTGATAAGGTTTTTTAAGGTCAGGATTCATTGTTTCCTTATTAGTAACTTCTAACTTAATAAGAAAATAATCAACCATACCAAATGGATCAACTACTTGTTGCCATTCTGTTTTTGAACTTAATTTTTTAGCTATGTTTTTTATGTATTCACTGTCTTTGATTACCGCTTCGATACATTCTTGTAAATTTTTACCTTCAGCAAATTGACTTATAGGATCAGTTGTAGGTGTAGCTTTACTATCTTCAGGGGCTGCGGCAGCTTTTTGAGGACTAGGTTGTTTGCTACTTCTTGGATCATAAGCATCAGGTTTTGTATTGGTTCCAGCATCTGGAAAACTATTAACTGATTTATCTTTGAGATTTTCAGCTAATTTAGTTTTACCTAACTCATTAACTCTACCATTATCAACAAATCCTTGCTGAGGATCCCATACTGGAAATTTTATACGATACTCATCAAAACCATTAGCGGCAGGTGCAGTATTTTTACTTTTTTTATCATCATCTTGAAGTTGTTTAGTAACTTTTTTCATTAAATCTTCAAGTATGTCTTTTATAGTACCGCCTGATATTTTTACTGATTTCTTCAATACCGCAGATTGTCCGAGACCTGCATCACTTTGACCTATAGCAGATACTTTATATTTGGTTCCTCTTTCATCTATAGTAACTTCCAACCCTGTTAATATAATTGGAAAATATCTTGTCGATTGTTCAATCTCAGGAACAACATTAGGAAGATCGTCACCATCTGGATATCCAGAAAATTGCAACTTTAGTAAAAATGTTGCTCCTTGATATGAAGGGTTACCGGCAGCCACTGCTGATACTTGTAATGCTTCAATAAATCCGTTAATACTATAAGGTTCAATAACATCAAAAGATATATTAGTTGGTTGAGTCATTATACTTTGACCATCGGGTTCGATGATAGTATTAATTTCTACATTTTCAATAAACATATCAAATCTACCAGGACTGTTGGCATTAAATCCTGCAACTAAATCTCCACCTGATTTATCTTGATAGGTTATCTTTGTTGATGTTGATACAGTTGATGTTGGTTTAGAGGATACACTTCCATTTGTACCTGTTGAAGTAACTGATGGCTTAGATTCATATGTGCGAGTAACTGGAGTAACATTGGTTGTAATACCTGTAGTACCTTTACCTCCAGATTTTATTATTACTAGGTCCTGCGAGTTGTTTCGATAATTTTTAGGAGTGTTAACATCAGTAGTTCGTAATGCACTGAGTGTAAAATTATAAGTTACAGATCGATACTTGTACAGAACATTTTTTTGATTTCCTCTTATAATTGTAGGAACGGCTGTACCTGTACTAGCGCCTTCTGTTTGACGAACTACTTTTGGGTCATTGGCCATATATTATATTCCCAATGTTTTTTTCATTGAGCTAAGTTTAGGAAGATATATTTTTACCCCAACTTGAAGATCAAATATGGAATCTTGAATAACATTAGGATTTCGCTGAGCAAATACCCACCACAAATTAACATCATTATATAAATCATAGGCCAATAAATCTGGTCTATTTTGATAACTGCTGGTTACTGTAAATAATATATCATCGGGCTCCTGAGGAATAGTTCTCCAGGTCATAACATCTAAATATCCTGCACTTTGATCAGTAAGGTAATAAGGGCTTGTTTTAATATAGTTAGCCATTATAGGAATCCTTGTTGTTTGTATGACCTATCATTGAGATACCCAGTTACTGACATAGTTTGCATTTCTGCCCTGCTGTAAATAGGCTTACAAGTAACTTGTATAGTTGATACCGTAGGAACTGATGTTTGACCAAATGGACCGGAAGCACTGTCATTTAATGTATAAAAATCTACACTGTCTGGTAGATCGGTTTTAAAACTTGTAATCACTACAGGAACATTTTTTAACATAAATGCACCGTATGCATCTAGTCTGCAGACAGGAGGTGGAGCACCTGCATCGGCATCTGGTCCAAATCGCATTTTAGTAAGAGCTTTTAATAAATGAATGGTCGAAATATATATTAGGGCATCTTTTTCATTTTGTACTGTAAATTTTCCCTGTATGCTAATATCCCCTACACTACTATTTTTATAAAAATGTATAGCATAATTGCTATGAACAGGAGTTTGACTTGTATAATCTGCTTTATGCTCAAACCCAATTGTAGGTGTGTATGGAAATATAATTCCTCCTAAATCTGCCAATTCTGAAAAGGCAGATCCGGAAGTAAAATTAGTAAGGTAATCACCGGGTACTCTTATCTTAACTCTAAGATCAGGATTTAACCCACTAGATTGTCCATCCATTGTTGTTATGTTTGTTTCTACAACAGGGACTACTGGATCTGGTTGAGCGCCCTGCGGGACTCCGAGATCTCTTATTGGTCCATCCAATCTTCTAGGATCGTTGGCAGCAAATTCTGCCGACCCTTGTCCTGATCCACCTTGTTGAGTACGATTAGGATTTCTGTAACCTACAAATGCTCCGCCAGCGGTTGTAGTTGCTCCACTAAACCCTTGATTAGAGACTTGCGGTTCCCCAAGTATAGGAGGATTAGTAATTTTAGCTGTACTGGCTAAATCTGCGGCACTGGCCAATGTGGGATTAGCCGCAATGAAAGCATCATATTGTTCTTTAGTAGCAGGTTGTCCATTTATAGTATATACACTGGCCATTGTAATTCCTTTATATAATATTTAGCGATAAATAATCTGCTTAGTTAAATGGTTGATTTCACAATTTTCTGTGTTATAATAACAACACATAAGGAATAATAATAAAAATATGACGCCAATTTTCACAACCAGAAAAACAAAATATCTAAACAATCGTGATTTATTAGCAGAAATTCATAGAAGTAAATGCTCATTCTCTAGTTTTGTCAAGCCTGAATACAGTCAATATGATATTATCTTATCAAGCATAGACAAAATTAATATCCGAACAGTTGCTGATGCTAAAAGAGCACAGGCCAAAAGATTAGGATTACAGGCATTTGCCTTAGCAAGGATGTCTGGCGACAAGAAAATCAAACTAGCAGAATGCACACCAGACTATAGAACTATTGCTAAAACAGATGTTATTATCCGTATAATGACCTTTGAACATATTCCATTAGCACCTGGTCGTAAAAAAACAACCAAGACCACAGCAGATGCGCATGATAAAGTTAACTTTCCTCCATTCCAACATTGGAAGTTCAATGACCAAGACGAACTCGTATGTGTAGGTAAAAGTCATTGGCAGGGCAGTATTGAAAAAGGCAAGTTCAACAAAGACCACGGACGCATTACAGAAAATCTCGGTAAGATGTTTATTAAACTTTCAGAGCGATATGCACAACGCTCAAATTGGAGAGGCTATACCTATATTGACGAAATGAAAGGCCAGGCTATTCTACAGTTGAGTCAAATTGGTCTACAATTTGATGAAAGTAAATCTGAAAATCCTTTTGCTTATTATACTGCGGCAGTAACAAATTCATTTACTCGTATTCTAAACATTGAAAAGAAAAGTCAAAATATTCGTGACGACCTATTAGAGGAAGCCGGACTTACTCCAAGTCTTACTCGTCAAAATAGTCAAGAGTACGCAGAAGAAATTGCTCGTCAAGCCGAACTATATAAAAATATGCGTATGCCCAAGAGTGAAGAAGATCCTATCGACGAAGAAGCAGAAGAAGATGCCAAAGAGGTTTGACCTTTTTCATCTTATCTGTTAAACTCACTGTTAGGAGAACTTTATAATGCCCTTATTCAAGAAGGTTGCCGTCTTTACAGATCTTCACGTGGGACTCAAGTCCAATAGTTCTGTACATCTTAGAGACTGCGAAGAATTTGTAGATTGGTTTATTGAACAAGCTCAAGCCAATAGGTGCGAGACTTGTATCTTTATGGGAGATTGGTCTCATAATCGAAATAATCTTAATTTATATACTTTAGATGTATCATTAACTCTGCTAGAAAAACTAGGTGCGGCATTTGAACAGTTCTTTTGGTTTCCTGGAAACCATGATCTATTCTATAAAGACAAGCGTGATATTCATTCCAGTGCGTTTGGTCGCCACATTCCAGGAGTTACCGTCGTAGAAGGTATTACAACTCTTGATGATGTCACCCTTGTCCCCTGGTTAGTAGGTGATGAATGGCGTACTATGGATAAAATCAAAAGTCGATATGTATTCGGTCACTTAGAACTTCCACTGTTTTTTATGAACGCTATGGTACAGATGCCTGACCATGGCGAGTTAAGTGCCGATCTTCTAAAAGGTCCTGAATATGTATTCAGCGGACATTTTCACAAAAGACAAAACAAAGGCAATATTTGGTATATAGGTAATGCTTTTCCTCACAATTATGCAGACACCTGGGATGATGAGAGGGGTATGATGATATTAGAATGGGGAGGTACTCCACAATTTATTGATTGGCCAGACTGTCCTAAGTACCGTACTATCAAGCTATCAGAACTTATTGATAAAAAAAATTCAATAATGAAGAGCAAGATGCACTTCCGTGTTAATCTTGATATCGATATCAGTTTTGAAGAAGCAAATTTTATTAAAGAAGAATTTACTAGAAACTATGACATTCGAGATATCAGCCTAATACAAGATAAAACAAACTTAGATGGTACCATAGATGATAATCCGGATGCTACATTTGAAAGCGTAGACCAGATTGTTACAGAACAACTTGTAAACATTGACTCTGGTCAGTTTGACAAAAACACATTGCTAGAGATTTATCGTAATATATGACATTTCGAATATTAAATTTAACTGTAAAAAACTTTATGAGTGTGGGTGCACAGACCCAGGCTGTAGACTTTGACCAAGAACACTTAACTTTGGTACTAGGTAGTAATTTAGATCTAGGTGGTGATGATACAGGATCTCGTAACGGCACAGGCAAAACTACCATTATCAACGCCTTGAGCTATGCACTCTATGGTCAAGCATTAACTAACATCCGCAAAGAGAATCTAATTAACAAAGTCAACAGTAAAGGTATGCTGGTCACTGTTGAATTTGAAAAGGGTGGCAACAAATATCGTATAGAGAGAGGCCGTAAACCTAATATTCTGCGATTATTTGTCAACGACAATCAACTTAAGACTGAAGAATCCGAAGATGATAGTCAAGGTGATAGTAGAGAAACACAGAAAGCCATTGAGCAGATGCTAGAAATGTCGCATACTATGTTCAAACATCTAGTGGCCCTTAACACTTATACTGAACCTTTCCTAAGTATGAAGGCCGCTGATCAGCGTGAGATCATCGAACAGTTACTGGGTATTACTCTACTCAGTGAAAAGGCCGAAGGGCTAAAGCTCTTGGTTAAAGAAACTAAGGATGCTATACAAGCAGAAGAGTTTAAGATCTCAGGTATCAAGGCAGCCAACGAAAGTGTACAGAAGAGTATTGATAGTTTGACTATTAAAAGCAGTGCTTGGGAAAGTAAAAAAGAAGCCGACTTAACTTCTTTGTTGAATAGTATCCATACGCTAACTGAGGTTGATATCGAAAGTGAATTAACAACACATGTTGAGTTAAAAACTTGGCTTGACAACGATTCTAAACTTACAGGTCTTAGAAAACAAAAGGCCACACTGGAATCTGCGGCCATACAAGGCGAAAAAACTCTCAACAAGTATCTAAATGAATTAAAAAAATTAGGCAATAAACAATGTCCGGCGTGTGAACAAGATCTTCATGACCACAAACATGGAGAGATGACCACAGAATCAATAAAACATGTCGAAGAAGCTACAACATATCTTGATAAAATTAAAAAAGATTACACAGATATATGTTCAGCAATTGATGCTATCGGGGAGCAACCGCGTAAGCCACAGACATTCTATGAAACAGAAGCAGAAGCGCTGGGTCATAAAAACAATTTAGACAGCCTAGAAAAGAAATTAACAGAAAGAGCCGACGAGCCTAATCCGTATAACGAACAAATTGACGAATTAAAGAGTACCGCACTTCAAGAAATCAACTGGGACATGATCAATACTCTAACTAAACTTAGAGATCATCAGGAATTCTTGTACAAACTGTTGACAAACAAAGATAGCTTTATCCGTAAAAAGATTATTGATCAGAATTTGAACTACCTTAACAAGCGATTGACTTATTATATTGACAAACTAGGACTACCACATCAGGTTGTGTTTCAAAATGACCTCACCGTTGAGATTACTCAGCTAGGTCAGGACTTAGATTTTGATAATTTAAGTCGTGGAGAACGCAATAGGTTAATACTCAGCATGAGTTTTGCTTTCCGTGATGTATGGGAAGGCTTGTATCAACATATTAACTTGCTGTTCATCGACGAGTTAGTCGATGCTGGTATGGATGCCGCAGGAGTTGAAAGTGCCCTAGCAGTACTTAAGAAGATGAGCCGCGAGCGTAACAAGAACATTTACCTCATATCTCACAAGGATGAGCTACAAGGTCGGGTAAATAGTGTCCTTCGAGTGATAAAAGAAGGCGGTTTTACTTCATATTCTAATAGTTTGGATGTAGTATAATATGTATAACAAATACATGGAAGAATACAAGAGGCTCTACTCAGAATATGTAAAGCAACTTGTTATCGTACATAACTATCATAACATATTTGTGAAACGTATAGGACACGAATCTGGTAAAAAAGTCAGAGTTGCGTTAACAGCGATGGCTAGATTAGAAAGAGAAATGAAAAAGGCTTGTAGACAAGCATATTTAGAAAATAATATATTACTCAAAGAACAAAGAAAGAAGACTTATACAGGATTCACCTTGCCAGAAAAAAGAGGACCGGGCGGACCTAGTCACTCAAGAAGAAAAAATGTGGACATACCAAAATCAGATAGTGGAGGAACTTCCTGAAGACACGGTGGGCTTTGTATACCTCATCACCAATTTAACCAACGATAGAAAATACATAGGCAAGAAACTGGCAAAATTTAGTAAAACCACATACAAGACAGTAAAATTAAAGAATGGCACAAAGAAAAAGAAAAAGATTAGAAGTAAAATAGAATCAGATTGGCGGCTATATTGGGGTTCCAGTGTCGAACTCACCGCAGACATAGAAAAATTAGGCATAGAAAATTTTAAACGAGAAATATTATATTACTGTAAAAGCAAATCAGAATGTTCTTATACCGAAGCAAAATTACAATTTGAACATAAAGTATTAGAATCTACTGAGTATTATAACAATAATATACAAGTTCGTGTCCATGGCTCACACATAATTAAAAAACCCTAGGCTCATCAGCGGTACATAAGCAAGCATCAGCCAATTTCGGATGCCCTAGACCTGGATCTCGGATCACAGGGATGGAAATCTCTCGCCGCTAAGAGTACTCAACTAGTATCCTTTACAGGACCAAGATCACAAATTCGCCGTGGTTTAGTTGTTTGAAGAATAGAAAAAGGCAGAAAGGAGGGGAGAGAAACCCCAGGTTTACACATATGTTAGTGTATATATGTAAACTGCCGTTGATATAAAGACGGAGCTCGTGGTACCGGTCAACCGCCACTGTAACGCTCTAACACTAAGTGACTGTTCGAACTCGGATGATGTCATTTTTTGCCCTGTGCGGGCAAAGTGTGACCAAAGAATCTGGATGATACTAGAATCTTCTACGAAGATAACAGTTGCTCTGAGTGACAACGAAAGAGCAAATGAGCGTCAGCTCATTATAAATAAACTTACTATTATTTAGGATTTTTATCTTTATGCATATCTCTGAACTTATCGCTGAACAACAATTAGATGAATTAAGCCTAGCCGGGATAGGTAAGGGTATAGGTACAGTAGCTAAAGGGTTAGGAAGAGCTGTAGGTGGAGTTCAAGGTGCTTGGCAGGGAGCTAAAGATGCCTATGGTCAAAATCGAGATAGAATAGCCAAAGTAGCTCAAAGAAATGTTAGTAGAGCAGGCGGACTTAAATCTACCAAACTTGTACAACAACCAGTACAAGGTCAACCAACTACAACAAATCCCCAAACAACACAAAATACTACTCAACAACCTCCTGTTACCAGTCCTTCAGAAGTAGATCAAATAGTACAAACTGTGTCTAAGATGGATCCGGCTAGCAAAAAAGAAGTAATTTCTAAAATACAAGATCAATCTGCCGCTCCACAACCTGCACAAGGACAGGCTGTTGACTTGGATCAACTTAAACAACAATCAGCCGCTAAGAAAGCACAAGGGCAAGCTGATCAACAGCAAATGCAACAAACACAACAGGCCAATGCCGCAACCGCACAACAAGATAATGCTTTGGTTGCCGCTGTCAAAGCAGAAAAAGCAAAACCAGGATTTCAACAAGACAAGGGCCTTATAGCGAGAGCAGCCGCTAAAGGCATTCACGAAACCAAAAAGAAGAAAAAGAAAGCTGTAATGGAATTTCACAGCAAGTTTTTAGGGCGTATGATCTAAAAGAAAGGCTGTCCGCTTTCTTTGGTGATTTCTAAATTCTTTTCAATAATCTTAGCAATTATTTGTCTGTCTTCGTGACACAACATCAAACTTTCTGAGAAGGTAACACCACCTCTCATATACCAACATATTCTAAATAATTCATCTTTAATGGCTTTTGACTCTAACTCGTAATCTTTGACAAGTTGATTAATGCCGTCTATGTCTAGTGTCAAAAGCCTTAGACGAAAAAAGTTGATGGATCAAATGTAATTGGAACTTCTATGGTATCGCCTGTAATACCCTTTTCTCTCATTTCATCAGTTACAGTTACAGTCATAGGTTTAATTGCATTGACATCTTTGAGATTCTCTAAGTGACTTTGTATCACATTAAACATTTCTTTATCAATATTATCTACAAACTCTTTGATAAAAGTAGGGTCCTCTGTGCTACCACTAGCACTTTCAATTTTACTGATACTATCACTGATAGTTCCTAAAGTAGTATCAGTGAGTTTCTTAAAACTTTCTTTAAAAAGTTTTATTTTGTCATCCTCAGAAATTTTGTCATCATTTACTACTTGCATGATCTTTTGAGTTTCAAAAGTTTTTAAGGCCGCAGAACTTAATTGTCGATAGTTTAACGGACGAACAAATACAGTTAGCTCATCTGTGATAGGTACTATAGGATTCCAAGTAATTTGATTCATTAGTTGATCCATTAATACTCGAAGATCCATTTGATATTCTAATTCTAAATCATCGCCAAACTTAACAGGAGTGGTCATCATTTCACCGTATGTGGCTAAACGAATAGCAATTAATATAATATCTAAATCAATGTTTGGAGTTACCCAAGCATTTTTAATAGCAGGAATACAATGCTGAATGACATCAACTATAGCTTGTCCATTCATTAATGCATCGGGTACTTTTAGCATTAGCTCATCTTTAGCAGTCATCGAATAAACAGGAAGTTCTCCAGTTTCTGGAATTTCAATACTGCCTTCGGGCCAATAATTACCTCCACTAGGCAGCCGAATGTAGATCTTGGGCTGACGCATAAATGCAGATAATGGATTAACGGATGAATTCATGGTTTTGATTCCTAATAAATAACTTGAAGATATATTCTTTAGAGTATTTATATACGCATAAAACCACGGAAAAACAATGGTAGAAAAAGTAACAGGGTTTATAGGGCAAGACAATGTTGAATTGAATAATGCCGCCTCTGAGGCTACGCTTTTAAAGTTATTAGAAGCAATGAAAGCCGTAGGTGGTTCTAGTGCCGCTAGTAAAACTGCCGGGTTGGCGGGGGCAGCCGGCATTAATCCTGCAACAGTAGCCAAAGCCAACGAAAGTGTTGATAAATTTGGCGGTGTATTAGATACTGCTACCAATAAGTTAGTTGCAGGTACTTATAAGTCACAAGATTTATATGCTAGTCTAGGATTACTTCCTGGACCAATTGGTATTGTTGCGAATGCGTTTGCTATATTAGCAGGATATCAGCAACAGAATTTAGAAACACAGCAAGCTCTGGCTAAATCAGGAGCAGCCTTTGGTGGAACACTAACTGAAGTACGAGCCGCTGCCGCAAACTCATATCTAACATTAACTGAATTTTCTGGAGCTATTCAAAAAAATCAAGCCATTATAGGAAGCCTCGGAGGATCTATGGAGGCTGGTGTTAAGAAGTTTGTTTCAATACAGAATGAATTATTAGCTTCAGGTAGTCCTACTCAACAAAATTTAGCCAGCTTAGGATACAGTGCTGCCGATGCCGCAGACCTTACGGCAAGTTATATGCGAGCACAAGGCACAATGAACAAAGAAGCTTTAAAAGATAACAAAGCTGTTAGTGCAAGTATTGGCGAATATGCACAACAGTTAGATATGATGGCACAACTGACAGGCAAGAGTCGAGCTGAGTTACAAGCCAAAATGGATAAAGAAAATACAGAAGCCCAATGGCAATCAGCATTGGCTAGCATGAGTAAAGAAAAAGCTGATAAACTTGGTCAGGGCATGAGATTAGCACTTGCTACAGGCGGTCAAGGCGCAGTTGATGCATTTAAAGCCATGGCATTAGGATTGCCGCCAATGACTGAAGAAGGTAGGCTGTACATGGCAACACAGCGAGCAGGAACTGAAGCATTACGGTCGTATATTGGAACAGCTAATGATGCTGGTGTTTCTACTAAAAAAGCCGCAGAACTAAACAGATCGGCATTAGCAAAGTCGATTGCAGAAGGGGCAAATGATCAAAAGGCATTGCAAAAAGTATTACAAGCAGATGCTCTTGCAGGTGGTAAGTTAAGCAAAGTATTTGCAGATTCTACAGCAATGCAAACAAAATATATTGGCAAAACACAAGAACAAATTGAAGCTGATCTTGAACAAATGGCAGTAAAAGAAGAAAGTACTAAATCGCAAGCCGCTGATATGGATGCCGCAAATAAAAACCTACAAGAATTAGGTCAATCAATTATAGGTATTATAAATCCATTGGTAGCTATTGTAACTCCTGCGTTTAAATTCTTAGGAGGTATTCTTGCCAGTGTTGGTAAATGGTTGAATTCGTTCGGTGATACTACTAAGACAGTAATTTCTACTATAGGGCTACTCACTGGTGCACTGACAGTCTATTTCTTGCGTCAATCTGCTCAAAATAAAGCAGAAGCTCTTAAAGGACTGCTTAACAGTGGTGGCGGAGCTGGTGGAGCATTAGGTGGTGTATCAAAAGTTGCAGAAGCTGGTGGAACAGTTGGCGGTAGTAGTGGAGGTGGACTAGTTAGTTTTATTAGATCTCTAGGGCGCGGACTTGCTAGCCTTGCACCTATTGCTGGGTTTATGCTTATTGGAGCAGGAGCAGTAGCTGGTGTTATTGCCATACTAGGTGCAGGTGTTGCAGCCGCAATTGCATTGGTGGGATTATCATTGCCTGTGTTTGCTAAAGGACTGATGGATTTTGGTAACATTGACGGTACTAATTTAATTAAAGTAGCCGCGGGTATAGGAGCACTTGGTGTTGCTATGGTAGCATTTACTGCTGGTAGTGTTATAGGTGGATTGGGTGCTATAGGATCTAAGGTTATAAATTTGTTCTCAGGTGGTGGACCTATTGCAATGATACAAGATACCGTAGCACAACTTACTCCTATTTTGCCACAACTCACAGCCTTAGGCCCTGCACTTAATACCTATGCACAAGGTATAGTAGCATTTGGTAGTGCAGTGAATACTGTAGATTTAACCAAAGCAGAAAAACTTAGATCAATATTAAAACCTACAGCTACTGAGGCTTTACAAGCAGTTGGTACTCAAATGATACAAGCTGTGACTAAGATAGCAGGTGGTGGAAACTCGGCAGAAGAAAAAACGCATTCCGAGATGCAGGCATTAAATAACACTATGAAGGAGATGCTTAAGCACATGAAAGATACTGCGGAAAATACCAAACGCACTCATGATGCTACTAAAGCATTGAACGGTAATTTGTTTGCCGTATAAAAGGAATAATATAAAATGGCAGGATGGAAAAAGTATTTTACCCCAGTTAATGTATCAGGTACATTAAGTCCCGTTAGCGGAAGCACCGGAATGGGCAGTAACCCTAGCCGTACAAATTATTCTAGTTATTTGCCCGATGTATATGCTGGTCATCCCAACCGTCTAGAGCGTTACGGCCAATACGATACCATGGACAGTGACTCAGAAGTCAATGCCGCTTTTGATATTTTAGCAGAGTTTTGTACACAGGTTAATGAAGAAAACGGCACAAGTTTTCAAATCTTCTTCAAAGAACAAGCTACTACAACTGAAATTAAGGTCATTAAAAAGTATCTACAGCAGTGGGCTAAACTTAATAAATTCAACATTCGCATGTTTAAGATTGTGCGTAATGCTTTCAAATATGGTGATAGTTTCTTTGTTCGTGACCCAGAAACACAGGCTTGGATGTATGTAGACCCAGCCAAAGTAGATAAGATTATTGTCAATGAGTCGGAAGGCAAGAAACCTGAGCAATACATGATTCGTGACTTCAATCCTAACTTTGAAACACTGGCTACAACAGCTATTCAACCTAGCAATCAAAATGGTGGTGGGAGTCAATTTGGTGGAAGCTATGGCACAGGTCAAGGCGGTGCAGGTGGTTCAAGAGGCATGGTTGGATCATTTCCAACAAC
>Ga0214164_1000219_pt1 | contig 39893 bp, 17 predicted proteins | sample TroBogepilimnion_13_FD_153003 | JGI IMG/M metagenome (GOLD analysis project Ga0214164, IMG submission 153003) | Freshwater microbial communities from Trout Bog Lake, WI - Practice 03JUN2009 epilimnion v4 | ecosystem: Environmental > Aquatic > Freshwater > Lake > Epilimnion/Euphotic zone ...
TATGGGGGCTGTTAGGCATACCTCTAAGGTCAAACCAATCGTGAACATGTTCTTCTAATATCGATCCGGCGAAAGGCCTAAAATATTCTCTATTTTTTACACGATTAACATAATTTTTTCCGTCTTTAAAAGTCGGATCAAATAAAATTGATCTATTACCTAACGCTCTTGGTCCGTTTTCTGATCTACCTTGAAATATAGTAACAATATTTTTATCTCTTAAAAGTGATACGATGTCAGTTGTGGTACAATCTTCAATAGTTCCTGATACACTACTTACAGCATTTTCGATATATTCAATGCTATAATCATATTTAGGACCAAGATATATAGAATCAAATCTTTCCCGTTGTTTAGTACTTTGAGATGACAAGTGATACCAGAATAATGCGGCGCCAATAGCAGTTCCGCCATCATTTGATACTGGCTCAACATATAAATTAATGCCTAACTCGTTTAATTTATTAAGATAAAAATAGTTAGCAACACAATTCAAACCATATCCACCGCTAAGTACAACGTTTTTATTACCTGTTTTTTCTACTGCTTTAATAATAAAATCTAATACCGCTTGTTGTGTTTGTGTTTGAACCCAATATGCCGCATTTCTTCTATTTGTCATAGTAGTGGGATCTATTGATTCTGAAGTCGGCCACTCTTCCAACGCTTCATGCATTGCAGAATTTAATATAGCACTATTAGGATATGTAGGTATGACAATATTTCTATTAGAAATTGGGAATTTCATATCCTTTTGAAATAATGAAGGAAGATTGTTGTCTGCGGAACCATATGGGAATAACCCCATTGTTTTTCCTGCTTCGATGGCCGAAAAGCCACAATATTCTGTCACAGATTCATAACACTTTACTATACCTGCATGATCTGTTATGACTAATTCAACTGTATTATCAGTTTCGTCAAAATATTCCATCTTTGCTTTATTAACATAAACATTTGCAATAGGACTTCTACAACCAAGATGTTTAAACTTAGTAACAATTCCAGTATCATACGAACATTCGAAGATAGATTCAACTTCCCATAAACTTTCGTTATTAGATATATATTCAGATCCAGCGCCATCGACAACGACAGCGGTAGCATTTTTAAATCCTGAACGATAAAATGCTGCCGAAGCATGTACTTTATGATGTTGATTACTTATATCAATAACTTGAGGATGATTAAATCTGTCTTCTTTACGATCGATCAGTCCTAATTTTCTTGCATATCCTGTATACATATCTTCACCAGTATATTCAATTTTACCAGCGCCAACAAGAGGTTGGGTGTGACAAATAATTAAGTAATCTATTTTGTCTGTATAATCTAACACCTTTTTCATTCCGGCAAAAGGAGAACCATCATATTTTAATCTACTTAGCCGTTCTTCTTCGATACTAAAAACGATCTCCCCATCTTTCAATAAACAAACTCCGGCATTGTGCCCTCGAGAAATTCCTAAAATATAACCCGTGTTCATACGACTCATTATCTTTCTCCTATTTGTTTGGTTGGTTGTTGGCACCAAGGAGGAACAGGTTGTTCTAGATTTAAATCTGCTCCTAGTTTTCTTACTTCTAATATTTCAGGAGGTATTTCTGTAGAATCTTCACCTGGTAAAAGAATGCTAGATAAATTGTTAGACGGTGTAGTTATTGATGGAACATTTAATGCTGGTAGATTGTTATCCGGCGGAGTATATGTTTTTTTTGTACCTAACACTTGTTGAATACTTTTAATAATTGCTCTGAAATTATCTTCAGTTAACACCATTAAATCTTCATTGTTTCGTTCTACCGCAAAATCCTGAGTTATTCGTAATGGAGAATATTTTCTTTTTTCTTTACCTAAATCAAAGATTTTAAATCGTTTATTTTCAGGATATGAAATATTTTCAGGATATGTTGCACCAATAACAACTGTTGAAGGTTTATTTAAGAAATTAGCAAAATGTTGCCCTATAGAGTCGCATCCTAAAAAATAATCTGCGGCATTAATAATACCGGACCATTGTAATAAGTTTACATTTGGTGGAACTACTACTGGAACTGTGCTATCCTCAGGAAATGGATTAATATTACTGAACAATATGACAGCATAGTGTTTAGCTAATTCCATTACAATTCTTTTTACATCTTTCGGTTCGAATGATCTGCCTGTTTCATCAAAAATAAATGATCCGTTTTGTTTTATTCCACTACCAAATGGTTGGAATACAACAACTTTATCTCGTTTATATAATTTTCGTATTTCTTCTATGGAGTTATAACCGAATACCTGATCCGATTTGCCAATGTTTAATTCGTATTTTTTTGTTTCTGGTATTTTTTCAGGTGGCGTATCATAATTAATAAGCATATCAAATGCTTGAATCATGTTAGCTTTTTGATTAAAATATGCGTTAAGTCGATAAGGTTCAGGGCTGATTACTTCTCGATCTTTTATTACATTAAAAAGATTTCTATCATTAAGTTGATATACTTTATCTCTTAAAATATTGCTTGAAAGATATAATTCGCTCCACGCTTCGGAAATGATGATTATATCACCGTCGTGTGTTTTTGCATAATGCTCTAGCCCTGGAATTGCACAGAGAACACGGCCGGCGCCACCGTTGATTACAAATGCTTTTTTGGTTGTTTTATTCATAAAGTACCCACATAATAGTTATTGCTTCTATTTATGTGGGTACATTTTATACTGATATAATTGTGATATAATTATGCAGGAGGATTATTTGTTATTGGAAAAGGATTGATAACTTTTGCCGCTGGCATTGCAGGTGCGATACCATTACCACCGTCAGGTGTAGATGTTGCACCAAGTGTAGACGGATCTGGAACTTTCCAATCTGGAGTTTTTGGATGTGCTGTTTTAATAGCAGTAATACTATCTAAATATGCATTTCCTTCTGCGCCTAAATCAATGCCAGATGCTTTAACAGCCATTAATGCTTTATAAATTCCATCTAATTGTTCAGCTAAAGCCGGATACGTTCTAGCATACTTGTGTGGTTTAGTATATGGCACACCGGCATGGTTGGCAGCTTCTTCATTATATAATACAAAATCTTCTGGATCTGGCTCCATTTGGAGAAATGCTTGCCATTCGGTTTCATCTGTTATTGGTAGAGCTTGCCATAGTACAGGAGGATATCCGTACTCATTCAACGGTTGTCCATGTCTAACATACCACGTTTTATAAAAATCTGATTTATTCATTTTTGAATTCCATTTTTATGCTAATCTGTTGTATCCGTAAATTGCCCATTGTCCGCAACCAACTGTACACGACGCACTAGGTGTTGTAAAACATACATACTGTAAGCAAGATGGATCAGCACCACAACAATTACATGCATAGCCTGCATTTTCCACACCAAAACAGCACATTTGACCTCCGCCGTTAGCACCCATTGGATTTCTCATATGCCATTTGAATCCAAGCTGTTGATTACAAATATCATCTGGGAAAATATCAATTTCAAAAGTAAAACCATTTCCAGAACATGCTGTATAACAACCACTACTACAACCAAATGCCCATGTAATATTTCCTGCACAAGACCACTGATATGAACCATTGTTACACTTTGAATTATATACAATTCCGCAAGCCCACTGGTTGCAACAATAACTACCGGCATTGTTAGCAGAACAGCCACCACCGCATCCACCAGCAAACCCAAATGTCATTTGTGAACAATAATAAGTCCAGCAACACATAGAACCGATAATTTTATAATGTTGGAACTTGCCTGGTTTAGAGACACATAGACAACCGATGTAGTTGTTATTAGTTTGTCCAATCAATTCAGCGCCAAGTGTTCCTGTAGCTTTATTTTGTATACAAGTTTGCAAACCACTAATATTTGAATTTGCACCTTGTACGCAAGTTAAAATACTACTATTACATGAGTTAGCACCTTGTACGCAAGATAAAACGCTACCTACACAAGTATTTGTATTTTGTATACAAGTTTGCAAACCGCTGATATTAGTACCGGCCGTTGACAATGTTGAATTTGTATTTGTGATACAAGTTTGCAAACCTGAAATATTACAGTTTGCATTTTGTATCCTATTGTTTACTAAAACATCCATTATATCTTCCTCTTTTTCTTTATGTTATGATAGGATCGCCTTGAGATGTATACGTAACCGTTCTTGATTGCGTATATGTCGCTCCCGAGTATGAGTCTGTAATTGTCTCAGTAAATCCACTAATTCTATTACTTCCATCGTATGTAATAGAACTTGTTGTTTTATTACCGTCTACAAATTGCGTTATCCTATTATTACCATCGTATGTATAATTTCCACTAGAAATAGGTTGTGTGATACTTGTTTCTCTACCAACTACTACAAGATTACCCAACACTCTCAGCGTTGCACTTCCAGCTGTACCTATCGCAAGATTGCCGCTAGATGCAGTAATAGCTACATAACCAGTACCAGTTGGGTTTATTTGTATATTAGAGTTTGTGCCTCCAATAGACGCATTACCAGTTGTTGTGATTGTTGTACCATTAATCGGACCACCTGAACCTAATACTTGAACATAATTACTGCCGTCTGAAGCAAGAATTACTGTTCCACCTGACACAATTGCTTGAGTTGATGTAGTCGAACCGCCTGGACCATTAAATACGCCTGTAGGAGTAGATAAAGTAATTACACCTGAAGTGGCATTATAAAATGTTTGCGTCTGTCCGTTAAAGATTGTAGGGTCGGGAATAGTAACAGTATACGGAGCAGTACCAGTAAATTCAGTAAACAATCCCTGATTAGGAGCAGTTTGAGATGTCGTAGTTGTAATTGTCGTTGCTGGAACTGATGAATTATATCGAGCCATAGTCTATTTCTTCCAATATATATTATAGTATATTTATCAAGTTGTTGATGTTTCAATACCGTATAAATTAATGTTCATAGCGGTACCTGAACTAGAAATTACAATATTAGCACCAGCTTGGATTACAATACCGGTACGTTCAAAAACTCCATATCCAGTTACAGATGTTTGATATTCAAACGCTTCACTTAGAACTTGTCCTGAAACTGCCGCAGTACTAGAACCAATATATAATCTAATATTTGCAGCCGTAGATGTTGTATTCGTAAATGAAATATTGTAAACACCGTAATATCCTGTCGGAACATTATACAATAATGTATACGTTCCAATTGCACCCGATGTTAGTTGGGTAGTTGCTTTTATTCCTGATCCTGCCATGTTATCTCTCCGTTTTTATGGTTTATTTTTGTCCAAAGAATGACAATGCAACTGGTGCTCCGTCAATTCCGCCTGTGAACAGCATCTTGCTACTTACGTAGATTTGATTTCCTGTAGTTGTACTTATAGTATTACCAGCAATATATATCTGTCCAGATGTTATGGTATTTACGTTCAATGCACTTTGTCCGCCTCCAATTTGACTAGTAATATATGCTTTAATAGCCTTTTGTGTCGGAACAATCGCATCGCTATTAGCTGTAAAATATGGATCTGTACTAAACTGTGTAATAGTTGCAGAGCCAACTCCTAGGCTAACTGAACCCAACGTCAAACTTTGCAATCCTGACAAATTAAACGCACTAGCGTTCAATGTAGCAGTACCAGTTGACTGTTGAACTCCGAACAAGTTACCTACGTTAAAGTTACCGTCTTGGTCTGTACTTGTAAAGAACACACGACCACCGCCTGTAGCAAATGTTTGATTAGCTGTTACAGCTTTAGAAGGATCAACGTTTGGATAGTTGGTACTTGTGAAACCACCAGTTCCAATATACAAGAAATCGTGTCCTGTCATACGTGTATTGCTGTATAACAATCTAGTTGTTATTTGTGTACCGTGCGGTGGTGCTAACAATACAGACATTGCAGGATTAATCTGGAATGTTGCAGTATAGTTACCTGGAATACCTAATTGATTTGTAACTGCAACTAGTTTATACCATTGAGCACTACCTGTGATAGTAGCAAATGTTACATTTGAACCTGGGCTAGGAATACTGTATAGTCCTGAAACATTAATATAGTTACCAATTTGATATAAATCTGAATATCCATCTCCGCTAACAATACTTGTAGCAGTAGTTTCACCAACACCTCGATTAGTAAAGCTAGGATTACCTAAAACACCGTTACCGATACGAGGAACTATTGGTGCGCTATTAACGTGGTTTGGATCAACTATTGTAATAGTTGGACCTGCAAAGTAAGTCATTCCAGTAATTGTTGTACTTGTTAAAGGTATAGCACTACTACCAGCAGTTAATGATATTTGGAATGTTGTACTTGTAATAGTTCCACCGACAACATAATAATATTGTCCTGTAGTAATATTTCCTGCACTTGTTCCGTTAAAGACAACCGGCATATTTGCGGCTAAATTGACAGTGCTATCCACTATAATCAAATTAGTAGTAGATGTTGTACCAGATACATTTCCACGTGGGAATCCACTTCCTGGTTCAATCATGCGTACTTCCGAAATAGTACTGCTTGAAATCTTAACTCGTCCTAAAGGTCTAGCACCAGTCTGAATCAATGCTGCCGTAGTGCCTGGCGAGCTAGAAACAGCTACCCATGTAGGCACTGCACCTAAAGTAGCATTTTGTGGATTACCAAATGCAAGGCCTTGATAAGAACTTAATGCTGGCATTGTAGTCACATACCAATTTAAGCCATCCCAACTTGTAGCAACATAGTTGTTACCACCGCCAATTTCACCTGCAACAGCAGTCCATGCACCTACACCGCCTGATAATGTAAGAACTGGACTTAATGTGCTACTTGTACTTACTTGGATTGTATTAGCACCTGAGTTAATACTTGCAATATAATAAGTATTTCCAGATGTTAATCCTCCAAGTAATCCGCCAGCAACTACGCTTGACGGAGGAGTAGATCCGTTAACTGTTACATTGCTTGTTGCAAGATAAGTTGAACCAACACTTAAAGCGGTACTAGAAATAATTTCAGTTATATAATAAGTTGAACCATTTGTAATACCACCACCAGTTGTGCCGCTGAATACAATTGGTTCTCCAATAGCCATTCCTGCTGTACTGCCGACAGTAATTGAATCTAATGTACCTGTAATAGTTGCGCTAGTTGTCAATTGGCTAGTAGATACAGTATAACTTTGGCCGTTAATTGTTGTACCTGAACTAATTGTTACGCTGTTATTAATTGTATATGTACCCGCACCGCCTGATCCAGATCCTGTTGCAACAATATACGAATTCAATTGTCCAGAAATTGTAGTTGTTGCAATAAATCCAACACCAGATGTAACTGTATAAGCATTACCACCAGTTGCTGTTGTACCAGTTTGTGCTGGTGTTACATAATAACCTCCATTAGAGCTAGCTGTGAAACTTGTATAAGATCCAGATGCTTGTGAGTAGAATGGTTGACTAATTGTAATTACTGCACCAGCTACACTTGTAATGTATGTATTAGCAAAAATACCATTACCTGTAATCAATTGACCAGCGGCAAATCCTGTACCAGCAGCCAATGTCACTGTTGATGCGCCTGCCGCGCCGCCTGATGAATAGTTTTGTGTACCGCCTGCACCAGCTGTACTCGAAACTTGTGCAGTAACTATAGTTCCTGTTGTTGCAGTTCCACCAGTTAATGTCATACCTGGGAAGAATGTACCGCTTGCCGATGATACAGTAGCAGTATATGGTGTTGCTGTAGTTACAGTAGCACTTTGACTAATATTAACAGTCCATACACTTACTGAACTTGTTGTTGTACCTGCAGAGTTAGCAACAATAAATGTTCCTGCCGCTACAGTTCCGCCGCCTAATACCATACCAATATTAATAGTTCCGCTATTAGCAGTAACCGTTAAAGTCGTTCCACTAATACTTGCTGTAATATTTGCAGTAGAACCAATAGCAATACTAATAGTACCAGTTGAAGTAGTTTGTCCTGTAATATAAGTTGTATTTGCAGTAATACCAGAACCGCTTAGTAATCCGCCAACAAATGTTGTACCAGTTTGTGCCGATGCTGGCATTACCAATACATTAGTTGGGCTTGCACTAGTGTAATAACTATTTAAAATTATCGCACTAGTATTACTAAATGTTGGACCTGTAATTTGCTGTCCAACACTTACAGTACCAGTTATAGTACCACCAACTGTTAATGTTGATCCACTAATTGTTGATGAAGTTGAAGTAAATGAATTACTTGCTGTAATATAAGTTCCAGCAGTTATTGTTCCGGAACTTGTTAATAACGCTCCTACAGCATATGTTCCAGTAATAGAACTTATTGGTGTAAGGATGGTTCCTGCTGATGGGCTAGATGCACCGTTACCAATAATACCTAAAGAACTAGCTGTTGAATGTGTAGTAGCACTCGCAGTAGTTATTTCTGTTACTGCTGTTGGAATAATTGTAGCACCTGCTACTAAACCAGTTGTGTTACTTACTGAAATATTATTTCCGCTAACAGAAGTTGCTGTGAATACTTCATTTGGAGATGATGAAATTGCAACAAATAAACCTTCTGCATACTTAATATTACTCCAAGTAGTTACTCCGGTTGTAACTAACGGATTATTTTTTACAGTAATCCATGTGTTATTTGTAGCACTTGTACCAGTCCACAAACTTGGTTGCCAGTTATAGGTATATTGTAGTGTACCATCAGTAGCTAATGCTACAAATCGTCCATTACCGTATGCTAAACTTGCCCAAGTTTTACTAGTTAATGTTCCGCCTGTAGCCCAACTTGTTGGATTACTTTGCATAAAGGAACTTACAGTGCCTCCAATTGCGCAGAATAAACCAGCACCGTATGCTACTGCGGTATAACCTGAGCTGTTAGCAGTAATACTACTAGATTGATTTACCCATGATGCTGAAGCTAAACTTGTATTATTATATAAAGATACCGCGGCAGCCGAACCACTTCCGCCAACAGCAATATAATAATTATTACCATAAGCTAAAGATTTTAATGTAGTTAGTCCAGTAGAACTACCTGATAGCCAAGCGGCTGTTAAAGTAGTTGAATTAGATGTTGTTCCAATAATAGCTAAACCAGTAGTTGTTCCAATAGTAATTGCACTACCATTAATTGATGATGCTAATGTTAAACTTGTTGAACTACTTGTTGTTGCGGCAACATAATATGTTGTGCTAGCAGTTACACCTGGACCTGCACCAAAACTTGATGCAAATGTAATTGGTGTATTTTGTGGTAATGATACCGCGTATGCTAAAGTAATAGTTGTACCAGAACTAGATGCAACTACTACTTGAATACTTGCAGTAGGTGCTCCAGTATTATATGCAAATGCATTTGATGAACCAGAAATTGCCGCGTAAGCCGCATAAGGATCAACAACTGTAACAGTAGGAATAGTTGAGTAACCAAAACCTGCTTGTACAACTGTGTAGCTACTTACACCATTAGTAGTTAAATTAGCCGTTACTATCGGTAAACTTCCTACATATGTCAAAGCAACGCCATAAGTACCGCTTGCACCGATACCAGTTGCACTAGCACCAGATTTTCCATAGTACTTGTTAGTAAAGGTAGGTGCTGTTGAACTAAAAGTTCCAGTTGCGCCTGCTTGATAATAGTTAGTTACATTTGGTGAAACTGTAGTATCTACATTATAATAATAATTGCCATTTACTACTGTTCCTCCAGATACCCAAGATGTTGCATTGAACGGAGGTGCAATAGTTACTGTTGGATTACTAAAATAATTATTACCCCAGCTGTTAACAGTAATGCCACTTAATTCACTAGTAATCGCTGTAACAGTTGGACTGGAAGAATATAAACTACCAGTAATGTTCATATAAACATTTGTAACAACTCCACTTAATACTTCGGCAATTGCAACAGCTCCGTTTCCTGTACTGTCAGTAATAACAATAGTAGGAGGTGTTGAATAATTATTACCACCATTTATAATATTGATTCCAATTATCTGACCAGCTGTAGATCCAGAACCTAATATTGCTGATAATATTGCACCAGATCCGCCTAGGCCGCCGATTACAGCAGTGCCTTTAGCACCTTGGCCACCACCGTACACAACGTTATTCCATGCTGTGTTAGAAGGAAGCGATCCGCCAGCGTTCCATGTAGAACCATTTGTACTATATGATGTTACTATTCCTGGCGAACTTGTAGCAACAAAAGAACCGCTACCATAAGTTGCTGATCCGTATTGTCCTGAAGTTATAGAAGTTGTTGTTGCTGTAAAACCAGGAGAACTATATGATAACATAGGTTCTATGATATAAGTTGTAGTAGCATCTAAGACATTAGCTGTAGCATAACCTGGAACAGCATGATCCCATCCTGCTTCATATAACTGTACAGAAATAGTTCCTGTAATATTTGTTGAAGCTAAGTTTTGGCTCGTAGTAACAGTCCATGTTGAACCATTTCCACTTCCGCTTATATTAGCTGAAATGTAAGTGTTACTTGCAATACCAGAACCAGATAATAACATACCTGCATATATAGTACCTGATGCTAATGTTCCAACTGTTAATGTCGTTCCTACAATAGTTGAACCATTCATAACAGCTGGAGTTGAACTAGTTGCTGTCAATGTTGCGGCGCCACCACCACTTGAAGTTGATAGACTAAACGTAGTACCATTATTACTTAATGTCGAACCAACAACATAATATACTGTTGCAAAAGTTAATCCTGCGATTGTTGCACTAAGATAAATTGGTTGGTTAGCATACATTGTATTTGTATTTGTCGATACTGTAAATACCGATGTGCTATTACTAATAATAGTCAATGGTACAAAGTTTTGACGATATACATTGATAATCTTTGAACCAAATGTATAGTTTAGAGCAATACCGTATTGTCCAACACCAGTTCCGCCTGTTAAAAACACTCGCATTCCAATGTAAGCAGTACTTAACTGAGTATCAGAGTTAGCAATAGTAATTTGCCCAACTGTACCACTTTGTGCTGTGTTGCTAATAGTCAAATAATTACTACCGCCAACACCTGTACCGTTATTCAAGTCAATTAAACGTGATTCAAAAACAGCCGAATCTCGGAACTCGTCTCCGATTGCAACTGCATTATAACCAGCGCCACTAATTGTTGGAACATAGTTAGTATATGCACTTCCAGCATTTTCAAACTCTAAACGGAACACATAATTTGTTGCATCTGTAACCACGTTAGTAATGTACGCAGGATTTCCACGATTGTTAATTGTAGAATAACCTGGAATTTCATAACTATCAGTACCTTCTGCGACTGCACCGAATGTACCGTAAGAACTATTACCGTTTGTAGCACGTATACGTCCGCCATATTCTGCAAAATAACCAGAATAGCAGTAGTAATTAAACACTGATACACACTCTGTTAAGGCTCCATGACCTGTACAGTATACACCAATACCGTCCGACAACACTTGAGTGTAATCGTTAGCTAGGATAGATCTATTACCACCATTGTGTAATGCGGCATCAATCTTTAATCCTACGCAACCATTACCAAAGTTAGTAACGTTTTGAATGTAGCATGAACGAATGAATTCCCATACACTTGAATCATTTGGTCCGAATCCTGGATCTAATGAAGTGTAAATACCGCCTGTCGGACGTTTTGTACCTAAACTATTTGGTAAACTTAATGTTCCTCCCATGCCATTCAATGTCATGTTACGGATACCAGTACCATTACGTACATGGAATAAGTTTGTATATAAGGCACCATTTGCGGCTGACAAATATAATTGTACAGATCTAGTAGATTTATAATTTCCAGTTAGCGCTAAATCGTAAATCATAGCATCAACGTGATATCCTGCATCACGTGTAGCTTTAGAAGTAATAATATAATAATTTACTCCCATTGCTCCAGTACCACCACTTAATGATACTGCACTTTGTGCGCCTGTACCTGGTTGAGTAGTTGTAACTGTAAATGTAGTTGAACTTGGTGTAGATAATACCCAGTAAATTGTAGTAGAATTTAAACCATATTCGAATATAGAACCAGTTAAACCAAATTGTACTGGGTCATTTACTAACAAATTATGTGGAGTGCTAGTTGTAATTATATTAGTACCAGATGTAGTGCTAGTTGAAGTAGAACCATAATTAGCCTGTGTCCAGAATGCGGCTTCACCTGCTAAGAATGATTTATTTAGACGGAATAACTCTGCACCCATTATGGTTGTCATAGTATTGTTGTAACCAGGATAGCTTTGATATGAATTAGTTGGATTACCCCATACTTGACTCATACCATTAACAATCTTGCTAGCAATACCTTGATTAGTATATAATCCAATACTTGCTGTTGCAGTCAACCCAGTCAAACTATTTGTAATTACGACTGCTGTACCACTCTTATAACTAGATGAAACAGTAATAGTTGTACCGGCTGCTGGATAAGTTCCAGAAGCAACGCTATTAACCCAATAAGTATCGCCGTTTACTAGGCCGCCTGCTGTATTAACTACAACATTCATTTGTGCATTTACACCAAATGTTGTACCAGTAATTGTGCCACCACTTGTAGTTGTAACTATTGCTACGCCACCTAAAGTAGCTGACAACGTAAATGTTGTTGAACCATTTGTAGCAATAATATAGAATGTTTGAGCTGTTATGGTAGAGTTAGTATTAATTGTACCAGCAGATAATGTACCATTAATTGTAATTGCTTGGCCAACATATAAAGTGCTATAACTTGCACAAGAGAATTGACCTGATGTACCTGTAATAGCCACTGTGCTTAATGTTGGACTGCTTGTTAATGAAACAGCACTTCCGCCTAATGTATTACTAATTTGAATAGTGCTACCTGTTGGGTTAATTACGTAATAATTTTGGTTGAATACAATCTTACCTAACATCATTCCAGTGAAGTAAACTTGTTGACCTGCAACAATTCCTAAACTACTTGCACTTGCGGCTAAAGTAATCACATTTGTACTTGTTGTAGTTGAAATAGCAGTTGTGTTAATATTATTTGGCAATCCGCTAAACACAACAGGCATATTAATATAAACACCTGCATCGCTACTTAACGTAATTGCATTAGTACTTGTAGTCACTGCTGTCACAGGAATATTAGTACTTGTGCCAACAAGATTAGTTGTTAATGCTAATCCGCTGTAAATTCCATATACGGTAGCAACCATTGAACCTTGTGATCCTACTGCAAATGTCCAACCAGTTGGAGTTCCTACGGTAGTAACAATTGCTGAACCACCAATAGAAGCTGATAATGTAAATGTTGTTGAACCATTTGTATTAACAATGTAATATGTAGTTGGGCTACTGTATCCGTAAATTCCACCACTACCTGTATTTGTTCCAGAAATAGTAACTGGTAGTCCAGTAGTTAATGTTGTGCTTGCCGCTGTACATGTAAATGTTCCTGCAGAACTTGTTACAGTAACACCACTAAGTGTTGTTAGCGGAGTAACACTGAATACAGAACCATTGTAAGATGAACTAATTGTTAGTTGAGTAGTATTTAATACTTGCTTAATATAGTATGTTCCAGCAGTTAAATTGCCTATCGCTGTACCTGTAATTGTAATACTCAATCCTGGCACCATTCCAGCAGTAGTTCCCATTGTAATTAAATTAGATGTAGGAATAATATTCTGAATAGATGTAACAGTCGAGCTTACTGATTGGCTATAATTTAACAACCATGTTGTTGGGCTTGCTACAAATGTTATGCCTGTTAATGGACTTCCGCTTGATCCAGCGGCTACAGTTGTTAAAGCAGTTCCTCCTTGAGTAGCTGACAATTGGAATAATGTAGTTGTCGGACTACCAATAACATAGTAAATTGTACCAGAAGTATAGCCACTAATAGAACCTGCTGAGAATGTTCCAGTGATAGTAACTTGTTGACCTACCACTAATGGGCTTGTTAATGCTGTACAACCAAATACACCAGTATTACTAGAAATATAAATTCCAGATAGTGTAGTAGTTGCGCCAGATACTGTTGAGGTACCAGTTGCAACACCAATACCAGATATTGGCATACCTGGTACAATTGCACCACTAGTAATATTGTTCACTATTAATTGTGTTCCATTAACAGTAGCATTGAACACACAAGTAGTTATTGGCTGACCATAGATTTGTGCAATCATATCGTCAATAGTTGTCTGTGTTTGCACTACCGAGCCTGCTGATGCGATAACTTTAATTTTTTGTCCAATAAATCCAATTGCACCATATGCTGAATCAGCGTAGTTGCCTTGTAAACGAGCAATACTTGGAATTAATCTATTAAATGCTCGTCCGTTAATAATACTATAGAAATTGCTACCAAATAATACATCGTAACTTAATGCTGTAACAACATAGGCCGCATCTCTATTTGTTAATGATAAACTTGGACCTTCGTTTTGGAAAAAACGTGTTACCCATGCTTGAGCGTCATTTGCAATTAATGTTGCTTGAGCTTGGATTGCATTAAATGACAATTGATTGGCAGGTGAAGCAAAGTTAAATGCGCCCGACACTACAGGTGTAATTGTAAATGTTCCAGTTACTGTTGTAGCAGTTGACAATGTTTGACTTACGCTTACTGTATATGCACCGGTTCCGCCGCCTGTACTGCCAATTGATGTAATATAAGTTCCTGGAGCAACGCCTGCTGTTACTGTCAGTTGGCCTGTTGCAGTTGTAAGGCTTGGTGCAGTTGTTGTTCCATAATTATATAGTGTAACAGTAGAACCTACAACAGCATTAATTGTGTAAGTTGTAGCAGATAAGTTTCCAAACAGTCCTTGATTTCCAGATCCGTACGCAACACTAAATGTAATTGGCATACCTGATGCTAAACCAACAGTAGATGTTAATGTCACTACACCTGTACTGCCGTTAACTGCTGTTGCAGTTGTTGTTAATGTTGTACCAGTCACTGCTTGTCCTACGGCAAAAGTACCACTTGCAACAGCACTAACTGTCATTGTTGTACCGCTAAATGTTGCTGTACCTACTCCAGTTGTTGTGTTTTGTACACCGTTAGCTAACCAGTATTGAACATCGGCAACACGAGCCACTGCAAAAGCACCAGCGGCCGCAGATCCAGCTGTACCACTTGTACTTTGACTTGTAGTATTACCTGAAGTTGGGCTTATTGCATTAGCAGTCACAATACTGCTAATGATTGCTGCCAATCTATTTAAGGCTGCTGTAACGCCTGCTGTGTAAGGGCTAACAATTAATGGTGTATTTAAACTATAGAAAGCACGACCTGCAATCAATGATTGGTCATTACAACCATAAGTCATATCATATTGCAAAGCATCTAAAATATTACTTAAATCTCTAATTGTTTCTGCCTGATATGTTGGACCATAATTTGCCCATGTTGAGCCACCAATAGTTTGAATCAAATATGCTACAATTTCATCTTTAATAAATTGATAGTTATTTTGAAGTTGTGTCACAGCATAACCATAGCCTACAAGATAATATGTATTATAGTTTGCTACAGTCGGCATATTAAATGCTGGTTCTTGAACAATACCTAAATTAGCACCGTAGTTTGTATTATTTTGTATGCCAGGAGTAATTGTTAATCCATTTGCAAACATATTCTGGATAATTGCAGTATTATTAACTACTAAATTAACCGCCGCAGGATTACCAAAATCGCCAGTCAATGCTGGTAGTGTTAGCGCTTGTGTAGCAATACCACTGATATAATATGCAATATATTGTGTAGCAATTTCAGTTGCACTTAATTCTGTAGAAGATACTAGAGCTTGTGCGCTTGATACAGCCTTATAGAACGATCTGCCAGAAACTAATGTAAAGTAATTAGAGCCTAACAACATATCATAGTTTAATGTATCTACAACAGTACCAGCGTCACGATAAGTTAATGCTAAATTAGTGACGTTGTTAGGATATTGTGTAGCTACAAATGTTTGAATTTGTGTTTGTACATAACTCTTCTGAGCGTTTATTGCATTAAAGGCGCTAATTGCGGAAGCCGACACCCAAGATGTGCATGGAAGAACTGTTCCAGATAAACCAATACCAGTACTTGCGCTATTACCAGTTCCGTTAGTACCATTAATCCAATTAATTATATTACCAATCAACGCTTGTGCGTAAGTTGCCGCATTAGTGTATGTTCCAGAAGTAACAATAACTTGAGTTGCAGTATTACCGGTGCTTGGAGTCCAACCAACAGTAGTACCATTAACAATATAAGGAATAATTGTTTGTAATCGTGTCAATGACGCAATTGATGCTGCCACTGTAGATGCAGGAGATAATGATGCTACTCCTAAAGAATAATAACCAACACCTTGTGTTTGACTTTGTAAATTACCACCATAAGTCATATCATACTGAACTGACTGTAAAATATATGATAAATCTCGTAAAGTTTTACCTTGATTAACTGCTGATAAAGCGTTCCAACTGAATCCAGATCCAGTATAAGCATTTAGATAATTTGCAATTTCAGTTTGTAAGAATGAAATATTAGCCGCAATATTAGCCGCACCATAGCCATACCCAGTTGTATCGCCAGTGGTGTTACCGGTATATCCAGAAACTCCTAATCCTGTAATAGAGTAAGCAGTATTTGTCAACGAAGAAGTATTAAACCCTGTTGGAGTTGTTAAAGTAAATGTTCCAGCTGTTGGTGTAGTAATTCCAATAGTGAATGTAGCACCAGTTGTAGTTGTTCCTCCAATTGTTAACGGGCTTGAACTTGCAATTGCATTTGCATAATTTGCATACAAAGCTGTTGATGTAGCAGTTGTTGTACTACCAGTGTAATAAGTTACACTTGCACCAGAAGCAATAGCTGATATAGCCACACCGCCTATTGTTAAATTACCAGTAATCGCTGTACCAGATGATGTTCTTGTAATTGTAATAGGAGTTCCTACTGGTAATGCTACTGTTGTTGAAGTATAAGCAATACCTGTAGTAGAATTATTCACAACTGATGCCAATGCTGATTGTGAAATAATAACACTACCAGATCCAAACACAGGGCTATAAGTTAAGCCATTAGAAAGAATATTTTGTAATAATTGACTATTTGCAACTAATGATGGTATAACTTGTGAATTTCCAAGATTGATTGCAGATCCAGAAGCTCCAGCAGGAGTAGTCGAACCATTTGCATATCCTGCAACTTGCGCACCAATATAATTAATTGCTTGTTCGGTAACTGTTAATTCATTATTAACATTTCCTACTAAGTTCTCTGCACTTGTTACTAATCTATAGAATGCACGACCAGAAACCATACTAAAATAATTAGAACCTAATAACAAGTCATAACTTAACGCATCAGTAATAGTACCAGCATCTCGATATGTTAATGACGAGCTGATTGCTGGATAGTCGTTAGCTACCCAATTTTTAATCCATGTTTGAATAGCTGTTCTGTTTGTTTGTATATTATTAAATGCAGTTAAGTTTGCACTGTTTACCCAAGAAGTACATGGAGGAATAGTTCCGTTTAAACCTGCACCTGTACTTAAACTGTTACCAGTTCCGTTAGTGCTATTAACCCAATTTAGTACAGTAGTAACTAAACCGGTTGCAAATGTTGCGGCATTTGTTGATCCGGCAGCACCTGATGTCACTTGACTAGCAGTATTACCTGAAGTTTTTGTCCAACTACCTGTGTTGGCTGTAACAATATACGGAATAATTGATTGTAAACGAGTCATCATGGCAACTGTTGCTGCCTGATAACCACTAATGATACTAGCTGTACCTAAACTATAATATGCTAAACCGTCTATTTGGCTTTGTGTATTACCACCGTAATTCATATCATAGATAATTGAATTTAACAAATAACCGACATCACGTAATGTATATCCTTGATTTGTTGAACCCATTGCAGTCCATACAGAATTATAGTTAGCGTTCATAAACGCGGCTATTTCAGTCTGAATAAAAGAAATGTTTTGTTGAATTTGTGCTATACCGCCATCATATCCAACAGTTGAACCAGTTGCGTTACTACTACATGCAAATGCAATGTTAGATAAAGTTGATCCAAATCCAACTGGTGTTGTTAAAGTATAAGTTCCAGTGTTAGGAACAGTAATTGATCCCGCAGTAATTGTAATTGTAGTTGTGCCGGCACCAGGAACTGCACTTAATCCACCAGCTAAAATAGTTTGAATTAAAGTTACATTGGTATTGACATTTGATGTAAATGTTCCGTAAGGACTTGTACCAAGATATTGTTGTGTTGCAGTATTGGTAGAAGTTGGAATTACAGGAATATTTGCAGAAATAGCAGGTAACAACCACTGAATACGACGTAAAGCAGATGCTGTTCTAGTTGTATCATTACCTAAATATGGTTGAGCAGATGCTACTTGAACTATGGTACTACGTAATTCATCGCCTAAGATAGCAGTATCTTGCGGAACTACAATAGGACCATATTCATTATACGTACCAGTTTTTAAATAAATTGAAGTATGTGGTCTTTGTAGTAAAGGATTTCCAGCGTATGTGCCAGCTGCCAATGCATTTGTTACAATACTTAACAAACTTTTTACAGTAGTTAATGCTCCTTGTTCAATGTTTGACGTTGCAATTTCTGAAGTATTTTGAATTGCTTGGCTTGAAACAGGAATACCTTGCGTAGTTTGATAGTTGTATTGAGGAGGACTATTTGTTAAAACAGCTGAAAATAAAGTATTTTCTAAATATTGTAAACTTGCAATCCATACTGTCATTTCATAGCCAGCATTTGTTGTAATATAACTTGTTAATGTAGAGAAAAATGCTTGTGTAGCGGTGATACAATATAAGTTTCCACCGTGAGTTAAGTCAAATATTACTGCGTCAATTAGTGTACCTGCATCACGTTCTGCTTTTGATTGTGTATAACTAAAAATAACAGTACCTGAAGTAGAACTTCCACCAGTAATTGGTAATGTTGCTCCACTCTTATAGCTTGTACTAATAGTGAATGTTGTGGCACTAGGAATAGTGTTTACATAGTAAACGGTTCCTGGAGTTATTTGACTAGTAACAGCCGTTGTAAATGTAATAGGCATACCATAATACATGTTTGCAGTCGTTGTTTGACTACTTGTACTAGAACCGCCAACTATAAATGTATTTCCAGATACACTTGATCCAGTTACATTAAAAGAATACTGATTTAGAATCCAGTTATTAACTTCTTTTAACATAAACTGTTTATTAATTTTTAAAGCAAGACCAGCATTTGTGTTTAAATAGCCATCTTCAATTTGTTTACATGCAAATAATAAAGAAGCCCATGGTTTGTCTAAACTTTGTCCTTGACTATTTCCTACTATGTCTTGTCCTGTTGGAGCTACGTAAACAATATTTTGTAATAAACCATAATACGCCCATGATGGTACATTACCGTTAACACGAAGGATTTGTCCATCGGTACCGATTGGTAATCTAGTAGCACCATTTGCTCCAAAATATACCATATCGCCAGTTGATGTTAGCACACCACCATTTGCGCCTTGAGCCAATATGTTCCAGTATGTTGCAGATGTATCACTAACTGGGTCATTAACACCAGTTGAACCTACATGAGAACTTACACAAATATAACTGCTATTGCCGTAATAAACTGCATCGCCGATAAGATAAGTTATACCTGTTCTCCATGTAACAGCAAAACCACTTGTAACTGTGACTGTTGCAATTGCATTTCCAAGAACTGTTGCTACGGTTAATATAATATCATTAGCAGGACTTAAACCTCCTAGGTTTGTTCCTAGAATTTTAATAGTATTACCTACTGAATATCCACCGCCAGCTTGGCCAGTGTGAACTACTACAGAATATGTTGTACCAGTTAGTGTTATATCGAATGTTGCCGCAGTTCCTGTTCCAACTACGTTAATTCCGCTTATTCCAGAATAGGTATATACGGATGGTTGGGCCCAACGTATACCGGGATTCAATTGACTCCAATTTGCATTACCAGTAGCGGGTTGAGATCCTGTATTATCAGCAGCCGCAACATAAGTAAATCCGCCTAAAGTAACTATATCACCAATTTTATATGCAGTACCCGATACCCAAGCTCCTGAAAAAGTTAATCCAGTTGTAAAGATTTGCCAATAAGCAGTTTGAGTGCTAGGTACTTGGCCGATATTATTTTGAATAGCAGTGTAAGTATATCCTCCATACGTAACTAAATCACCGATTGCATAGTTGATTGAATTAGACCAAGAATTTTGAAATTCTAATCCGTTAACAAACATACTAAAGTTTGTTGTATTAATTGTTGATCCAGATGATGTATGTGGAACTGTACAAATCCAAAGATCTGCACCATACTTAACGATATCATTTAATTTGTAACGTGTGGCACTTGTCCATGTACCAATGTAATTTAATCCAGCATTAAATGTTGACCAGAATCCTGAATTACTTTCTAGTCCGGCTGTTGCTGTGCTTGCAGATATGTGAGCAGTATTACAAACATAAGTCACTCCGCCATAGTAGACAAAATCGTTAATTTTATATTTTGTACTTGTTGCCCAAGCATTACTCCAGTTTAGATTTGAAGCAAAAACTGTCCAGTCATTAATTTGACTTTCTAAGTAACCGGTTCCTGATACAGTTCCGGGTGTTGCAAGAACATATGTTCCTGTCAATGCAAATGTAAGATTAGTATTGCTACATGTGAGAACTGTAAATGTTGTATTAACATTGTTTACAGTACCACTGGTTTGAGATGGACTAAATCCTGACAATGTAATTTGTTGTCCTACAACAAATGGAATACCAGATGTTTGATTAGCAAAAGTTAATGTTGCAGTACCACTGGATAATGCAAGTCCAGTAGCAGTTATTGTTAATGTAGACGCTACACTAGTATTTGCTGTAGTACATTGATATATTGTACTACCGTATTCAACTAAATCTCCGGGATTGTATAAAGTAGAATTACCCCATGTGCCTTTCCATGACTGACCATCTGCTATCAAATTCCATTTAGTTGTACCAGCGCCGCCAGCTAAATCTGTTGCAAATAATGCAGAAGAAGTATGTGCTAAGACACAAATATATGTTTTTCCACCGTTTGTAACTACATCATCAACAACATATGTGGTGCTAGTTGTCCAAGTACCTTGGTATACAAACTTAATTCTACCTAATTTAAATTCTGCCATTTTATATCATCCTCTTGATAGTATTTATCTCGTTTCGTTTTTCTAAGTTTATGATCTATGGAAGGCATTTCTTCCATAAAAGTCAAATGCCGCCATGTTGCCATCTACACCTTTTGCATTTATGTAAACTTTATTTCCCATCTTTACACTAGATCCTGCTACACCGTTAGGAATAGATGATTGAATAAAATTAGGATTACCTACTTCTATTGTACCAGCAATCAACGTTCCGGTAAATGTATTAGCACCACCTTGACTTAATCTACTTGTTATGTAAGATTTAATAGCCTTTTGTGTAGGAAGAATCGCATCTGAGTTCGCGGTAAATGCAGGATCAGTACTAAATTGCGAAATAATAATTTGATTACTGCCGACTGCTAGTCCACCCAAACTCAATTGGCTCAAACCAATCAATCCAAATTGTGTAGCACTTAATGTAACTGTACCAGTTGACTGTTGTACTCCAAACAAACTACCTACAGCAAAGTTACCGTTTTCATCTGTACTCACATAAAACACGTGACCTTGATTAATCTCAACTGCTTCATTGCCTGGTATGGCTGTTGTTTCATCCCAATTTGGATAATTTGTTCTTTCTCGATTACCAGTACCGATACTTAAAAAGTCATGGTTTGTTAAACGTACTTGACTATACAAAGCACGAACAGAGAATGGTGTTACATTCGCTGGACTATTTGCTACTGTCATTGCAGGCGATATCTGAATGTTAGCTTCGATAAAAGGTGCTACTGTACCAAATACTGCATAAGCACTAGTTACTTTATAAATCTGACTCACACCACTGATAACAATATTGCTTCCTACCGCAGGTACTGTTTGCAAATTATTACAAATAATAGTGTATCCTGTTTGATATGTATCAGCATAACCGTTTCCTGAAATTACAATTGCTGTAGAAGTAGTGTTATATCCTGTTCCTCTATTAACAAATGTCGGGTTACTCAATGTACCATTGCTTAATCTGTCTTGTACTAAACAAGTTATTTGAGCATTAAAATCAGTAAATGTAGTAGTAGGTGTTGAAGTATAATTTGATCCAGTTTCCCACTGTGTAACTAATGTTATTACTCCAGATGTTACCTGCGCACGACCTTGCCCTCTAACTCCTTCGTAAATAACAGTAGCATTACCACTTACACTACCAGTGCCTGATAATGTTACAAACAATCCATTATTATTTAAATCGAAACCAAAAGTGACATTTGAAATATTGCCGTAAGGTAGGGTTCGTTGATACCAATAAACTCCACCATCACTACAATATTCGGTTGTAGATGCATTATTAGTTGCAACAAATGCTCCTTGTCCATAACCAATAGAAGTTGCTGACAAATATGTTAAGCCTTGATACCAATTAACTCCATCGAATGTGTAAGCTGGGAATAAACCTACACCGCTCTGTACAGCAACAAAACGACTGTTGCCCCAAGCAATACCTGTATAGTTTGGAGTACCACCTAATGCAAATGATAATCCAATCGGAGATCCAGCTGTTGTAGTATTGATAGCTGTAAATGTTGGATATGTCGACGATAGCGTAAATTGTGTTGCACCGTTAGTAGTACTATAGACATAATAATTACCGTTTTCTACTGCACCGGTTCCAACATTAGTACCAGTAATTACCATAGTCTGGCCGGGTATTATCTGTATCGGACTTGCTGAACAAGCAAATGAACCTCCGCTACTTGCAATAGTTACACCAGAAAGTACTTTTGAACTAGTCGGTGCGTTACTTTGTATCCAAGTATTTCCGTCTGAACTGAACGCAGTTGTGCCATCTGTTGCAATACATATAAACACACCATTACCATATGTTACCTGACTCCAGAATTTAGTTGTTAATAAACCTGTTGCACTAGCTGACCAAGTATAACCGAAGTTAGTAGAGTATGCGGCTGGTCCTACAATTGATACGATAGCAAAAGTTGTGCTTGCTGTAGCAATTCCAGATACCATTAACCAAGTATTAAACACTGAATTATATGCGCAATCGGCCCATTGTTGTACGCTTGGCATTGGACATAGCAACCAATTGATACCGTCTACACTAGTTGCCGAGCTTTGTGCGGCAGTTGCTCCAGGATTTTGAGCTAAGTATTGTCCGTTACCGTATCTAATATTTTGCCAATTTAATGTTGCAGTACTGGTTAAAACAGAACTAGTAGTATTGGTCCAAGTATAGCCATTTGAGGTAGTAGCTGTAGTACCATTTTGTGCAATTGCTACAAATATACCAATAATCGGATCAAACGCAATACCAGTCCATATTGCACTAACAGGTAATGTACTTGCTGTCCATGTTTGTCCAGTAACTAAACTATACGCGGCTGCGGTACTTGCAGTAGTTCCTCCAGAAACTACCACAAAAATACCATTACCGTAAGCGATACTAGTCCAATTTTGAACTGATGGTAATGAATAAGTTGTCCAAGCTATTCCACTGTTTGTACTAACTTCAATAGATGAAGTGTTATATCCTGCTGTAGCATAAACTCCTAAGCCGCTTGCGACAACAGATTGGAAATTGCCGGCTGATAAATTCATCGTGCCACCAGTTAACCATGTTAAACCAGTTGTAGTGTATGCACTAACTGGTGCTCCACTGGCTGCTGTACCTACCGCAACAAATGTTGTTGTACCTGCGTTATATGCAAGATCGTTCCATACATAAGATGCACTTAAAGTGGTACCGTAATTCCAAGTAGATCCATTATTAGTACTATATCCAGTAACTCCATTTTGACTTAATGCTACCAATAATCCATTACCGTATCTTACCGCATTCCATTTAGCTGAAGAAACTGTTACAGGTGTTGATGTAGTTTGTGTTGAATTGGATGCAATAGCACAAAATATACCATTACCGTAAGAGATACTAGTCCAATTATATGTTGCAGGTAAGTTAGAAGTATACCAACTTTTTCCTGCAGAATTAGAATATATAGCTACACTAGATCCTGAAGATGTTCCTAACGCAACCCAATAGTTATTACCATAAGCAACGTCGGTATAAGAACCGACAGTGGATGGTAGCGCTATTGAAGTCCAGGTTAAACCGTTAGTCGATGTTGCACCAACTGTTCCTCCATTAGGCATTGCCATAAACATGTTGTTTCCATACGTAACCGATTGCCATGTTGCTCCGGATAATGGAGTTGTAACTGTGCCTAAAGACTGTGACCATGATGGCAATGAATATGTTACTCTAGGTTCGATAAAATATATAGATTGGCTATCTAAAGCAACTGCATTAGGAGTACCTGGGTTAAAATTATCCCACCCACTAGCACCTAACTGCATAGTTCCTGTGGCCGTAATTAAAGTTACTGGAGTACCTGCCAAAGAAGTACTCACCGATATTGTTGGTGTAGTGCCTGGGTTAATAGCGGTAATATAATATTTTGTATAAGAATTTAAGCCGCCAATTAAAGATAAAGAGAATGTTCCAGTCATAGTGCTTGCTACACCAATAGTATTAGATACTTGAACACGAGGCCCTGTTGTAGATGCTAACATCGAGCCAGAACCTCCACCTAAAGCATTTGCTGCCGGAGCAGTTCTTACGTTAATTTGGCCTACTGCACTAGTTAAGTTCACAGGGTTAATACCATCTGTTGAAATCTGAATTTGATTCAAAGTTGGATTTGGATTTAAAATGTAATAAATTGTTTCAGGTAAAATTCCACCAAAGTTACGAGTTGGAGCAATGCCGCTAAAGATAACTGGTTGTCCTGCTTGCCAAGATAACACTGATGTGCTTATCTGAATAACGTTTGTACTAAAGACTGTAGCGGTAGCTGTTGTTCTGATTAACGTAGATGTTATTTGGAAACTTGTTCCTCCAGTAATATTGCTAATATAATATGTTGTATTTGTTGTAATGGCCGCATCAAATGTGTTACCAGTAAACACGATTGCATTTAAAGGAATTAGAGAAGCAGTACTCGCAACTGTGATAGTATTAGTCGATCCACCAACACTAGCTGTTGCTGTTAGTGAAATTGATGTAGAAGATACTGTAAAATTGCTAGCGTCAATAATATCATTTACATAATAATTTTGACCTAGTGTTAAACCTCCTAACGATACTCCAGTAAATTCAATAGGAATACATGGTACCATATTAACTGTTGAATTTGTACCAGTCAAATACAATGAGTAATTAGGGAATGTGATTATCATTGTATTGCCAGCAATTTGGCCTACTGTAGATAATTGAATAGCCTGACCACTTAAAGTAGGAGCGATTTGAATATTATTACCTGAGATATTAATAATGTAATAAATGTAATTGGTTGTTATAGTAAATCCTGTACCAGCTCCTAATGTAAAGATCACTGGCATATTAAGGAATAAAGAAGCTGTGCTTGAAACTTGAATAGTATTGGTCGTTCCACCAACTGTTGCAACTGCTGTTATTGTTCCTAGAGATGCAGAAGTAATTGTAGAACTAAAATAAGTTGGTACAAATTGTACTACTTGATTAACATATATTCTACTTAAATCAGTTCCTGGAGTTAAAGAAATTAAATTATTTGCAGGAGTTAAACTATATTGAGTAGCCGTAACTGTTATTGTATCTACACTTTCTTTTAAAATTAATGCTGTTCTTGCGGCAATACCGTTTGAATCAGTTGTCGACAATTTATTATAATATCCAATCCAACCGTATTGGCCTGCGCCTGTACCTGATTGTATTAGAACTCGCATATTAATATAATTGTATACCCCAGCATCCGAATTAGATAATTGTATCGAATACAAATCACCTTGTGTTGCATTTGCCGTATTAGTAGCATACCCTGCACCACCAGTGTAACCATTACTATCAGTAATTATTCGAGTATTAAAAATTGCTTTGCTTCTGTTTTCATCTCCAGTTAAAGATGCTCCGAAACCTGCTCCGGTAACTTCATAATTAGCGTATGCTGTAAACATACCACTGGCTGTTTCTAGATAAAAATTCGGTGATCCTGATGCAGTCGATATTTCAACTTGAGAACCGTATATGATTGAATAACTATTTGCCACTGGAGCATCAGCACCTTGTGGGAATAATCTAAAAGTTAAAGTAGTATTCAACCCGGTTAAGTCACTGACGGCTAACCAAACTCTGTACCAACCAGCTTTTAATGTCTTTTGGGCTCCGTAACTAACTGGTGATAATCCAGCATTTGTAACATTACCTAGTGCAGATCCAGCATATGGTGTTACAACATTGCTAGTTACATTGTAACTTACACCACTAACAACTGTGCTAGATCCAGAAAATATAGCTTGTATATCTACAGTGTTAGATGAACCTGGATAAACATAACAACTTAAAGTATAAGTTTGACTTGTTCCAGATGGTACAGTTCCGCTAATTGACACAGACCCTGCTGACGTTTGTATTGTTCCTACTTTAATATTAGAAGAACTAGTAGCAGTATAAGTTCCTACATATGTTAATGTAACGTTACCGCTGGTTAAGTTTTGAGCTAAAACAGGAGGAGTTGTACCAAATGTACCAGTACTTGTAGCCAAATAATAATTAGTTGAGCCATATACTGCATTGTAATAATAATAGTAAGTACCATTAGTAGCTGAACCATTACTTGTCCACTGGGGCATTGTAACGCTGACTACAGTAATTGTTGCATCGTTTGTGCCTGTTTGTCCTCCAAATACAGATCCATATACTGTTACAGTCTGCCCTACAGTATATATTATACCACCGTTTACAACAGATGCTGTGTATCCTGCAGGAGTTGCTGTTATATTAAAAGTGGCGCCGCTACCAGTACCATTAGAAGTACCACTAATATTTGCAAAATAATGCCCTGTAGGATTAATATTAATTGCTTGACTAATATATCCAGTACCTGGTGTACCTTGAGCGCCAGTTAATAGCCATGCTTCTGAATACCCTGTTGGTGCAATATTATTTTTAATAAATGATACATTGCCATCGTTAGTCCAAGGAGACGTTGTAAACGCATTGCTTCGGGCTATCATGTTTGTGGATGGATTATAGTATCCGGATCCTGCATTAATGAAGTTTAATTTAATCAGTTGAGCCGCAGTACCAAACGCATCACTTACACTAGCTTGTACTTGAGTACTTTGATTAAAAATTGTTCCTGTTCCTGGAATTTCATTAACATCGTAACCCGAACTTACAACACCGAATGTACCATAAGAACTATTACCGTTAGTAGAACGAATACGTCCACCACCTGATGCGTAGTGTCCGATATAACAGTAATACGAGAATACAGACACACACTCGCTAATAGCACCAGAATTACGAATCCAAACACCGATACCATCGCTTAATACTTGTGTATAATCATTATGTAGCATGGCTTTAGTACCACCATTATGCAATGATCCGTCTACAACTGCTCCAGAACATCCTGTTCCAAAGTTTGTAACGTTTTGAACATACGGCGAACGACGAATAATCCATACGCTAGTATCGTCGGGGCCAGTGCCAGGATTTAAACTAGTATAAGAACCACCGGTTGGAGTTGCAATACCATATTGGTCTACTTGACTTAATTGTCCTAACAATCCAAAATTAGACAAGTTACGCATAGTAGTACCGTTTGTCATGTACCACATATTTTTCAAACAATCACCTGCATACGCTAACAAACTACCTGTTAACGATGATACTAGTACAATATTTCCAGTAGCAGTAAATGATTGTGAAATAAGAGTCGCTGTCGCGTTATTACTTATAGTAATTGTAGAAATTCCACTAATTGCTTGTGTTAAAGAAGAAATAACTGTTCCGTTAGGTATTCCTGTACCTGAAACATTCATTCCAACTTTTAAAGATGTTATACTGTTTACGTTGGCAATTATATTACTTCCTGTATTAATTGTTCCCACAAATACAGTTGTCGGATTATCTAACAATTGAAATGATGTTGATGTTATTGAAGAACCAAGAACATAATATGTTTTACCTGGTACTAAAAGTGGATCAAATGCTGTACTAACATTGTTAACGTATGGACTAATAAATTGTAGTGGCATTTGATCTACCAATCCAACTGTAGTAGATGCTGTAAGAGTATTGGTTATACTTGACGTTTGTGTAACATATAGTTCAATACTAGTAGCTGGTTGGACCGTAGTACTACGTAATTCATCTCCTACTATCGATGTATTTTCTGGAACTATGATTGGTAAGTATTCGTTATAAGTACCTGTTTTAATATTAACAATCGCTGTTAATCCACTATTACTACTAGGAACCAAATATGTATTTTGATTAGTTAATGCCGTGATTGCTATGCTCATCAAAGTATTAATTTCTGGAAGTGCGCCTTGCCCGACTTCTGCGGCAGGTAACCCAGTTACTTGAGGAATATAATTAATTCCAGATATTCCATTTAATGTTTGGTAGCTTTGTGATGGTGCATTTTGTGCTACAACATCAATCATTAAACCTAGCAAATAAGTTAATGATGGTGGAAAATATGCTATAGAAGATTCCACAACGTTATTAACTAATTGTGTTTGACTTCCATAATAGAACCAACGTAAAGTAGCCGCTACTATTTGACTGTTACCACCTCGTTGCATATCATAGATAATTGCATCAATAACATATCCAGCATCTCTTTGTGTATAAAACGGGTCAAATAAACTTGTTGTACTGAATGGTGAAATATTATTAGCACATTGATACAGCATCCATTGATACATTTCTGTTATCATCCAGGCTTTATTTGCTTTTAATAATGCTGTAGCGTTTGGAAAATATAATCCTGTTGCAATGTAATTGCATGTATAGCTAATTGTTTTAAAAGGTGCATCCCAAGATGTACCATGTAATAAATCATCAACACCACTAACTGTGTCAACATAATATATTGCTGGAACTATATTTAATTGTTGCCAATTTGGTAAGTTTGTAGATCCATTAACTTTTAATTCATAACCACTAGTTCCGATAGGTATACGAGTATATTGTGGGCCTGTTAAAGAGTTATATGACTCCATATCTCCAACTGTATGCATCGAATTTATAATAGAGTGAGATATTAATTTTATCCAATATGCATTAATAGCATCCGTAGATGGATCGACATTTGAATTTTCTTGTATACATTGATATGTGGCGTTAATCCATACAACTTGGTCTCCGATAGAATAAGATTTTATATTTGACCAAAATCCTGTAAAAGTTCCGCCTGGAATCAATAGTTTCCAATATGAAGTATTAAGATCTCTAAATGTTATTGTTTGACCATTCGATAATACATTGTCTGGAGCTCTGTCTAGTACTAATGTAACTCCGTCTGTAATTGTAGAAATATATTGCCCTGAATTAAATCCAACTCCGGTAGCAATCATGCCTGGAAGTAATCCAGTTGTAGAGTTCACTACAATAGTAGTTCCTGAACTTCCTGTAGAATTATATTGTACTGCCGCTGTCGTCGACTGCGGATCTTGTCCAATATTATTGGTAGTAGCTTCGTACAGCACACCACTTTTATTAACTACATCTCCAGTTACATAGGTATTACCAGAAGACCATGCTCCTCTGATTTTGTAACCAACATTAAATTGCGCCCAGTCGAGTGAATCTAAACTTGGTATATTGTTTAAATTATTTACAGATCTACTGACATATGCAGTACCTCCATAAATTACTGCATCATTAAGTTGATAAGTTGTAGATGACGACCATGTTAAATTATCTTCTTGGCCAGGTATAAAGATAGCCCAGTTAGATGAATTAAAACTTGTACCACTATTAAATCCTGCAGAGTTAGTTGCTATGTAAATGTTAGCATCTAATCTTACTAGATCGTTAAGTTTATATCTATAATTTTGCTGCCAAAGACCTAAATATTGTACACCTTTAAACCAAACTGTCCAAGCAGATTGGTTTGCTTCTAAACCTAATGCTACTGTAGCGGCCGAAGTATGACCTAAAATACATTCATAAGCGATACCACCATAAGTTACAAATTGTCCTACAGTATAAGTTGTACTTGTAGACCAATTTCCAGCCCACACATTTTCTTGAAGATATAATGCCCAATCTCCGTTATTAAAATCTGATAAAAATGTCGAGCTAGTGTGAGAATTAGTACAGATATACAAGTTACCTGCAAATGTTACTATGGTGTTTAATGTATAAAATCCATTAGAACTCCATGTTCCACCCCATTGCTTACCAACAGTCATCTGTAACCAATATGGATTAGGGCTTACATTTAAGTCGTTATAAAAATTACTGCTAGATGTATTTCCTACCAAACATACAAATGCTTGACCGCCATATGATACAACACTATCTTGAATAAAAGAAGTGTTAGGTGTCCATGGGCCTACCCATGTATAACGTATTTTACTGATTTTAAATTCTGCTGACATATTTTATTCCTGTTAAGTCGATGAGATAATTTGTGAAGGGCTATATGTGTATGTTTGATTTATTCGAACAATTAGCTCACCAGTATTAGTTTCAATGTAGTAAAAACAATTTTTATTGTCCCATCGATATTGATCAAATGCTAAATTAGGATATGGTCTTGCATGTGTTACAGCATTTCTTCCGTCAAAAAAGTCCACACCGTATTCAAAGTTTTCAAAGTTATTAGGGCCAGCGCCGGGATTATTTAAAGTAAGTGTGCCGGTGCTAGTTAATTGGTCTGCTTTATAAAAATATAAAGTGCCGTCTGGGTCGCTTCGTGTTAAGGCGTAAAAATATCTAGGATTACCTTCTCCTAATAAATCGTTTAAACTAAATTCATTACCTGCATAATATGACATAATTAATCCTTAACTTATTTCAACCCAACTTGCAACTAAATCCATACTTGATGAAGTATTGGAATAAACAATTACGTTAGTCGCACCACCGAGCACTAATTTTTCACCGCCTGTCACTACACGCATACTTGTATTAGATGGAATTGTAACGTTTTGAATATAATATGCGGTTGTTCCTGCGTTGGTATCTTGTAATTGAATACTTGCTTGAATAATACCAGATGTTATATTAGTTAAACTCAACCCAATAATTGTTGTAGTTGCTGAAGGGTTAGTTTGAAATAACGGAGTTGTTGCTGTACCTAATCCTGTTGCTAATTTATTTTTGAATAATGTTGACATTTTTTTATCCTAATGATAGTATTACACCTATCGCAATATCTGTGGCTTGAGTTGATGTTACGCCGGCTGCGGCGCCTGCCACACTTATCCAACTAGTTCCATTATAAATCTCAACGTAACTATATGTAGGATCATTGTTATATCTTATCATTCCTGGTGCAGTATACTGCAATGCAGGATAATTTGTAGTATTTCCAACCGGTATAACTACTCCGTATGTTCCTGTAAACTGAACATATCCAGAACCAGTTAGCTGAGATATTGTAGTAGGAGTTGAAACTGTCTGAATTGGACTAACATAATATGTTCCGGCCAGGCCTGATGATCCAGTTAATTGAGATGTAATAACTGTTCCTATCGATACTCCGGTTCCACTAATAGTATTACCGATAGTTATACTTCCATACGTCATAGATGAAACTGTTAGTACTACAGGTGTGGAAGTAATACTTTCACTTGAAATAACACTTCCGTAGCTGATACTTAATGTCCAAGAACTAGATGCACTAGTGCCAGTTCCTGATATATTAGATACAATATAAGTTCCGTTAGTAATTGAAGTACCACTAATTATTTGTCCGACATCAAGGCCAATACCAGATGCACCAAATGGAGATGTGTTACTATAACTGACTGTTCCACTGCTGCCTTGCGATAATATTTGATTTGTACTTATATCTCTAAGATAATTTGAACTATTAATAGCAAGTAGTAAAATTGCGGTCCCTGTAACTGCGGTTAATTGTCCTCCAGGAACTGACAAAGTTGTTAATGTCGGGTCATATTCTGCTGTACCAATTACAACTCTTAAATTACTTATTTCCCCTTGGAATAAATTATTACCATCAATTGTTGCACCAATACTCTCAGTACTGCCTCCGTAGTTAATTGAATTAGTTCTAGCTCCAGAAGACGTTTGAACACCATTGATATAAACTGTTTCTAATAATCCGCTGTTTCGAACTATTGCAATATGATTCCATGTATTTGTAGAAAAAGATACAGCATAGGTATAACTACTAACACCTTGCAATGCTATTTGAACTTCGTTGGTACCAATAAAAGTCAATGTATATCCGCCTGCAACTGCACCTAAGATTGTTTGGGTACCTGTAGAAGTTGTGTAAAAAAAGAATTCAATAGTATATGCAATACCACCGACACCAAATCCTGGAGATAATGACAAGTATTCATTTGTTCCATTAAACGCAATACTTCCACCGAAAGAATTTGCAGGAGGACTTGTAACAGTTAATACATTTCCTGAAATACTTCCAGTAAATGTAGACGATGTGCCTGGAGAAATAGTTCCTACAAATGTTGGATTTTCTGAAGTTACATTTGTAAACGTAGTTATAGCGTTTGTTGCAACATTAGTAATGGTATTCCCAGAAAATGCCAAATTACCAACTTGAACTGCACCAGTTCCTGAAGTTACAAAATTAATATTATCATTGGCGTTAATAGTGCTGACAGTATTACCTGTAATAGTTAATCCGCTAGTATTTAAAGTAGTAGCATTAGCTGTAGTAGCGTTAACGGTAGTAGTAGTTAATGTATTTGTATAGACATTTTGCCAAGCTAATGAATTCGAACCTAATGTATACGTATTAGTTGCATTTGGAATAATATTGCTAACAATTTCTCCGTCAAGTGCAATTGTATCAGTTGGAGAATTACCTAAAATAATATTTCCTTCAGCAGTAATATTTCCTGTAGCATGCAAATTACCAGTAACTAATACATTATTGTTTAAATTAATAGACCCAGTACCATTAGCTGTGATATTAATGGGTCCATTTGTATTAGTCGAACTAAGTGTATTTCCAGTTAGTGATAAATTACCAATATTAGTTAATGCTGAAAAAACAGTAGGGTTAGATCCATTTGGAACTAAATTAATTGTTGAATTATCACTAGATATTGTGTTACCAGATATAGTAAACTTTGATCCAGTTACACCTATTTGTGCTTGAGTAGTTGCGTATAAATTAGTTGAGCGAGTTGTTCCGTTAACATCCAGGTCGTATTGAGGTGCTGTCGTATTAATGCCAATCCGGCTGTCCACAACATCTAAGTAAAGTAAGTTCGTCTCAAAAGATAAATTAACCCCATTACGAAGGAGGTTATCCTTTAAGAGCGGACCCGAAATTCGACCAACAGCCATTTACGCTCCTTTATACCCCGTGTTTCACGGTTAACCACTCTTTCAGCTTGCGCTCTTTGCGGGTTTACCACAGTATGATATCGGAAAGTTTTAGTCGAACTCTCCAGTAATATTATTTATCTGTTTTGATTTTTAGTACCCTAAGATGAGCTCATATGCAAGAACTAAGTCTTGTACATCGCTACTAGATAAGGTAGCATTATTGCCATAAGCTGGAATCCATGCAGTTCCAGAATATACTTCAAGAGTGTTTATAGACACATTATATCTTAAAGTACCAGTTAACGGTGCTAAAGGATAGTTACTACTTGCTCCGCTAGGAATTACTACACCATATGTTCCAGCAAACGCTACGTGGCCACTACCTGTACTAGATATAATTAAAGATCCAGAACTTGGTTGAAATATATCGTTACCTTCTATATAGTTAATTCCGTTAAAATTAACAAGTCCTGTTCCTGAAGTTGAAAGTAAAATAGTATTACTATTGTTTGTATCAAAAATAGTATTGCTATTAAATTCAACATTTCCTCCAATAATGTTAGTTGCGTTAATTGTAGGTACAGTATAATAATTAATTGTAGTATTATTTGAATATACATTGGCCCATACTAAACTATTTGATCCTAAGTTATACGTATTAGTTGCATTTGGAATAATATTGCTATCAATTTCTCCATCAAATGCAATTGTATCAGTTGGAGAATTACCTAAAGTAATATTTCCGTCAGCAGTAATATTTCCGGCAGTAGTAATATTTCCGTCTGCCCATAAATTACCAGATATAGTTAATTCTACATTGCCTACATCATTGGAAATATTAATGCCGCCTTGGGTGGCTACCGATGTAATATTAACATAAAATGTTGTAGCATATTGAGTTATTGTAGCAGTTCCAGTAGTATAACCAACTCCGGGAGTAACTATCACAGCGGATTCTCCAGTAGAACCTACAGGAAAATAGATTGTTGCACCTGTTCCGCCTGTTTGTACCACTGGTAAAGTTTGTCCGTATATAAGTGACATATCACTAACTGATATTACACCTGTAATTGCTCCAACTGCACTAGTATCACCAGTTATGTTTATACTGTCATTTGTAACAGTATTGGTTATATTGTTACCATAGATATATAAATTATTTGTTGCAAACCCAGCCATGTTAATGGTAGGATTACTAGATTGGTTTGGCTGTATTATTATTTCATCAGTTACGTGGCTAATAGTATTGCCGGAAATAATAAAATTATTAATTTCTAATTGATTGGTAATATTTGCATTGATAGTTTGCAAAGAGCCAGAAGTTGCATTACCGGCATTGTTTAAATTACCTACATGAAGATCCGCTGAAGGGCCAGGAGTATTGATGCCAATAGTTTTACTATTAACATTAAAGAATAATAAATTAGTGTCAAACGCTAGGTTATTTCCGTTTCGCAGTAAGTTATCTGCTAATAACGGGCCACCTATTCTTCCCATTTGGGCCATAATTTACTCCTTAGTTATTGATCAAATCCGATCAAAGCTGTAACTATTTTTCCGTATGGAGGTGGGCTACTGAATTTTAAATACCAACCAGATCCAGTTGTAGCACCTTCGCTAATGGTAATATTAACTGTATTAATTGCAATAGTTGAACTCGGATAATTATTCATTGTAATACTAACTAATGCATCAGTGCCAGTATCAACACTATAACTTGCCACTGTACTTGACCCAGCTATTCCTGTACCTGTAACATTTGCTCCAATTAAATTGTTTAAACTTGCAAATACTGCTGGTGTTGTTCCGCTAGCTGTTACTGTACCACCATAGACTGTAGCAGATCCTGGATTACTTGAAAGAGCATAAGTAATAGAAGTTGCAGTACTGCCTGTTACGGTATATATACCGTTATAACCAGTTGGTATCATTCCAGTTACTGTGATAGTTGCTCCTATTGCAAATGGAGGTTCTGATCTAGTTTTTGATGATCCAGTTTGATCTGTATAAGTTGAAGCAAATGTTAAAGTTGCTACATTTGTGCTCCAACTAGCAGATATTACATTTGCACTTGTATTAAAATATAATATTTTTGAACCAGTAGATCCTGCAAAACTTAATGTTCCAATTGCACTACTATCAGTACCTATACTTGGGTTTTGTACTACTGTATAGTTTACGTTGTTTAATTGCATCAAGTTTTCAATTAATACAATAATATTTTGACCACCCCATGCTACATTGGTACTGTATTGTCCAGACGAACTTCCATTACCAGTTTGTACTACTGTCGGTGGAGCTGGATTTAATGGTCCAAAATATACCTGACTACTGTCTCCTACTCCTAAGTTTTGTTGGGTAATTCCTGTAGATTCTTTATATCTAATAGCTCTCCAAGTTGCTGAACCACCACTACCTTGATAAACTTCTACTTCGTTTGTTGTAGCATTATATCGCATCATACCAACTTGTGGACTACTTGGAACTTGTGAGCTTGACCCGTTTGGTATCACTACACTTCCGCCATTGACTGGTGCTATAAAGACATTAGCATTAGCTACATCTGAATACAAAGTTGTATCATTAGCAACTCTGCGATTAATATTTTGACGTTTTAAATATCTCATTATACTGGTAATGTGCTAATTGTTGCGCTTATTACGCTACCTGCGCTGGCGACAGCTATAATAGCATCGCCGCTACCTAATACTAATTTTTCTTGATCTAAACTTACAGTTTCTCCGCCTGGAATACTTAGCGAATTTATAATCATAGTAGTATTATTTGCTGATCCTCCATTTGGCACAGCAAATACTGTGATGCTAGCAGGTGTATTAGATGTATAATTACAAAAAATCATACAAGTAATTGCGATTCCTGTTTGACTACCACTAAATGATGTGCTAGGAGATATTGTTGTGTTTGTATTTGCAATCAATGTTGATGTAAGTGCCATTTTAATTCCTTATAGTAAGATACTTAGCAGTACTGCTCTGTTTCTACTAACTAATTCGTCGGGGGTGTGGTTGCTAGCATTAGTAAAATAAATTCCAGTTTTTGCTGGCCCAACAGTAGAACTTGAATATATTTGAGTTCCTGTATTATTATATGTTACACTAGTTCCTACGTTATCTAATTGTGTTACAGCATTGATTTCTATATAACCATTGTTTGCTGTAATAATTAAATTGTTTGAACTAGTATTTGTAATTGTGTTGGCTTGTGAACTTATTAGATTTCCGCCGCCTATTCGAACATACCCAGCAGTTACTCCATTACTATCTACAGTTGCGTATGTATATTGAGATATTTGAAATACTATACTTCCAGTATTAGCTTCAATCGAACTATTTGCATTTGAAATAGTTGTACCTGCGGTAGGTGGATACATTACTTTATCAGTTAACGCAACTCCTTGTAAACCACCGTTTACATACGTACTAAGAACATAGTTTTGTAAATATTGTACATTTGGAATATGCCAAGGTTGTAAATTCGATGAACCATAATTGCTAGCTGAAGTTGTTATAGTATGACCTGCAACACCTATAGTTCCACCAGCGTTAACTATAGATAGTAGATGAGAACTTCCTAACATATCAAATGCAAGGTCTGATAGTCCGTCTGAAACAACTGTTCTTAATTGTAGACCTTCAGTCGTACCGCCTGCTGTTTTTAATGTCCATGTACCGGTTATCTCTGCTCCGGCAAGAGAATCGTAATGGTTAACTTGTTCATTGAATAAAATCTGCGCGGCACTATAATTTCCACGTTCAACTTCTATACCAGAAACATAACTGTTAGCACTACTAATACCGTTACCAGTTTGTCCATAATTAAGTTGAATTATATTATCTTTAATTTCTGTATTTGTGTTTTCTATGTACGTAGTTGTACCTTTGACATCAAGATTACCAAGTACAGTAACAGTTCCGGTGGATTGTGCATCCAAGATAATATAACCACCAGATTGCACTTGCAATCTATAATCACCGTTTACTTTTAATATTCTTGACATTTATGAATCCTGTAAGGTTAATGAGAGGAGTTGCCTCCTCCCTAATTAACTATTAAGCGTTATCTAATGTTACTGAAACGTTAGCAACTGGAGTTGCTAAATTCCATTGTGCCGCTTGTCCAGTAGTAAACTGTGTACCTGAAATTGGAGTTAAGTATGCCTTACGGTTTGTTAACTTAGATACGGCATAGATACCACCAGCACTATCAGTAGCAATGATTGCCATTTGACCAGTAGTCAAACTGCTTTCAGCGACTGCTGTTAGTTTGCATAATGTACCAGGATATGATCCACCCTGTTGGATAACGCGGTATGTACGTGAACCTTCTTGCTTGATGATATCACAATCAGTGTATAATGTTCCACTAATGTTAGCATTAACAAGAATTTGTTCGTAACGGCCAGTGTAACCACTTGACACTTGAGCTGCCAATGTAGCTGTAGCTGTAGCTGAACCAGAGCTTAATGTTACAACTGGTGTATAACCAGCGATTGTAACTGTGTCTTTAACTGTATAAGTGAATACTAGACCTGTTGATGTTGAACCGCCAACTGTAATACTGTTAGTACCCGCAATAGCGTGTGCTAATGTATCAGCTAGTGTAACTGCTGTAGTTGTTGGAGCAACTGCTGAACTAACATAATATGTTGTACCAGTTGTTAAACCTGTTAAGTTACCAGTTAGTGTACCTGTCACTGCAATCGCTGTACCAATTGGAAGAGCTGTTGTAGTTGCTGTAAATGTCAACTGACCAGCTGTTTGACTAACAGATGCTAGTGTTGCTGAGTTAAGTTGAGCTGTAGTTGTTTTTACTGTACCAACACCTGCACCTGTTACAGAAGCACTCAATGTAACAGAAGTATTTCCTGTGTTAACAGTTTTAACATAGTAAGTAGTACCGCCTGTTAACCCACCAATTGATTGACTTGGTGTAAACGCCATACCAACAACAATTTCATCAATAGAGCTAAGTGTAACATTATTACTACCGTCAGTAGATAAAATGCTCATTGATTTTGTATCTGCAGAATCAATATAACCATCACCTGCGTTAGTTACTGAATAACCTGTAATTGTAAATGATGTTAATGTGAATGTAGCGGCCGCTGTGAATGTGCTACCAACTGCTGTTAGTGCCGAAGCACCAGAAGTTGCACCAGTCCATGTACCACCAGAAGTAACGCTGTTAACTGTTGTAATAACACCTGAACCGTTTGTTGTAACGTTTAATACTGCTGTACCACCACCTTGTACTGCTGTACCTGTTACAGAAACTGTAAATGTACTTGATGCTGGATAGCCTGTACCACCAGTTGTTACACTTGCGGCTGCGGCTGTTAATACTGCAACGGCTGTTGCGCTAACACCGTTAGCTATTTTAGGACCATAGATGCTTAAACTTGGAGCACCTGTTGTGTAACCTGTTAGTGTACCGCCTGTTGCGATACCTGAAATGCTTGAACCACCGATGCCAGCATCAACTGCTACTGCACGGTTATATGTACCTGATGCAGACGCATTGCGGGCACCAAAGTATTTTTTATTTAAAGGACGTCCCATTTCATTTTCTCCTTATGAAAACACGGCGTTCTAGGCCGTACGCAGTTGGATTTCTGCATAAAACTCACCCCATGTGAGTTATACATTGTATTTATGCGTAGGTGATTCTTAAGCTGGCTTGGTCTAATTGACAAATATCCCTGTGCGGATATATGATATTGCTGTGAAATGCTATAACAATCCCAAACGTAGGATCTGCTATATTAGCCGAAGTAAGGCCGGTAGTTCCCCATAAATCTCCAGGGCCACCATATATATTCAAATCTCCTACAGGAGTTAGTGGAATGTTATCTCCTGTAAACTGATCACTTTGTACAGGATTTATAGTGCTAGCGTAATTTTCTCCAATTAGTTCACCGCCTAGTGTTAATTGTATTAGATAATCTTCTATTCGTGATTGACGTAACACATTTAATTGTAATTCTATGCCGACTACAGTACTACTTTGATTAGGAATATTGTATCCTGTACACCATAATTGACTAGTAGTACTCAAGAATTTTTCCATCCATAGACCACTGATTGTATATAATGATTTACTACTAGTAGCATAAGCGCCCGGTGCAATGGCTGTGGGATTAAACTGCCAATCTATACTAGGATTTGTAGGTACTAGATCGTTAGGTATCGATACATTAGCAATAGTTTTAGGATTATAAAATTGTGTAGTAGTCATCTTATATTTACCCAAAGAAAAAGGACTCCGTAGAGTCCTTTTCTATATATAAAACCTCTTAGGTTATCAAATTAACTGAACTTAACGTTAGCTGAAGTGATAGCAACTAGACCTAAATAGTCAGCGGCGTTACCTAGAGAAGATGCAGTA
>Ga0214164_1000220_pt1 | contig 39597 bp, 56 predicted proteins | sample TroBogepilimnion_13_FD_153003 | JGI IMG/M metagenome (GOLD analysis project Ga0214164, IMG submission 153003) | Freshwater microbial communities from Trout Bog Lake, WI - Practice 03JUN2009 epilimnion v4 | ecosystem: Environmental > Aquatic > Freshwater > Lake > Epilimnion/Euphotic zone ...
ATGTTGACAACGAGACTCCACGCCACTACTTCATCGACGGTCATGCCGATCTTGAGGAAGTAGAAAAATTCGCCCAGTTGATTATTCAAAAATGTGACGAGCTTAATAAAAAGCAATCCTACGAACTACTGGGCGTTATTCATGACGTTGAAGAGGGTGATGGCTTTGATGACATTTGCCTAGACACTGTTAAAAGAGTTGCTACATACTTGAACACGGATTTGAAAGAACATTTTGGAGTTGAAGAATGAACAAACAGATGGATCGCTGGGACAACAGTAAACCCACAAGCGAACAAGCTTTTTTGGGCGAAGTGACAATCATTGTCGAAACCGAACACGCTCGCGAACAGTTGCTGCTGGCATTAGAATATATTCATGATGTTAGTCTTAATAAACACGCTAAAATTGATACCGACTACATGGCGGTAAACTCTTTACTTCATGGCTACCAAGACTATAAAATATTGGTCAACGGAGTTGATGAATGAACGACCTAATCAAAGATTTGGCGACTCAATCCATCGTAGAAAACATCTCCTCTGATCGTTGGGTATTCAATGACGCAGAGTTAGAAAAGTTCGCCAAGTTGATTGTGAAAGAATGTATTGAAAAGATTACAAACTATGATTTATCTCCAGGACATTCGGCTAAGTGGGAAGATATCTACGATATACACGCTAGGCTGCTAGAAGACTTGGGTGAAGAATTGAAAGAACATTTCGGAGTTGAGTGATGAACGAACGAATTCGTGAACTAATGGAAAAATCGATGGAGTCAACTGGCGTAGAAGGTCTAGGCGGCTCTTATCAGGAATTAAACCCTGTAAAGTTCGCCCAGTTGATTGCAAAAGATTGTGCCGATATCTGCCTTGAGATGGCAGCAAAGTGTGGAGGCATTCCTGGTGATGGTGCATTAGCAAAAGATTGCGCGTATTGGATTAAAAAAGATTTTGGAGTGAAAGAATGACAGACTATGAATTAGCAGAAACATTGAAAATTGCTGCCAGGAGTGCGAGAGATAACATTGCTCTTGAAATGCTGTTGTTGATGGCGGCAGAACGAATCGAACAGTTGAGTGTGGTGCAAACTCCGGGAAACTATAATGAACGAACGAATTCGACAACTTGCTGATCAGGCTGATATTGTATTTGGTCATTACAACAATAATGCGGTATTATGTTCCGCTATTGATATTGAAAAGTTCGCCGAGTTGATTGTAGAAGAATGCGGTGTAGCATTGAGTCCTATGTTGCGTGATATGGTTAGTCGTGGACAAGCATACAATTTGATTAAACAACATTTCGGAGTTGAAGAATGAATGAACAATTGATTCAACTGTTCAAAAACGAATGCTCTGATAGAGCGTCAGAAATTGATCCAAACAATGATTTTCATTGGCTACATTTGACTCTTGGGTGGGCTATAGCCAAAGGTTTGAATCCTGAAGCAGCCTATGATTTTGCTGTACACATTCGCTATAAAACGGATTTGGGGTGAAGAATGAAAGTATATAAGACTAGTCTCAAAGAAGTATTCTCCGACGATCCTAACAGCCCATTTTGGCAGCGATTGCGGGCTAGTCCGGGCTACACCAAGTTTGAAGAAGATTTGGCTCATATTATGGAAGAAAGTCTAAAACACGGAGTGCCCTATAACGACATTCCCGAAGAATCTAAAGATGAATAACAGAATTATAGAATTGGCTAAGGAAGCAGGAATCAATTTTGGTGGTCATCCTATGAATCCACTACATGTATACCCATCACAATTGGAAAGATTTGCTCACTTAATCGAAGAGGACTTTGTTAAAAGTTTGTTGTATAAGACTACCGTACCCGAAGAAAACAAACCGTAACTTCATTGCAACAAAAAGATTGCTAAATATCATCGTGGTATAAGGATAACTGCAATGAACTATATCGATCAGTGGATAAAAAAAGTCCACAAAATAATTAACCATTGGATTCACCCCCAACCCGTGCCTGGTGATGGGCACCGTAGACGCCATCGCAGACTAAAGCGGAGACGCGCCAGTGAATAAAATTGCCTTTTGTACAACTTGCAAAGGACGACTATCTCACCTAATAGAAACACTACCAAAAAATATAGAGGATAACAAAGATTATCCTAATTGTATTTTTGTTGTGGTTGATTATGGCTATGATTTAGAAGTTCAAAAATACATACTAACCAACTTTGCTAAAGAAGTTGAAGAGGGTACTGTAGTATTTTACTCTTATCCTTACAGCGGTAAATTCCGTATGGCCCATGCAAAGAACATGGCCCATAGATTGGGAATCTTGCACGGTGCTGATATCTTAGTTAACATGGACGCCGATAACTTTACTGGCAAAAGTTTTGCTAAGTATGTTTCTGAGTCGTTTGACAAGAATGGTACAAAGTCTTTCTTGTGGTCTAATATGATTCCAGGAGTCTTACCTCGAGGCATTAGCGGTAGAATCGCTGTTAACAAAGAAGCCTTCTTAAAAGCAGGTGGGTACGATGAACGCTATGCTGCTTGGGGCAGAGATGATAAAGATTTCAACGAGCGACTAACTGCGCTAGGCTATCAAAAGCATGAAATCGATCCTGCATATCTGCTAGCAATCAGACACAATGACAAGATACGATTTAAAGAATATCCTCACATAGCAAAAATTGCGGTCGAAGATGAAGAAATTGCCGGTCATTTAACTAACCGAGTAGTCAACGAAGGTAATGTAGGAACTGGTACTGTAATCAGATGTTATGACGGTAAGGTTATTGACCTTAAACCAATCCCCGCTCGTATCTTTAATATTGGTTGGCACAAGACCGGTACTACTAGTTTGAATGAGGCCCTAAATATTTTAGGACTAGATTCAGTTCATTGGCCCTCAGCACATTGGGCTAAGCGTCTGTACAACGAAGTAATGAACTACAAGCTGTCCCCAACCGTAGAAAGTCATTACTCGCTAACTGATATGCCAGTTGGATTAATGTACAGAGAACTAGACACTGCCTATCCTGGATCAAAGTTTATTCTTACAATCAGAAACAGTGAAGATTGGCTTAACTCAGTAGAACGTCATTGGAATCCAGAATTCAATAAGTATCGCGCTAATTGGGATACAGATCCATTTACCCATAAACTACATTCATTGATGTATGGGCGTAAGAAATTTGATGCAGAGATTTTCCTTTCTGCATACAGAAAACACAATTCTGATGTACTATCGTATTTCTACACTCGTAAACAAGACTTGTTGATACTTGACATGGATTCCGAACATAAATGGGAACAGCTTTGTGAGTTTTTAGAACAGCCCATACCTGACTTACCTTATCCCGCTAAGAACATTACCAAGTAATTTGACATTTTTTGAGAATATCATTATCATACAGTATAACAGGAGAATAATATATGTCGATTTTTAGTTCTATGCTATCCTCTGAAAACAGAGACGACGCACTTACTCGCCGAGTAAAGAACATTATGGAAAAATACGCGCTACAGGAATCCCCATTCACTGAAGAAATGTGTGATCATATTTTGGCAGACACACTTGCTGAATTTGGTGAGAAGAATCCTGCTAAGGTTATGATTGATACTGATACTAACGAAATTGAGATCACTGTTCCTGACCTTACTGGCAGGCCCATGATGTTCTCGTCACTCAGACTGTTTAAGCGATAATGGAAAAAATCTGGTTTACTTCGGACAATCATTTTGGTCACACTAGAATCAAGACCTTCTGCCCCAACACTCGCAAGGGTGATACTGTAGAAGAAATGGATCGTTTGATGATTGAAATGTGGCAAGCGCAAGTTGCCCCGGACGATCATGTATATACGCTTGGTGATGTATTCTTCTGCGACGCAAAACGCGCAAAATCTATTATGCGACAGTTACCCGGAAAGAAGCACTTGTTATACGGTAACCATGATAAAATCATTAGAAACGACCGTGAACTACAGAGTATGTTTGAGTCGGTCAACGAATATCTTGAACTAAACATTCAAGGTATAAAAGTTGTTTTGTTCCATTACCCAATTTGGGAATGGAATCAAATGCATCGTGGGGCATATCATCTATTTGGTCATGTGCATGGTAATACCACTGTGCCGGGCAGAACAGTTGATGTGGGTATAGATGGTGAACTATCATCTGGCGATATGAGTCTTTATTCTTGGGATAGAGTGCATCAGCATCTTTCTAAAAAAGAAATTCGCACTCATCATCCTAAATCATTGTGAGGAATTATGAAAAATTGGTTTAAAAGTTGGAGCCCTTTGATTATTTCGGTCATTTCATTGTTGACCGCGTTTATTGCTACTTTCACCGGTAACGGCGATATCGGCACTGGTTACTTCTTGGCATTTGCTGGCTGGGCTTATATCTTTGCCAAGTCAAATGACTGATACTGCACATTTCTTTATTGATGGCACTCTATTAAAAATTGACTTGCCATTCAATTCTAAATTTATCAAAAAGTTTAGAAAAGATATTCACAATACCTTTGTCTGGGATAAAGTAGACAAAGTATACCAAACTAAGTTTAGCACCTATGCATTAAAGAACGCAGTTAGGGTATGTAGCGATTTCTTTGCAGTAACTTATTGCAGTGAACTCAAGCCTGTTATGGATTTTTTAAACACTAACTCGTTTGGGACATTTGAACCTACGCTAGTAAAAGTAAACGATCAATACTATGTTTCGGGGATCAATGAACCGCTCTACCAGCAACTAGTAGATATTGAACTAAATGATTCAATGGAAGTCTTGTTTAAGTGTTCTCTATTGGGAATCAAAGTAGATAAAGAATTACTATCTGATCCGGCTAAAGAATTTGCAGCAACTAGAATCTATACAACAAGTATAGATAACTTAGATTTGGCTGATTGGATCAAGCAATTAAATGTAAATAGTATTTGCTCTTCTAATCGATTTTCAAGAGTTAGTGCAAAACATAAATTTAACCTTCAGGAATTTGTGAAAAATAATAATATAGAAATTAGAAACCTGAATAGCGAGAAAGAAACATTTACAGAACCATATTTTTATATTGGTTCTGTACTTGAACACAACACATCGGCTATTGGAAGGTCTAGCGCGGCTAAGATAATTTTGTTAAGGTTGATGCCATAATATGTCAAAATGTAAAATCATCATTAAAGATGAAGTTAATGTAAAGATCGAGGGTCTTGAACTAGACGCTAGACGAGCATTAATGAAGAAGTTTGAGTTTGAGATACCTGGTGCTAGGTATCTTCCTGCGGTTAGATTGGGCAGATGGAACGGCAAAATCAGTTATTTTAGTTTAGCAGGTAGTTCGTACATCAATCTGTTAGATAAGATCATTCCAGTATTAGAAGACTATGGATATGATATTGAACTAGAAGATTTGCGAACCTACACTACTACTTTTAATTTTACTCAAGTAACTACTGATTCCTTTGCTGATCGTACTTGGCCAAAAGGGCATCCTGTAGAGGGACAACCAATTACGCTAAGAGACTATCAAGTAGAAATTGTCAATAACTTCTTGGCTAACCCACAGTGCTTACAAGAAATTGCTACGGGTGCAGGTAAATGTGTTACAAAGAATACTAAACTAAAAATTATATTAGACGAAAATACTCCTTTTGGTAAATTTATGATAAGTAAATTACAACAGGAGCAGGATAACAATGTTACAAATCATAATAAATAATTTTAAAGAAAAAAGTTGGCTACGAATGTGTACCCTATACGGAATCCATAAATGGGAATTACTTGCAGCTATTAAAAAACCAGTATATCCCAGTAGATGTTTGATTAACAAAGCTCCGCCGATTACTAATACATCTTGTCGTAGCTGTGGTGCAGTGTTTGATCTTGGTATATACAAAGGTAATTATATTGCGTATAAAACCTGTCAATGTGGCTACGACGGGACAAATTTGATGACCCTGCAAAAATTGCAATGTTTTTACACACAAGAAGATACTAGCATCATTATTAACTTGGTAAATTTAGCCAAAAGAAAAGGATTGCCGAATACTAATGAATATTGGATTAACCGTGGAAATACCTTAGAGGAAGCAGCTAAAAAAGTTTCTAGTATACAACAAAAGCGATCTGCTAAATCACCTGCATCGCAAAAAGGCGCCCGTGGCTATTCTGTTAGGACAATTGAGTATTGGATTAAAAAGGGATATTGCCACGAAATGGCAGTCATTAAAGTAAAAGAATCTCAAACTCAAAATGGGCTAATTTGGTATATTAAAAAATACGGGGAAGAAAAAGGACAAGCCAAGTTTAATGCGCGTGTTAATAAATGGAATTTACAAATGGCTAAATTGCATCGCGGCGTTAGCCAAGTAGCAACTGAATTATTTACAGCGATTGATCCGCTAAGGATTGGCAAATTTGGTGACGAAGAAACAACGGTTCGAGCCAAAAATAAAATATACCGAGTAGATTATTATCGAAAAGAATCCCGAAAAATAATTGAATTTAACGGAGAGTACTGGCATGCTGATTCAAAAAAGTACTTATCATCTGACCTTATTAAAGGTAAAACAGCACAACAAATATGGGATAATGACGTAAAAAAACTAGATGCACTAAGAAAGAATGGATTTGCTGTTTTGGTAATTAAAGAAGCAGATTATTATGCAGATAAGGATAAGGTAATCAATGAGTGCCGAGAATTTTTGAAATGAAAGAAGTAATAACTACATTTGGTCAATTATCTCAGTATATTGAAGAATTTACATGTCAACAATTAGAAAACTGCAAAGAAGTTGACATATCAAATTTTGGAATTAGTATACCTACGCCTAATGGGCTACAACAAGTTAATTATTTTATTAAAAAAGAAAATTTGTCCGGAGTAGAATTAACAATCAATAATAAAATCTTAGGATGTGCGGAAAACCACATTCTACTTAGTGCAGGCTGTGATATATTTGCCAAAGATTTGACTATAGGAGATTCGATTGATACTATTAATGGACCGGCAGAAATAACAAATAAAACATCAATTAAATGTGATGATTATTATGATGTTAGCATCAATGCCCCTCATCTTTATTACGACGGAGATGGAATTATTCATCATAATACAATCATGACTGCGGCTCTTAGCAAAAGCGTAGAAAAGTATGGTAGGTCAATTGTGATTGTACCAAACAAAAGCTTGGTAACGCAGACTGAAGAAGATTATGTCAATCTTGGATTAGATGTTGGTGTTTATTTCGGTGATCGTAAAGAATACAATAAAACTCACACTATCTGTACTTGGCAATCATTGAACAATCTACTAAAGAACACTAAAGCTGGCGAAGCTGATATACCTATTAACGAATTTATTGATAATGTTGTATGTGTCATGGTTGACGAGTGTTTTGACGGAGAAACGAGGGTGTTGACCACGCACGGATATGTTCCTATCAAGAACATTAAATCCGGTGATAAAATAATTAATTATTGCGAACAGACCAAAATCTTCAAAGAAGATACGGTGATAAAACAGCACCATAATCTTACCGTATCTTCCCTTGAAAAAATGTATGAGCTAGAATTTGATAATGGAAGTGTAATCAAGGTTACTGGAAATCATAAGTTTCTAACAACTCTAGGATGGTGCCGAGCAGATGAACTTACTGAAAATCATGAAATCGTGAACAAATCATAAATACACATCTTTCTAAATTTGATGAAAAAACCGCAATAAAGATAAGGAAGTTGTATGAAATTAGTAAGAAAAACTGAAATAGATAAACCTGATGAAGTGTTCAATCTTCACATTGAAAATGATCATAACTATGTGGTCGATGGTGCAGTAGTATCTAATTGTCATATGGCAAAAGCAGATGCCCTAAAAACTCTATTGACGGGCGTGTTCAGTCAAGTACCCATCAGATGGGGACTAACAGGAACTATCCCTAAAGCCGAGTATGAAAGGACCTCATTACTAGTAAGTTTAGGTCCTGTTATCAATAAACTTGCTGCAAGCGAGTTGCAAGATTTGGGAGTCTTAGCCAAATGCCATGTAAACATTGTACAATTAAAGGATGAAGTCGAGTTCTCAAACTATCAAAGCGAATTAAAGCACCTTCTTGAAAACGAAGAGAGACTAGACAAGATAGCTGAACTTATTAGTAAGATCAACGAAACGGGCAATACTTTGGTCTTAGTTGACAGAGTAAATGCTGGCAAAGAATTGGTTACTAGACTTCCTGATTCGGTTTTTGTAAGTGGTGAAACTAAACTAACAGAAAGAAAAGAAGAATACGATGAAATCAAAACAAGCACAAATAAAATATTGGTTGCTACTTATGGCGTTGCTGCTGTTGGAATTAATCTTCCTAGGATCTTTAATTTGGTTCTTATTGAGCCCGGTAAATCATTTGTTAGAGTTATTCAAAGCATTGGTCGTGGCATAAGAAAAGCAGAAGATAAAGACCACGTTGAAATTTGGGATATCACTTCAAGTTGTAAATTTGCCAAGCGTCACTTGACACAGCGTAAGGCATACTATAAAGAGGCTAACTATCCTTTCAGTATGGAAAAATTAAGTTATTGATTCTTTGATTAATAGGTGCTATAATATCGATATGAAAATTTTAACATTAGAAAATACCAGTTACAATCTAGAAACTCTTCCCGAAGAAATTGATGATTTGCGATTTGCCATTTTAGACAACTCTACTCCGGCAAATGTAGACTATCATTATATTCCCTTAATCTTTCTAGAATCATTTAATGCACCTGCACTAGTGCTTAAGATAGGATCTTTTAAGATCAAAATGCCACTAGATTGGCAGATTTTAATTGGTGAAAACGATCATGGTGACTTAGAAACACTACCCCTTACTAGTTTGAATGATAGGGGATTTAGTGCGTTTGAGTTTAACCCACTATCGTCTTTCTCTCCAACTTTCTTGCCCATTGAGATTTTAGACATATATAATGAAGTTACTTGGTATGCTCCTAGGCTAAGAAACGGGCAGTTTTTGTGCGTTCCATTAGAAGACACGCCCAAGCCCAAGTGTGTTTACTTTGTCAAAGAGATTAGCAGAAATTGCGAAATTGTAGATTACAACTTAGTTTTTTAAGGAGACTATATGTTTAAGTGGTTTGATAACTGGTTCTATAACCAATGTAAGAAGGCTTGGGACAGAAAACATGTACCCGCTATAGTGTTGAATGATGAGTTAGATACCTGCACTCAACCCCGACCTGATATTAATCTATCAGGTACTGGAGTATCATTTACTGTTTATAATGCTAGCGGCGGATATGTCGTTCAGCATTATGTTTTGATCCAAGATAAAAGAGGAATTGTAGAATCTGTGCCCAGACTGACTATTGTAACTAGAGATCAAGATTTGGGAGAAGTACTTGCTCATATTATGACTTTAGAAGCACTTAAAAACTAATGGCAAAAGCAAAAACAAAAGCACCAGAAGATGAAAAATTAGAACAAGTAGAATTTAGTTTGTTCGAAGCCATTGCAGCTTGTGATCGTAAAGACTATGGCTGGTGGGATCGTCTTACCCCAGAACAGCAAAAGAAGTTTCATCCTTATGTAATGCTTACTTTTCTAAGTTCAGTCAAGTCTAGCAGGGCTATGCAAGAGTTTCATGTGCTTAGCGTCAATGAAATGGCTAACAAGTACGCACTACACGAAGTAGTTAGCAAGCATCCAAAACTGCAATGGCTAATGCTGTGTGCTGCTACGTTAGGTAAAGGCAAGCAGTATCATCAGTGGATCCCAAACTTGCGTCCTAAAGTAACTAAGTTACAAGAACCCGCTACAGTAAAAGAAATTAGCGAATACTTTAGTAAAGTATATCCAGATGCTGACGAAAATTTGATAAAAGAAATTTCAGAAAATTTTGTCAAACAGCATAAAAGAAAAGTGTATCTTTCAGATAGATTTCCTAACTTAAAGATTGACGATATAGATTTATTAAACAACTTGGTGACTGATGAAGAAATTGAAAAGTACGAAAGAGACCTCGGAAACTAAGAACAGTTGCGAGTTTTGCAATCGTAGTTTTATTAGAGAGTCTACCTTAATCAATCATTTGTGTGAATACAAGCACAGATGGATGAATAAGGACCATCATGGTAACCGTGTAGGCTTTCAGTCTTGGTTACAGTTTTTCAATAAAAGCAGCCCCAATCACAAGACTAGAACATATTTAGACTTTATCAAAAGTTCTTACTATACAGCATTTGCTAAGTTTGGCAGTTACTGCGTAGATGCTAGAGTAATCAACATTCCTAGATATGTAGATTGGCTGCTTAAGAATCAAATTAGAATCGATTCTTGGAATACAGATACAAATTACACTAAGTTTATTATCGCTTATCTCAAGGATGAAGATCCACTAGACGCTATTGCCAGAAGCATTGAAACAACTATGAGATTGGCAGAAGCAGAAAAGTTACAAACTAAAGATTGTTTGCGTTACGGCAATCGTAATCGTCTGTGCTATGAAATCACAGCGGGCAGAATTAGTCCATGGATGCTTTATCATAGTGAGAGTGGTAAAGAGTTTTTGTCTAGTCTAGATGAAATACAAGTTAAACTAGTAGTCGATTATATTCAGCCAGAGCAGTGGGCTATAAAATTCAATCGTGATCAAAATATAGTGCAGCAAGTCAAAGAACTATTGAGCCTGGCTGGCTATTAATGACTTACTACAACTACTACGACGGGGTAGATTGGGAAAACACTAAGCCTGGATGGTACGAAGCGTCTGTAAATCTAAAACATTATGATTCAGTAATGGAATGGTTACATAAAAATATAGGAAAATACGAAAGACATACCAGATGGCATATTTTTGATGAAACTATGAAATTTAAGTTTAGATATGAAAAAGATTGTATGATGTTTATATTACGTTGGTCATAATGGCTAACATACCACTCGACTTTCAAGACTACGATGACGATGATCCTAATATTGAATTTAGACGATCTAGGCAAAAGTATTGGTCTGCTCTAAAAGAACTTAAGCGGGAATATTCTGACGAGGATAATATTTCTTTTATCCAGTGGGTAGAAGAAAAATATGGATTTATAATCACCCTAGAGAACGGGATAGGGATTTCCGACGTTTATACGGTGGTAAATGAAGCAAAATTCGTATTTTTCAAGCTAAAGTATCTGTAAGTCATTGATTCTATTGGGAATATAATAGTTGACAACAGGCTGACTAAATAGTATAGTATTAAACATAGAGAAGGGTAGACCATCTCTAACACAAAAACAAGGAGTAGATCCAGATGAAAAAGAACAAATCTCAGGGTTGGACCGATCACGGTGTCGAAGCAAGACGCTATGACCTAGCAGTGGTAATTGGTCGCTTTCAGCCCTTTCACAATGCCCATGAAGAACTGATTGAACGAGCCAAAAAGCACAGCGACAACGTCCTGGTACTGATTGGTAGTTCATTTATTGCCCGCAACATCAAGAATCCGTTCACTTATGACGAGCGAGTTCAGATGCTGCCCAAAGGTGTAGTGTCTGCACCTATCGAGGACGAACTTTACAATGACCAGCATTGGGTAGCCCGCGTTCAACAGGAAGTTGAAAACGAGCTGAGCCAACTCTATGACGATATCAGCGAATGCACCGTTTGCATCGTGGGTCATGAGAAAGACGATAGCAGTCAGTATCTCCGCTGGTTCCCTCAGTATACATTTGAAGAGGTGCCCAGTCTTGCAGTGCTGGACAGCACCCGAATCCGCGACATTCTGTTCGGGAACGAAATGATTCCAGCAGATGTTATGCCCCTCCGAGTAGAGAACTTTATCCGCGAATGGCGTAAGTCTAATTCGGAAATCTACAAGAACCTGTGTGATGAACACAAGTTCATCAAAGATTACAAGCAGATGTGGAGCGCGGCGCCCTTTCAGCCCGTGTTCGTTACTACTGATGCAGTAGTCATCTGTCAGGGCCACATTCTTTTGATCAAGCGTCGCATGGCCCCGGGTAAGGGTCTTTGGGCTCTGCCCGGAGGCTTCTTGGGTACTAACGAAAAGATTGAAGATTCTATGATCCGCGAGTTGGAAGAAGAGACTCGCATCAAGGTCAGCAGCGACATGCTGCGAGCCTGCACTAAGGGTAATCATGTATTCGATCATCCCCGCCGTAGCGAACGGGGCCGGACGATCACTCATGCTTATCTGGTTGTCTTGCAAGAGCGCACTCTTCCTAAAGTGCGTGGATCAGACGATGCCGAACGCGCTAAGTGGTTTCCGCTTTCGGAGTTTTATGACATGACAGACCAGCTCTATGAGGATCATTGGAGCATAGCCAGTCATCTTATAAACCGTTGTTAGATTTTAGGCCCCAATTCCAAGTACCGTCATCATTATAGACCCGTTTACGAAGTTTAGATTTTGCTGAATATTCGGGTCTTTTTTGTCCTTTTATCTTGGGTCTACTGCCGGTTCTTTTTGCATTACAAGCCCTACTACAACATCTATTCTCTTTCTTAGGATGATGCAACAATTCGTTTTTCACAAATTTACATTGACATACGGGGCATTGATATTCTCTATCTTCTCGAGGCATGGCATTTTTCTTACCCATAATTCGGGCTTGTACGGAAGAAAGTTTTTTATGTTCTTTAGTTCCGATCCATGTATCAAGACCTAACTTAACCCGTTCTTTACGTTCGGCCCATCGTGCTTTCATTTTTTCACGGGTTTTTTCTGAAACTGTATGCCCTGAAAGTATTCGACTCATCTTTTCTTTGTGTTCTGTAGAATGTTTTTTACCTTTGAATCCGTGTGTAACGTGTGGGGCCGATGACATGTTATACCAATCTCGGCTGTTAACCGCATCAAATTCCGAAATAAAATATTCTTCTAAGAAGTTTAAATCAGCCTTAGAAAAAGCAAAGGCTATTATTTCTCGCTCAAAGTTTACAATTCCGTATTTTCGTATTGCGCGATTGATAGCGCGACCAGAACCAAAGTATATAACATCAACTGGCTTACGCGATTGGCCAACGTACCGTTTTCCATTTATTCGGTTAGTAGTAATGTATATAAATCCAAAAGGCTTCATACAAATATTTATACATCTAAGAAAAAGGTTGACTAAATAGATTTATAGTATATAATATACTATAACAGCAGGGTAGACCAGCTGTAGATTACAAACTAAGGAGTAGATCCAAATGAACATTATTCTCAATACAGATAGTTATAAGACCAGCCATTTCGTTCAGTACCCAGAAGGTACTACTAACGTGTTCTCATACATTGAGTCGCGTGGTGGCGAATACGACCATACACTGTTTTTTGGCTTGCAGGCATTCATCAAAGAATATCTGCTCAAGCCCATTACCAAATCGGACATTGATGAAGCTGAGGAAGTGTATCAGCTTCACGGAGTTCCCTTCAACCGTCAGGGTTGGGAGTACATTCTGTATCATCACAATGGGCTGCTTCCGCTCAAGATCAAGGCAGTGAAAGAGGGTACGATTGTCCCCACTCATAATGTTTTGGTCACGGTGGAAAATACAGACCCCAATCTTCCGTGGTTGACCAGTTACGTGGAGACTGCTCTGCTCCGCGCAGTGTGGTACCCAACTACTGTGGCAACTATCAGCCACAGCATTCGCAAGATCATCGCCGAGCGTCTTAAGATCAGTGCAGACAGCACCGACGGTCTGGACTTTAAACTTCATGACTTTGGTGCGCGTGGTGTCAGCAGCCTCGAAAGTGCAGGACTTGGTGGACTTGCACACCTTGTGAACTTCAAGGGTACTGATAACGTTCCGGCACTGATGTATGCTCGCAAGTACTATGGCGAGCGTATGGCGGGCTTCTCTATCCCAGCAGCAGAACACAGCACGATCACCAGCTGGGGCCGCGAGAACGAAGAGGCTGCTTACGCTAACATGCTCAAGCAGTTTGCTAAGCCCGGCGCACTGGTCGCAGTAGTTTCGGACAGCTATGACTTGTTCAACGCTGTAGAAAATGTCTGGGGTGGTACGCTTCGCCAGCAAGTGATCGACAGTGGTGCGACCGTTGTGATTCGCCCAGACTCGGGTAATCCAGCAGACATTGTTGCTCATACTGCGGTCTTGTTGGACAAGCAGTTTGGCAGCACTGTTAACGGGCAGGGATTCAAGGTCCTCAATCATGTTCGCATCATTCAGGGTGACGGCATCAACGAGCAGAGCATCAGGGACATTCTTGCCCGTTTGCAGATTCTGGGCTTTAGCGCAGACAATGTAGCATTCGGTATGGGTGGTGCTCTGCTTCAGCACATGAATCGTGACACGCAGAAGTTTGCAATGAAGGCTTCGGCTGCTAAGGTCAACGGTGAGTGGAGGGACGTTTTCAAAGATCCGGTCACGGACTTTGGCAAGCGCAGCAAAAAGGGTAAGTTGGATTTGTTCTACAATCACATGAATAATACTTACTCGACTGCCCGCGAAAACGAGGATCATGTTCACTTTCGTATGCTGGAAACGGTCTATGAAAATGGTAAACTGATTCGCAATCAGTCGTTGACAGAGATCAGGGAAATTGCTAAACTGTAATCTCTGTACTAACCTTCACACATTGAGTTGGGAATAATGAATCGTTTTGTTGTCAATAATGTTCCTACTAAAGAAGTAGAACTTTGGTGTTGGAATAACATCGGCCCCGGAGGTTCACCGTTAAGAAAAGTTGTGGGCAGTAGGGGTAGTCAGGAATACGAAGATCCGTGGGAAGGCGACTTGTGGCAACGAATTCCTACTACTTCAATCTTTATTATTAAAGAAGATCGCCATGCTTTCTGGTTTAAGTTGAGATGGGAATGACAAATTGGTATATGGATACTGAATTTAAAAATTTAATTAATCGATCTGTTAAACATGTTACACCTTTCCAGCCTAATATTAAGACTAGAGAATTCTCACCTCACTTGTCTTCTATCAATGATGCATTAAACCACGTAAAGAATTACCAAAAGGATATTGCGTTAAGAATGATGCAAGAACGCTTTCCTGGAAGTTATACTTTAGAGCAGTACTTTCATTTTGGTAGATATTTTTATAAAGTTAAATGGACTGGAAATGAAGCAGACTACACTTTTTGGATGTTGAAGTACGCATAAATTTATAGGAAAATAATATGACAGAAGAACAAGCAGAATATAAAGCAGACCGTCCCCTAGACACTTATAGCAATCATGAAGCACTAGACCGTGTTCATTGCGTTATGGTTATGATAGAAGAACTTCTATACAACCACCCATACTTTGAACAAAATAAAAAAGCAAAGTATTTTATAGAGTTAGCAGAAGATCATCTTGCCAGAGCCTACCAAATGATAGGTGTAGGACACTTGACCGACGATGCAAAAAGTTAACCACTCGTACAACTTTCTTAAAAAGAAAGAAGATCCCAGAGACATTGTAAAATGGTGCCGCCGAAATTTCGGTGACAGAGGTGCTGGTTGGGACTTTTATTTGACTAGAGGATGTGTTAATATAGAAATCTGGGAGCATAAGTATGAAGTTATGTGGAAGTTGTGGAAAGAATAAATGGATATAATGATCGACATTGAAAGTTTAGATACTAGCCCCTATTGCGTTATTCTAACGATAGGTGCAGTAGCATTCGACCCTAAAGGCAAGGGCATTGTCGAGCGTTTAGAATTGCGTCCTACTATTGAAGAGCAAACAGAAAAGTTCAACAGAATTATCAATGATGATACTATTAGATGGTGGAGTGAACAGTCACCCGCTGCAATAGATGAAGCAATGAGCGATAGAGATCGTATCTCATTTGCAGAAGCAATGGACAAACTTTATAAGTTTTGTTGGAATCGCAGAGCAATTTGGAGTCATGGTGCAGGATTCGACGTAGTTGCTATGGAAACTGCTTTTAGGCAGTTAGAAATGCCTATTCCCTGGCCCTTTTATACTATAAGAGATACCAGAACACTCTACGAACTCGCACGGGTAAAACTAAGAGATGGTGGACATGTTACTACGCACAAGGCTATCGAAGACGCTGAACGTCAGGCTATCGTAGTACAAGAAGCATACAGGAAACTAAATCTTGCAAATTAAAAGCGACATTGACATAGACTTAGCAGACCGAAGCAAACTACTTTCTATTATCAAGCATATACCTGCGGCTATGTTAAACGTTGATCCAATTAGAAAACACGCAACTGGTGTACACATTACTGAGATTCCATACGATCCAATTCATGACATGGCTTCTATTGATTACAAAGAAGCAGAAAGACGCGGGTACTTTAAATTAGATTTACTGAATGTTCACGTTTACGACCATATAAAAAGCGAAGAACATTTAGTTAGTTTGATGCGGGAACCAAACTGGGCTAAATTATATGACCCCATTTTTGTAGAAAAACTAATACACTTGAGCAATCACTTTTATGCAATCAAGCGAATGCCCGAACCTATTAACAGTATACCCCGTCTTGCTATGTTCTTGGCTGCGATCAGACCTAGCAAAAAACATTTGATAGGTAAGAAGTTTAAAGAAGTTAGTGAAACAGTGTGGGATAAGGACCCGAGTGGATACGTATTCAAGCGTTCGCATAGCCTAGCTTACGCACAACTTGTAGTAATCCATATGAACTTGCTAGAAGAGCAAAGACAATAATGCAACCAAGAATCGAAACAACGAATTCTTTTCCTGTAAGTATTTTTATAGCAGGCCATTATCACAGGGCCCGTAAATGCGCCAGGCAATACTGCGACGCAATAGGTTATTGTGTAACAGTTACACGCACGGTCTATGTCTACACAGGTGGTGAAGAAGATGGGGTAATTATTGGACTTATCAATTACCCGAGATTCCCTGCTAGCAGGCAACAAATCATGGAACACGCTGAAAGATTGGGCGTGCTTCTTTGCAAAGAATTGGGGCAAGAATCATTCAGTATTCAAAACCCAGAAACTACTACTTGGTTTAGTTACCGATCAGAGGATACTATTAATGTTTAGTCTTTTAAAAGAAAACGATCCCTTACTGTTAGAAGTAAGCGAACCTTGGGATTTTGATACTGACGGAGATCCAAATGATCTAGTTAGAAACATGATCAAACTTATGTTTGAAAGTAACGGCATAGGCTTGTCTGCCATACAGGTAGGGATTAAAAAGCGCATCTTTATTATGGGTAATGAGCATAATTTAATAGCCTGTATAAACCCTAAAATCTTAGAATCTGTAGGGGAAATCAGAGACACAGAAGGTTGCTTGAGTTTCCCGAATCTTTGGTTGATGGTTAACCGAGCAGAAACAGTCAAAGTTTCTTACACTAATCTTAGGGGCGAAACGGTAGAACAAGAATTTTCTGGGCTACAAGCCAGAGTTTTTCAGCATGAGTATGATCACCTAGACGGAGTGTGTTTTGTTACTAAAGTAGGACCTGTGCAATTAGACAGGGCTAAAGAAAAGCGAAAGAAACGAACTAAGGCATCTTCTTAACTAGAGTAATACTTTTTCTTTTAATTCGGCGTTTGTTGATTTCTGAGATGCTGACTACTGGGCCGTGTATAATAGTTAGACTTTTGTTTACAAATGTTCTTAGATAAACTTTGAACGGGTCCCATTCTTGCTTTAAGAATAGATTTATGGGTATAGTTCTGTTACTCTCCCACCACCAAGCGTCGCCCAAATTCAAGAATTTTTCTTTTGCTGCGGCGTCTATGATAGCCCCATAATCATAAATCGTAGTGACTAAATCATCACGATTTTGTACTATGCCTACATAGTCTTGACCGGCATAGGAGCACACCGTTATAAACGGGTGATTTTCACTTAATTTTTTGAAAAAGTCTTTCGCTACCATTATTAAGTATATTTACTCGACTTTGCCCATTGTTAATATTTTATGTGAATAAATACTTGCAAGGAGCAGAAACCAGTGTACACAACCCCAGTATTTTTATTCATTCAACGAAACATAGTTGTTGTACTGTCAGGACCGTCCCCAAGGAGATTTATGCCAGTATATGCTAAGCCTTTAACCCTGCACAAGGGTGTAGACAATCAATTACAATTTCAGTTCTTGAACCAAGATCAGAAACCTGTAGATGTTACAGGGCTTGAAATAACTTTTAGAGCAATAGATCAAACGGGTTCGACTATACTGTTTCAAAAAGCACTAGATCCTGTATACTCTGTTAATGGTATAATGCAACTTAATCTAGACTTGAGTACTCTAGTTCCTATCACTGCACAGCAATGCTTCTACACACTGTCTATTCCTTCGCAAACAGGCAATGCAACTTATCCTGTATATGTTGATGCTCAAGCGCAGGCTAGAGGTGATTTATACATAGTTAATTCTGTATTACCTAGCGTTACTCAGTCATTAAGCGTAAGCATTCCTACTACTCAGGGAATTCCTGGCATATACGGGCCTTACACATTCAACTCTAATAATCAGCCGCTATTTGGAACTAACTCTACAGTTTGGTTTAGCAGCATAATCACTAACGATAATAACCCAATCTTAACTATGCAAATTCAGTACTACCAGTATACTGGAAACATTGGCATTATGGGTAGTTGCACGGGCAATAGTGATTGGGCTCCTATTCAAACATTCTCATATGCTAATGTTACAGACACATATGGGTACGTATTGAATGGATTCTATCCATATGTACAAGTAGCATTTGAAGCAAACGCTAACAATATAGCGAACGGATTCGACATTTTATCCAACATTTACGCCAGATAACTTTACTTCATATTTGTAACAAGTTATACTCAATAGATGTTTGAGATTCTATCTATTATTCCGGGCAAAAAGAAACTAACTGGCTCTGGCTGGCATAGTTTCAATGCTGTATGCTGTCACAATCGGGGACATAAACCAGATCGCAGGATGCGGGGTGGTATAAAGTTTGACGGACCAAATCGCTGGACAATGCACTGCTTTAATTGCAGTTTCAAGTGTGCATTCACACTGGGCAGACGAATCAACAAAAATACTGAACAGTTACTGATTTGGTGCGGTATAGATCCAGATCAAATTTCTAAATGGAGTTTTGAAAGTCAGCAACACAAAGACTTGTTAGACTTTACAAATGGCAAGCGCAAACTCAGAAGGCTAAAATTCAAAGAAGTTACTTTGCCCGAAGGGGAAATGCTAGATGATCGCAATCCTATGCACAAAGTATATGTTGATTATCTGCATAAGAGGGGACTAACTACTAGTGACTATCCGTTCTTAGTTACTCCAAACGGTGAAGGCCGTTATAAAGACAGAATCATTATTCCATATACTTTTAAGAATAAGATTGTTGGATATACTAGCAGATTTATTGACAACAAGATTCCAAAGTTCATTAATGAACAACAGCAGGGATATTTGTTTGGCTATGATTTACAAAAGACTAATTGGCAATTTTGTATTGTAGTAGAGGGTATATTCGATGCGCTAAGCATTAATGGTTGTGCAGTAATGCACAATACAATTAGCGACGAGCAAGCAGTATTACTAAAGAATTTGTATAAGAAAATAATTGTAGTGCCCGATCAAGATAAAGCAGGTTTGGAGATATGTGATAGAGCGTTAGACTTGGGATTTAGTGTTAGTTTACCCAATTGGGAAGTTAAAGATGTTAATGACGCAGTAGTAAAATATGGCAAAGTTGCTACTATGTTAAGTATTCTACAACATCAAACTAACAGCAAGATCAAAATAGAAATGAAGAGGAAGAAAATTGATAAACGACTATAACACTGAGATACAAACGCTATTTTTGCGTATGATGGTTACAAATGCTGAGTTGTATACTCGCATTGTAAATATTATGAATTCAAAAAACTTTGATCGCACTTTGCGACCAGTCGCTGAGTTTATTGTAGAACACACAGAGAAATATAGTATCATGCCTGATCCCACACAGATCAAGGCTACAACTGGTATGGAAATTGATCCTATACCTGAACTCAACGAAGGACATTATGATTGGTTCTTAGATGAGTTTGAACAGTTCACTAAGCGTCAAGAACTTGAGCGGGCAATTCTTAAAGCAGCAGACTTGCTTGAGAAGGGTGAATTTGAACCAGTAGAAAAACTGATCAAAGACGCGGTACAGATTAGTTTGCAACGTGATATGGGCACAGACTACTTTGCTGATCCCAAAGAGCGATTGAACAAGTACTTTAATCAGGGCGGACAAGTAAGCACTGGCTGGCCTAAACTAGATCAAGTTATGTATGGTGGTATGAGTCGAGGGGAACTGAACATCGTTGCCGGTGGCTCAGGTTCTGGTAAGTCACTACTCATGATGAATCTTGCGCTAAACTGGCTACAGCGTGGTTTGAGCGGGGCATATATTTCGCTTGAGTTGTCTGAGCAATTGACTTCGCTGCGTACTGACGCAATGTTGACCAACATGAGTACCAAAGAGATTAGAAAGAACATTGACGATACTGAACTTAAAGTCAAAATGGCTGGAAAGAAGTTTGGGCAGTACAGAGTAAAATCTATGCCATCTCAGTCTTCGGTAAATGCTATACGTGCATATATCAAAGAAGTGCAAATTCAAACTGGGATTAAGATCGACTTTGTTATGATAGATTATCTTGATCTGGTTATGCCCTCTACCACAAAAGTTGATCCTAGTGATCAGTTTATTAAAGACAAATATGTATCGGAAGAACTTAGAAATCTAGCGATTGAATTGGGTATCTTGCTAGTAACTGCTTCACAGTTGAATCGTGGGGCAGTAGAAGAAATCGAATTTGATCATAGTCATATTGCAGGTGGTATTTCAAAGATCAATACTGCTGACTTTTTGTTTGGTATTTTTACTTCTAGGTCTATGCGTGAGCGGGGGAAATATCAGATTCAATGCATGAAATCTCGTAGTTCTACGGGTGTAGGTATGAAAATAGACTTAGACTACAACATTGAGACTATGCGTATTACCGACGATGGGGTAGATGAAAATCCTAAAAATGACTCTCCAAGTCAAATTATGAACAAGATTAAGACGGTTTCTACGGTTTCTACAGCCCCTGTCGCCCCAGAACCCGAAACTAAGAAGATTGTAGCCGATATACATAGCACTAAACTAAAGAATTTGCTAAATCAACTAAACAAATAAATCCCTGAATTTCCGATAAATACTTCATAGGACCTTTGTATGCAAAGAAAAACTAGAAGTCTGTTGGAAGAATTAGAAGCGATCGGCAGTAATCGTGATATTAACCATATCATAGAAAGCCGAGCCAATAATGTGATCGCCAGCGCAATAAATTTGCTAGAGCTTATTAGCAAACACTATCCTGGCGAGAAAGCGGAAATCTTAGAAAAGAAGCTGCTAAGTTCCATAAAGAGCAAGGACCAAAACAGGTTCTCTAAGTCTTTAAGGAAGAAAAATGAGATTTGAGCAATTTTCAGAAGCCTGGACTCCCAGAATTCCACCTCCTAAATTAGACCCAACCAGAAAAGGATTTCATTGGTTGGATAAAGCAACACACAATTTAGCTACTAATATCGCATTAGCTGGCCTAGCACAAGAACCATTCGATCCTGACACAAGTAATCCAGTTGATGTCAGATACGCTGAAATGTATGGACTAGGTCCAACATTTAATATTTCTCCAGACGAATTAGAAGATAGATTTAGAAAAGCTAGAGAGTCCGTAAATAAAGAAAAATATGCAAAAGCATTTGTCGCCGACATGGAAAAAATCTTAGGTAGAGATAGAAAAGATTTCTTAAATGGGGACAAGACTGCTATGCCCACTACCGCCACTCAGTGGAAACAATGGTTAGATCATACACTTTCTGAAAGAATTCAAAAAGCTATGAAAAATGACATTATTACTAATGATGAACTTCTTAAAACGATTAACCAACTGTACTGGAAACAAATTAAACAAACTTATAAAGGTCAATTAAGCGATAAGTTTGCAGATGTTCTTCTAAACAGCCAAATAATGAAAAGTTTAGATAAAAGAGTTGAACAAGATCCTAACATAAAGAATATTTTATACAAAATAGGCGAAGTGGTTTATGATGACATATTTGTTCTTATACCTAAGTTAGCAAGAAAACCAGGCAATACCGCTAGCATTGGCGGAAGAAGACAAGCGTTCTCTGCTAATCCTGCACCAGCCTCTGCATCAACCCGCAGCGGTAATAACAATGACACAAACGATCATAAGCAAGATTGGCTTAGTCCTAATACCGATACTCGCAGCACAGGTGATGCTACAGGTAACACTGAAAATAGCACTAACCAAACTATTACATTAGGGGGAGAACGCTGGACTAAAAAGGCTAATGGTTGGGTTGATGCTAGCGGAAAACCGGCTAGAGCCGATATTGCTAAATCATTAGATTCAATTTTAGCACAAGCACAAAATCCTCAACAACCTAGACCAAATACTGGACCTAGACGACGCACACCGGCACCTAATAATTCCCCAAATGTTAATATGACTTACCAAGGACAAAGAGTTAATCCTTCTACTGCAATATCGTTTAATCCGCCATCTAGTGGATTAAGTGAGTCGTTGATAAATACTATAAGCCAATTGTCTGCCAAAGAAAAAGCACGACTATTGAACGAGATTAAGAGAAGTTTGAGGAAACAAAAATGAAAATTAACGATTTAGTTGTAAAAGAGTCTAAAATATATTACCTTGAGCAAATGCATCTTGATCACCAGTATCTTGAAGAAGGATTTGCTTCCTCTGTAGGCTCCGGATTAGGTAAGGCTTCTCAATGGTTAGGAAAAGGAGTCGGCGGTGTAGTAGGCGGCGCAGTAGGTATGGGCAAACAGTTTGCAAAGGGATTTGGTGGAGGGTATCATGGTGCTCAAGCAGCAGTAACCGGTCAAGCCTCTGCCCCACGTGGCCAATCTGCCCCACGTGGCCAATCTGCCCCACGCGGTCAATCTGCTCCTAGACGATTTGGTCATAATGTAAATATGACTTATCAAGGTATGCCAGTAAACACTTCTGGGCTAAGTTCATATAATCCTGCCACTGCTACAATGCCAGGCGGCACAGCATCATCTTATCAACAAGTTGCAAGTCAAATCGCAAAACTTTCTCCACAAGAAAAGCAGCAACTGGTTTCGGTACTGCAAAAAGAATTAACCACTCAACCAGCAGCAACGGCAACACCTCCAGAACAACCACAGCAACCCGAAGCACCAGCAGCACCAGCAGCCCCGGCAGCAGCCCCTACAGCAGGAACTACCGCTACTGGCGTTAACTATAGCTCGAACTTTCAACCAGCGGCAAACCCATTGGGTATAAATGCAACTAATTGGATTAACCCTAAATCTTCTCAGGTAACAATGAATCCTAACTTGCAAGGTAGACGCAACAGATAATCTTCAATATGAACCTTACAGAATCACTACGCGAATTAACAGATAAACTCTCTAAGATAAGTTTAGTAGAGGCTAAGGGCCATTTGGATCATCCTGAAGACTTAGTATTCTTGCGCGATGCACCTGGGGCAGTCGAAGCACTAAACAGTATAATTAATACTATCGAAAATCCTAGAAATGTAACTATTAAATGGGATGGATATCCTGCACTTATTTTTGGACACGATGCTAATGGTAGATTTTCTATCATGGACAAGCACATGTTTAACAAAGCAGGTGGCACAGGTAGACAAGTATACAGCCCAAGTGATTTTATCAAATACGATGCAGACCGTGGCGTTAATCGCGGGGAATTGTCACGAATTATAACTGATATATGGCCAGGCTTAGAAAAAGCATCTAAAGGCACAAAAGGTTACTATTGGGGAGACTTGTTGTTCAGCAATACACTCGTACCTAATAATCAAGGCGTTTATAGTTTCAAAGCAAATCCTAACGGTATTACTTATACTGTAAATCCTGACAGCGATATCGGTAAACTAATGACCAATAAAACAGCAGGGGTAGCAGTTCATCAGTTCTTAAACACTGATGCAGCAACTACAGACGATGCACAGTCATTAAATGGAACAATTGGTAAGTTAAAAAATAACAGCAATGTAGCAATTATTCCAAGTGCGATGCCTAGCCCACCTGCGCTAAAAGCAGATGCAAGACTAGTAAGAAAGGCTCAAAATAACATTAGTAAATACGGTCCTGCTATACAAGAACTAATGACAACTGCACCACAAGCAAGAAATACATTTAATGGGCTATTCACCACATTCATCAATCAGCGTATTAGAAATGGTGACTTAAAGAACCTGTACAGTGAATTTACTAAATATTTTGAAACTCGTCCTATGACTGCTTCCATGAAGCAAAAACTAACAGATCATTTAAGAAAGAATAAAGAAGGTTTAGTTGGTGCTTTTACAGTTTGGGTAGATTTGTACAACTTAAAGCAGCACATAGTTCATCAGTTGAATAAAGCAGCAGAATCCAGCCCAGTTCAGGGCTATCTTCAAGATGGGACTGCTTCTCAAGAGGGATTTGTTGCTAACGGGTTGAAATTTGTAGACAGATTAGGTTTCAGCCGTCAAAATCTACAAGGCCGCTAAACTAATCTCCAATTTCTTCTGTGTTTATATTTCCCCCTTATCAGTTTGGACATAGCATCATCGTTCAGCTGGGTTTTCAACATAAGTTCCTTTCTAGTACCTGTTACAATTTCTCCAGTAATAATGTTTTCTAAATTATAAAATGTTTTATCACTTTTGGGGTGATTTAAACCGGTAACTCCTTTAAAATGCATAGGGGGAGTATAGTTCCTTAAATCTCTATTTTTAGCTAACCATGGATGTGACTCATTTTTTACTTTATTAAATTGTCTAATTCTACTTTTTTCTGCAAACTCTCCTTTAAAATCACCTCTCGCTTTTCTCATAGCAATAAGGGCTCTGTTACGCTCACTTGAAAAATTATGTATGCCTTTTTTACTTCTTTCTAACTGTTGTTTTCTTGCCATAGCTGATCTTTCTTCAGGCGTTAATTTCATTCTTTTTGCTAAAGCGAGACATGCACCATAATCACCTTGTTTTTTGTGTATATCATAATGTTCTTGTATTGTTACTGCAATTAAATTATTTGGATCGTTGTTGTTATGCTTGCCATCAATATGATGTATATCATAACTTCTATTATTTTCATCTTTGGGTATCGGGCCTACGTGATTTTCATAAATTTTACGATGTTTATTAGTTCCACAATATTTACACATACTATTTCCTTAGCACTGTCTGCATACAATTATTTATTCCAATATGATAAAAAAATGAACCATAAAACCTACTTTTTTGAAAAAAATAGTAAATACTATCATGCTACAGTAGGTAGCAACAAACATAGGAATTAATAACATGGCACAATTTACACGTACAAACGGTGACTTTTATCCAGTAATGAACTTAGACTGGCCTGCATATACTAACCCTGGCGTTAACGCAATTGACTCGGGTTACGTAGTACAGCCACAAGGTCCAAAGTTAGACTTCTTCACAATTTCAGCAGCTTCAACTACACACTTCAGTGCAACACAGGCTAACGTTATTGTTGAAACAATCCAACAATTAGCAACAGTTTACATGTATGAATATACATCAACAACAACTGATACTCTTGCTTTTGCCGTATACCCAACAGGTGCATGGGCAGTAGACAACAGTTACGGTGCAAATGCTAACGTAACAGCTGCTGTAATCTCAGCATTGTCAACAGCAGGCGTTGCAAACACAGTTACTGGTGCAAACTCAGCAACATTCACAACAATCTACACTGGTCTCTAATACTAGTCTGATTGTTCAAAACAAAGAACCCGAGATTTATTCTCGGGTTTTTTTGCCTCTCTAAATACAACATGAATCATCTTTTCAGTTGTTATACACTTTTTGATTGTACACAAACTCATGTGCTTAACAGATCAAAGCCAATGGCTAGTGATATTCCTGAAGTGTGGATGCATAAAAGGAATACACAGGCTAACTTTGATACTATATTGCAAGCAATCTCACTAAGATCACAGCCCGAAATAGTAAAGATTCCTACAAAGATCATGATTACACTTGATGATGACAAATTTGGGTTTCTTTATAAGGGCTATGAAGAAGAAGTAATAGCGTGGACTTTTGATTTTTACATACAGCATCCTAGCGTGTTTAATGACGGGATAGAAGATTTGGGATACTTATACAGCGATTGTGATGGAGTGCCAATGATAAAATGTAACACTGAATGGCACCGAGTGTCTAATTTCTTAGATACTACGCCTGAACTTAGAAACATCTATTTCTTATACCATGAACAAAGCCAATAAAATAAAACAGTTCTTTTCTAAGGAACTGGCTAAAGACATTCAAAGCATATTGCTCTTAGAAGCATCTGATGGTACTTATTTGGCTTTTGGTAAGTATAGTATACGTCCAGTTAACGATTGTTATGAAGTACTCACAATTAAAGAACCCTGGCGTACGAAACCCATATTCTCAAGTCTCAAGATAGCACTGGCATGGTGCGTTTACGACAAATACTGTATGGTAAAAGAAGCAAATAGATTGCCCCACATTGACACCGAATTATCTGGAATTCAAATAAGTTTGGCTGTTCTGCAACAAAAATTAAAAAAGACTAACAGTTCAGAAGATAAATTCATATATCTAGCCAAAATACAAGAATCTAAATATAGAAAAGCACAGATTCTAAAAGAAATAAACTACCATGTTGGTATTACTTCACTTTGGCAAAAAGAGAAATTTAGGAAATTTGATCCTACATATTCTTAATACTCTGATAAATACACTAATAAGACTGGAAACACACTATGAAACTCAACGATTTGACTCCTAAAAATCATGCTGTAAAGGCTCTAAAAGAAAGTTTTAATTATGACTTTGATCCCTCACATATGGGTAGAGAAACAGCAATTAGAATGCTTAGAAAAGTGCAGGGCTTAAAAAATGAAGTAAGAGCCAGCCAAAATTTCTATGAAAATCAAAACTCACCTTCTTATATGAAGTTAGTATTCATGGAACAAGCATTGCACCAGCATATTATTGCTAACAAGCCGCGCGCTCCTAGAATCGTTGTTGAAAATGAAGAAGTAGAAAAGTCGCAAGTTATTTTGGCTGCACAAGACATGGTTGACTCTATTCAGAAAATGGTAGAAGAAGTTAACGACATGCTTGTTAAAGAGTTACCTGCTCTTACAACTAGCATTGAAAATGAAATTGGCGTTAACGAAAGCGGACAATTTAATCAACAAGCAACAGAATCATTGAGTGGGCTAAACCAAGCCTTGACACAAGCCAAGACTGCAATGCAAAATGCATTAAATGGTTTAACAGGTCAGGGTGGAAGCCCAGAAGCATTTGCTCCTCCTGGGGGAGAAGCACCGCCTGCAGGCGGAGAAGAAGGGCCACCTGCCCCACCAGAAGGAGAAGCACCTCCTGAAGAGGCTGCACCTGAAGAAGCACCAGCAGAAGAACCTGAAGAAATGCCCGAACCTAACGTTGGTCGTGAAAAGAGATAATTAATGTATCTTTTTGAATTAGACAGTGAAGAGCCATTGGTCGCTAAAATTATTGCAGTAAGCGACCAATTGGCTACCGATGTTAAGTTAGGCAAAATAACGCCCGATTGGACAGTGGAAGATTTGCTCAGGTATTACAGCAAATATGATGTAGTGTTAAGCAGAAATGATTTGTACAACATGATCAAGCAGCCGCCCTTAATGAATTACATTACTAATATCCAAGGTGATAATGTAATCTTCAAGGGTCAGAAAGAAAAACCAGTAAATACTGAACCGCCTCCTGCCCCAGAAGATCAGCAAAAAATTGTAAAGAAGATGGCTAAAAAAGCATCAAAGAAGTAATTGACATTATTACAATTTTTGCTATAATGATCTAATGTATATACCTGACAAATTTCCTTATAAAGCACTACAGCGAGAAACTCTAAACGGTTCTAGACACTATGTAACACCAACTGGTGAAAAAGTACCCAGTGTTACTACAATCTTAGACGCTACCAAATCTGAAGAATCTAAGAAAGCATTAAGCGAATGGCGTAAACGAGTAGGTGCTGAAAAAGCACAGCAGATTACTACTGAAGCCGCAGGACGCGGTACTAGAATGCACAAATGGTTAGAGAACTATGTTAAGACGGGAGAAATGGGTACCCCGGGTACTAATCCCTACAGCATTCAAAGTCACAGAATGGCTGACTCTATTATCCAGCAAGGTCTTGTAAATTGCACTGAATTTTGGGGTACCGAAATATCACTTTACTATCCTGATATATATGCAGGTACTACTGATTTAGTAGGAGTACATGGAGGTTCTCCTGCTATCTTAGACTTCAAGCAAACTAACAAACCTAAAAAGCAAGAATGGATCGATGACTACTTTATACAGTTAGCAGCATATGCTAATGCACATAATAAAGTTTGGGGAACTGATATTCAGAAAGGTGTTATTCTGATGTGTAGCGCAGATAACATTTATCAAGAATTTATCATCGAAGGTAAAGAATTCGATCAATGGACAGATCGATGGTTTAATCGTTTAGAAGAATACTACAAGAAATTCTTATAACCCCAAAAATGATAAATAGATTTAATACGAGTATATTAAATCTATGGCCATCATACAAATTTCCCAATTACAACAAAGATCAGGTAATCTTACAGATTTACCACAACTAAATGAAGCAGAATTTGGTTGGGCAACAGACACCAAACAACTGTTCATTGGTAAGACTACTCCACCTGAAAATGTAGAAGTACTTACTTCCTATTCTAGTATTGCGTTTGATCAAATACTAGGAGCAAAAGGAAACTTAAATATTACCGGTGTTTTAAGTACTGGGGAAATACTAGCCTATGATGGCAATAATTGGATTAACGCAGGCGGCACTGCTGGTGGTGTAATTAATCTAGGTAATGTCAGCAATGTACATATAGGTGGCGGCGCGTCTGGGTATGTTCTGCAAACTGATGGTACCGGAAATTTAAGTTGGACTCCGCAAACAGGTGGCGGTGGAGGTAGTGGTAATCCTGCAGGATCAAACACTGCTGTACAATATAACGCCAGTGGTGTATTTGGAGCAAGTTCAAGTTTCACATATAACTATGCTAGTTCAATACTAACAGTTAACGGCAACATAAACACTGGCAACATAAATGCAAGTAGCGCAGTAAGTGCGTCTACATTTAATTCAAATGTTGCAACAGGAACTCCTCCTTTAACAGTTCAATCAACTACTAGAGTTCCTAACTTAAACGCAACTCTTGCTGGAACTGTAACAACCGCAGCACAACCTAATATCACTTCAGTTGGTACTCTAACTTCATTGAGTGTCACAGGAAATACTGTAACAGGTAGTTTATATGCTAATTCAGGAACAATAAAAGGTCAATACTTAGCAGGTGACGGTAGTAACATTACTAATATTTCTGTCGCTGCTGGGTCATACATTGTGAATGGTACAAGTAACGCTGCTTTAGCGACCAATGGCAACTTTACAGTACAAGTAAACGGAATAACTAACGTATTTCAAGTTTCTCAGGCAGGTACTACAGTTCAAGGATACTTAAATGCTAGTACGTTGGGGGGCAGTTTAACAACAGGAACACAACCAAATATTACTAGTGTTGGTACTCTAACTTCTCTTTCAGTAACAGGGAATATCTCAACAGGGAATATTACAAGCGGCGGCTTAGTTACTGGTAATGGTGCTGGGTTAAGTGGATTAGTAGGTTCTAACGTAACTGGTCAAGTACCATATGCAGCGGTAGCCAACTCAGTAGCGGGTGCTAATGTTACAGGACAAGTAAACTATGCAGCAGTCGCATATTCAGTTGCCGGAACTAATGTCATTGGTCAGGTTGCTTACGCGAATACTGCAAATTCAGTAGCCGGTGCTAATGTATCTGGGCAAGTAAATTATGCAAATGTAGCAAATAATGTTGCAGGTGGTAATGTATCTGGTCAGGTCAATTATGCCGCAATCGCTAATTCCGTTGCAGCAGCAAATATTGTTGGTACTGTTGCTAATGCAAATTATTCCACTTATTCAGGAACAGCAGGATTGGCAAATTCTATAGCTGGTAGCAACGTTGTGGGCAATGTTGCCAGTGCTAATACTGCTGGAAATGTGTCACATGGCATATTCTTCAATAATAGTGGTACAGGCGTGATATCTGGCACCGGTTACGATGGTACAGCCGCTACTACGGTTAGTTGGAATACGATCGGTGCCTTAGCAGCTAATATATTCTCCGGGGCTAATCAATCTTTAAATACTACTGGATTCCAAGTATTTCCCGGTGGACTAATTTTAAATTGGGGCTACACATTCATTAGTAGTGCAACTAATGGAGTACAAACCGCTTTTGTTACGTTTGCTAAACCATTCCCTAATATGGCATTCACTGGAGTTTGCTGTGCCAATCGATATGTTCCTGCTGTAGGTGCGGGCGCCGGCGGCACTAACTACATATATGGTTTGCAAACTACCGGTATGTATGTGGGTGTTGATACTAATGCACAGACTGGAACTTATGCCTATTGGTTGGCTATAGGACATTGATCTTTAGCATCGTTCCAAAACGTAAAAAATAATATTGTTTGATAAATACTTTCATACACTCTCATAGTGAGAGTTTATGCAGTACCCACTGCGTAGTGGCTAGAACCCACACCATTTTAAGGAGAAAAACAAATGGGACGTCCTCTAAAAATTGCAAAATCACAAGCAGTCTTAACAATTACAGGAACAGGTAGTGGCTTAGGCGCTGCTGTGACAGTATCGCAGAATTTAACAACAGCCCCAACAGTAGGAGTCATTCCAGGAATGCCTTTCGTAGTAGCATCTACAGTTGGTGGATTAACTGCCGGTACAATCTATTATATTAATGCTATCACTGGAAACCACACATTTACAGTATCAACTACACAGTTGAGTGTTCAACCGCGAGTACTTGCTACATTAACTACAACAACAGGTCAATCAGTTGCAGCAACTGTAGGCTTAGTAGACTATGGTTTCAACAATCCAAACAATTCAAATACTTCAGCACCATCAGGCAGCAATGCTTCATTTGGTGTTGTAGGTGGAAACACTACACAATATGGCAAGCAAACACTATGTAATGTAGCATTCGGTGCTAACATTGCTGGTACAATTTTTGCAAGTAATGCCAGTCCGACAGTTGTTGGTTTAGGTACTGATTTTGCTAACGTAGCAAATGGAACTCATCTTTATGCATACCAGGGTAATCCAGGTTCTTATAGTCTAAATCTATTAGGAACAGTATCAAACAATGTAGGCAACGTATCAATTGGTATCGCTAACACTAGTGCTACTGGTAACGTTATTGGTACTTCTGGAAACGCACAGTTACTAGTTTCAGGTGACCCAGTTGTGTTCGATACAACATTTGGTGGTCTCACAGCAGGTAATACTTACTTTGTTCACACTATTGCAAATGCTGCTGCATTTACTGTTAGTGCGACACCAGGTGGTGCAAACGTTGGTTTAACTTCAAACTCAAGTGTAACTGCTATCGCACTTCAACAACAAATAGTATTAAGTGCTAATTCAATAGTTAATGCAGCCGGCTACAATGGTTATGGTGATCCAATTCTAGGTGCGTTACCAGAAGCAGGGTACATTGTTCGTCAGAAGGGAAAGACAAAGTATCTAGTCACTGGTCTTACAACTGGCATTACTGCACAGGCATACACTGCAAATGTTGCTAATACAGCATTGACCCCAAATACAATGTCAATTATTGCAACAGATTCGGCATCTGATACACTTTATGTTTCTTCATTGAGTGATTATCAAACACGATTGTTCCCAAATCAAGTTGCAGACGGTTCATTGACTCCTGGTACACAGTATGTAATTTACTACTCTGGTAATACAAACTGGACAGCAATTGGTGCAGCAAGTAATATCACTGGTATTACATTTACTGCAACAGGTGCAGGTGGCTCAGGTACAGGTACAGCAGTGTTGTCATCATCATCTGGTGAAACACCATCTGACTCAAATCCTGACGTGATTGCTTCGTTTAATACAGCGTATCCTGCTAACCAGTTCTATACGCCAAGCAATCCAATCGTAACTATTAACAACGCTTAACAGTTATGTCTACCGCAGCGCGTTTACCAAAGATAAAAGCCGTGAAAGCAGAAACTGATATCGCCGTACTTCAAGTCCAAGTTAAAATGTTGGACGAGAAGTTCGACGGTATCAAGGACGACATTAAAGAAGTCAAAGAGACTCTAGTGGCGCAATCACAGCACACTACTGAACTACTTAGAACTATGCAAACATCGAGTTCTAACGCTCATGCTTCTTTAGGTAAGAAAGTTGCCGATTTAGAAAAATGGCGATGGATGGTAATGGGAGGCGCTGCTACACTGGGCGCCTTAGGCTTTCACTTCATTAGTAAACTATTTGGAGTATAAAAAATAGGGAGAGAAATCTCCCTATTTTCTTATAAGTGCTTTTAATTTTTCTTGCACTAAGTCTATATTGACAGTGCTGAATAATCCTGTATGTAAGGGCTTTGGATACTGATCTTCCCCTACCCACGCATAACCGCAATGCTCGTCATTTAATACAGGAATAAACTCGTTTTCTATTGCACAAAAGAATGTGTGATATGTAAAAGTACCATTAACAAATTTTTGAATTGGAATCAACTTGGTGATTTCAGAGAAGTTCATTTCTTCTACGCATTCTCTGCGTAACCCGTCTAGAAGAGATTCATCTTTCTCTATCTTACCGCCCGGAATACTCCAGGTGTAGTTCTTGTCATTTCTAAGCAAGTATAGAAAACGACTAGTACTACGACAATAAAAGAAGATTCCCGCTGATACATTCATACTATGATTTATCAATTAAATCACGATGCTGTAATTTCCTTGATCGTACCAACCTTCGTATGATTTTCTCCATACTTGTTCTTCGCGCACATATCTGTATTGAATGTTAGTAGCCAAATTAGTAACAAATTGAGGAGTAGTAGCGGCTTGCGAGTCAAATGCAACAAACCATTGATTGGTAGTACCGTTATATTGAATAATATCATTAGCGTTTGCTTCAAATCCCGGCCCCCAAGATACAGTAGGACTACCAATCGCCCCAATTGGTTCTACTATTAAGTAACGAACACCGGGTACTGGTCCTGGTAGTCCCGCATTTGGTCCTGTAACTTGCGGATTAATCACTGCTGTGATCGGATTAAGAGTATTTTGAGGTAGTGTATCTGGGTCGATGTTGAAAATCAAGAATCTGTCATCTATAGGGTTTGGTACAATAGTACCCACAATATCAGTATCCATATATGGATTCTCTAACCATATCTGAGATATTCCCGGTCTTACAGTACCATAAACATTCAACAAACTAGACCAATATAAACTAGTATCAGGCGGTGTAACATTGTACAGATCAGTATTAGGTGGGTAAAAAGGTTCATCTGCTGGTAATAGTTGTAGCATATTACCTTGTAGTAATAACTTATATCCATATGGTGTAACTTTTAAACGAGTACCTAATAACAAGTCATCATTCTGCATATCTTGCAAAGCAGAACCCTTATAGATAGACATGATAATTTTTTCGATAACGCCCATTTTGAGCAACTTAGCAGGTGTGCTTAACCATATAGGCATATAGAATTTCCAAGTCATTATATCTATAGGATTTCCAGTGCCTACTGGGATAGTTCGACTACTGAATGTCAAGCCATCTTGAAATACTGTACTCAATGAAGTCCAGTCTATGAAGTTATCAGTACTTTGAATTTCTAGCGCGGGGTTGAAAAGAGTTCCCAACTGCTCAATTAATTGTAACTTTTGATTATAATTTGAAGTCCAAAAGTCTACAGTTATTCTTAGTGTGTAAGGCACAGGCATCAATCTCTGAATAGAAAATGCTTGCCCTTGAATAGTTTCATAATTGCCAGTATCTTCATTATAATTACGTTGTCTTACTTGCATTTGATCTACGAATGTAGGTTCAGTAGTCCATTTTTGATTGTATTCTAGACCGCTGATATAATATGTGATCATAGGTACGCTTGGTAAGTTACTAGCAGTATTGTTACCAATTACGGTAGCAACTTGTCTGCTTTGATCTCCGTACATAATAGGCACGCGAACTAATATATCGTTGCCCGCAGGATCTTTACCAAAAGTAACACTCCAGGAACTAAAAATCTTAGCAAATTGAATCAAAAATCTGCGTATTTGGTTATCATAAAAAAAGGCGGCCAAAATATTAATCCTCGTATAAATATTCGTGTAGTTCGCGGAATGGGGATTCCCAACTACTCTAATGCTTTATAGGAGCACCAGCATGAATATTTATCTTTATAAAAAGACCCACAAAGTAACCGGTCTTAAATACTTAGGAAAAACTACAAACAGTGATCCTCATTCATATTCAGGATCGGGTAAATATTGGAAAAGACATTTAGATAAACATGGATATGTTTATGACACTGAAATACTAAAAGAATGTCACTCCAAAGAAGAAATAAAAGAATGGGGAAGGTATTACTCTGAACTATGGAATATAGTTGAAAGTGACGAGTGGGCAAATCTAAAACCCGAAATGGGGGACGGTGGAGATCCGGGCCCGGATGGTAGAAAGAAAATATCTGAAACAAAAACTGGTAAAAAGCATACTCCTGAACAAAATCTTCAAAAAAGTAAAAGACAGCGGGGAATAAAAAGATCACCAGCGTATTTGGCTAAAAAGATAGGATTAAAATATAAAACTCCTAAGGCAAGAGTATTTCCTAATAAAAATAAAGGTAGACCTTTACGTAAAGAATGGGTAGATAAAAGCGCCGCTACAAGAACCGGTATGAAGTATAAATTAGTAGAATGCCCGCACTGCGGTAAAAAAGGCGGATCCTGTACTATGCCTAGATGGCATTTTAATAACTGTAAATTAAAATCTTAATCAATTACTGGTGGTAAAGGTGGATATGGTTGATTTAATATAGTAGAAAGCGGTTGCGATTCTGGTATTCTAGTACCATTTGTAAGTACAGTAACATTTGAATCGTTGATAAATCCTGATAGTAGCGATTGGTCGTTAGCAGTAAAGCCAGTATCTGTTCTTACACTCTCGCTAATTCTTAACCAAAGTAAACCATCCCATCTATATAATACTTGCGGTAAATAATCTATACGCAAGAAGTAGTCACCTACAGCAGGATTTGGTGGGAAACTAATTCCAGCACCACCAAGTCTTGCAGCCATAGCCATGTTACCATTAACAGGGAAGCCGTTTGGTGCTTGACCGTCGCCAGTCAAGTATCCAGCCAAGTAACCAAACGACTGAGGTGAGTATCTAGAAATATATTGGAATCTAGGATCACAGTCTGCTCTAAAGTCCATTTGTTGCGACACTGTACCAGTAAATCCTGGTGCTACTGGATCTTGATCAGCAGTAGCATAAGTGTTATCAGCCGTACCGTATGGTCCTGTGATTACGATTGGTGAAGCAGCAAACTCTAATAACTTATGCCCGCTTACAAATCCTGATCCTGAACCAATCTTATCAGGTGCAATAGTTCTCATCTGCAAGTGTGCTGTTGTGAATTTCTTTATACCGGCGTTGTTCTTTCTAAGATTGTCTAATGCTTGTTTAGATATTCTAACGACAGGGCTAGCAAACTTATACTTAGGATTGTTAATCATTTGTATCTTGCCTACTGTAGCCCCAGCAGGTTGACCACCTTGACCTGTATAGACAATAACATCGACTGGTGGAGCAGGTTGACTATTCTTTTCTGATAGTACTGTATTGCCATCGACATCAGTTACAAAGTCGCCATATGTTGGTACAACATACAAGTTATTAACAGTATATCCTGACTTAGGAACTATACGCTGTGCTTCTTCTAAGACAGCATTGTTGATTTCTATATTCTTGTTGTAAGTAGACAATACAGAACTGAGTGTAGGATCGGTATCTACCTTCCAATAAGTAGCATTTGGTGGAGTAATGCCTGGTGGAACTGGCTGAGTTGAAATATAATTCACTCCGCCATATGTAACCACATATCCTTGAGGATATGGTTTTAGAGGATCGAATGGTCCAAGATAGTTGTCTGTGTTTGTAGGTTGAGTAAGAATCTGATTGAACTCTTCACTATTGACAAGTGGCTCACACTTGATGCGCCAAAGATGCGGATACCAAGTTGGAGAAAATCCCTCACTAGCCCAGTTGGCGTCAGTGATTTGCATAAATCTTTTTAGTGCTACAGGTACTTTAGCAGAATCTAGTGGATCGTAATCTAACAAGTGTGGTAATTCTATTACGTCACCTACCATTAATTTTCTACCTACCTGTTCAATCATATCATTGTAGTGAACTACAATAAAGATGATATTGTTGTTTAAGAATAAACCAAACTGACTTAAATCAAAGTCTAAATTTTGTACTTGATAGTGACCGCGCAGTCGGTAAATATTAGTATCATATGCACGATCACGATTCTCTAAAAATAACAAGTCTTGAATATTTGTAGGATTTGATGTATCGTACTGGGGTTGTGTATAGTCATTACTAGGTCCTTGATTTGTAGGACCTATGAACTTGTGAATATATAAATCAGTTCCGCCCACAGTCAATTGCTCTGATATAAGACGATCAAAGAAAGTGTAATCCTGAGTTTTCTGCGGGTGGTATAGGCTTAATCTTGGCATACTAAATGTATTTATCGCACTTAATAATGGGCTTGACAATAGGTAATTGTTCTGTTAGACTATATAAATCTGTGATAGATCACTGGAGTAAGGCATGTCTAAGTCATTGATTAAAAACGAAGTTAAAGAATTGAAGCCCAAAGACCCCCATACTAAGTATTTGGGCAACGAGCCCATTTTCACGACTCAGCCCAAAACCGCAGAAGATTACCAAAATGCGCTAAGGGGCGCACTTAATTGGTACAACTATTTCTATAGCAACAAAGACGCCAAGGAAATGTTGGCAGACTACTTGGATCACAATAATCGATCCAAGGACGCAAAGTATGTTCGCAAAGTTCCCGATTCGGTGATCATCACTACTTACGCTTGGGTAGCCCGAGCAACTATGCGCGGTTTGGTGCTCTCCGACAATCACACACTTACGTTGGAAAGCGAGATTCAGCGACTGATTGGTTTGGTCAACAAGAACGAACCCGACGCCGAAGAAACAGTCACTACTCGCCCAAATGTTCAAGAGATTATGCGTGAGCGCACTACTGAAGCCGGTGGTGAACTGGAAGGTCTCTTTGATGAATACCTGAAGTCGGGTGCAAAGAAAGAGTTTACCGTCAAGGTAATGGACGAGTTTACCAAGCGCAATATTCTGCCTCAGCATATCAGCATGATTATTGAGCCTTGGACTCGCCGCAAAGAAGAGTACGAAGAAGTACTCAAGGGCAAAGACCCGCAACTTAAGGAAGCGTACTCTCGGTTCACTAAGCCTCAGATCAAGAACATCATTAGTTATGTTGACACACTGTTGAGCGACCTTAACAGTTATGTCTCCGTGAAGAAGGCTGCTAAGGCGCCCCGCGCTAAGAAGCCTGTCACTCCCGAAAAGCGAGTTGCCAAACTTAAGTATCTTAAAGTCTTCAAGGACGTAAAGAACAAGATTGACCTTACTAGCGTAAGCCCAACTAAACTTGTTGGTGCTACTGAAGCGTGGGTCTACGACACTAAGCGGCGCAAACTGCATCACTATGTTGCCGACCCTTATAGCAAGGAACTTAGCGTCAAAGGCAATGCTTTGATTGGATTCGACACTAAGGACAGCGAAGTTAAAACGCTACGCAATCCTGCAAAGCAGTTGAAAGAAGTTACTGGCAGCAAGCCCGCTGCTCGTAAGTTCTTCAAGGATATTAAAGCAGTTGCGACTACGCCTAAGGGTCGGTTCAACTCGGATATGATCATCTTGCGAGCATTTTAAAGGAGAGTTATGAATATTGATTTGGAAAAGTATCAGGATTTTGTCGAAGCCGTAACAAGCGAGACTAGCAATGACCTAACCGCATTCATGAATAGGTTGGATAGGCTAGACGGCAATTGGGAAGCATTCGGAGAAGACGGGGAGCATATGCATGGGCCAAATGTTAATGTACCTCTATTGCTAACTGGTGCTATGGGGCTATCATCTGAAACTGGCGAGTTCATGGAAATCGTCAAGAAGATGTTGTTTCAAGGAAAACCTCTCAGTGATGAAACACTCTTTCATTTGAAGCGTGAACTGGGAGACGTAATTTGGTACTGGGTGAACGCTTGCAGGGCACTTGACTTAGATCCAAACGAAGTTATTGCAGAGAACGTAAAGAAACTAGAAAGCCGCTATCCCGGTGGATCGTTTGATCCATACTATAGTGAGAATCGTAAGACTGGGGATTTGTAAACAGTTTGAATTCCGATAAATACTTGTAATAAATCGGAATTCAATATATGGCAATAAATCCAGGCATACCAGTTTTAAATAATCCATTAGACACCCCTAACGGATATAATCTAGAACAGATGAAACAGGCTGTATTTCAAAATATAGCCTTGCGTTTAGGTTCGGGAATCGTAGATGTTGAATTAGACCCTGAACACTATGAAGCCGCATATGTGTACGCTATTAAGGTGTACAGACAACGCGCTCAAAATGCCACGGTAGAATCTTATACTTTAATGACCGCAATTGAGAATGTTGATACTTACACTCTACCTCAAGAGTTTATCAACATACGCGCAGTCTTTAGAAGAACAGTAGGCTTAGAAACTGGCCCTAGTTCTTCATCTTTTGATCCATTCTCAAGTGCAATTCTTAACACTTATCTACTGAACTATAACTACACAGGTGGCATGGCAACATACGACTTCTATGCAGGTTACGTAGAATTGGCTGCTAGAATGTTCGGTGGCTACATCACATATACTTTTAACCCAGTAACTAAAGTGATTAGAGTTGTTCGTGACTTTAAGGGAACTGGTGAGAGAATTCTTATTTGGGGCGACGTTCAACGCCCTGAACTAGAACTATTACAAGATCCTGGTGCTGGTGTATGGATCGGTGACTTTATCTTAGCTACTTGCCAAATTATTCTAGGCGAAGCCCGTGAAAAGTTTGCAAGCATCAATGGTCCAGGTGGCGGCACATCTCTTAATGGTGGTGCCATGAAACAACAAGGTATAGCTTTACAAGAACGATTACTTAAAGACTTGAGAGAGTACCAAGACTACTCGCAACCACTTACTTGGGTACAAGGATAATGAGAGCGGTTGAGTTTCTTATTGAGAACCAACATGTGTATAAAACAGGATTATGTGATGTAATGGCTCTAGCATTACATGATCTAACTGACTTACCTTTGGGTGCATGGGCAGGAATTTATTATGATGATTTGTTCGAAGAGGACGCATATGAGTACTGTCATTTGTGCGTCATAGTTTCTGCAAAAAATAATACATGGCTAGATGTAGACGGGCTTCATAATTCCTCACCAAACAATTGCTATTTTAATAACAAAATTAAAAAGCTTGTATTAGTTCCTGTTACCGTAAATGAAGCTAGAGAAATGTTTACGAGTGAAGAAATAAGCCCTGAAGATATTGCAATTGCAAAG
>Ga0214164_1000221_pt1 | contig 39523 bp, 39 predicted proteins | sample TroBogepilimnion_13_FD_153003 | JGI IMG/M metagenome (GOLD analysis project Ga0214164, IMG submission 153003) | Freshwater microbial communities from Trout Bog Lake, WI - Practice 03JUN2009 epilimnion v4 | ecosystem: Environmental > Aquatic > Freshwater > Lake > Epilimnion/Euphotic zone ...
TACTAATATTTCCATATCAGTAAAATTACCTCCTATTGGTATTATTTCTGTAAAATGCTTTGATGTCGTTTTCATGGGTTTAATTTTTTTATTAAAACAAAAATATAAAAAAATTTTATAAAAAAAAAATTTGTAGATTAAATCTTTATATTTTACTTTGTGAAAAATTAATACAAAACAAATGAGACATGGAAGTTTATTTAGTGGTATAGGTGGTTTTGATTTAGCTGCTGAATGGATGGGATGGGAAAATATATTTCATTGTGAATGGAATCCATTCGGACAAAAAGTTTTAAAACATCATTTTCCAAATTCAATTAGTTATAATGACATTACTAAAACAGACTTCTCTATTCACAGAGGAAGTATTGACATCCTTACAGGAGGATTCCCATGCCAACCATATTCAGTTGCAGGAGGAAATGCAATAGTACCACAAGTAGCATTTGAAATTTTTAAAGCAATAAATAAAATATAATAAAAATGGAAAAAAAAGAAACAAAAGATTTAATCTTAGAAGAAATAAATAAGCAAGAAAGAAATCTTGCTTGGTTAAATAGGAAAACTAAAATTCCATATCCAACTTTGTATTCAATTTTTATACAAGGAATAATTAATTTATCTGATGAAAAATTAAAGATAATTAATGAAGTATTGGGAACTAATTTTAGTTTATAATTATAAATACAAATATAATGGCAAAAGATCCTGCATTTTTATTTTACCCTAACGATTGGATTGGTGGGACTATGGGTATGACTTTTGAAGAAAAGGGTGCTTATATGGAGCTTCTTATGTTGCAATTTAATAGAGGTCATATGACCGAACATATGATAGGTCTTACGATAGGTCAAATGTTTGGTCGTATTAAGGACAAGTTTATTCAAGATAAAGAAGGATTATGGTATAATGATAGGTTAGAACTAGAAAAAAACAAGAGAAAATCATATGTTGAATCGAGATATAACAATAAGTCTGGCTTAAATCAGCATAAAAATAAAAAATCTATTAAAAGTGGTCATATGACCATACATATGGAAAATGAAAATGTAAATAATATTAATACTCTACATAATAAAGTTAAACAAGAAGAAAACTTTTTAAAAGAAAAAACTCAAGAAAATGGAAAAACAAATTACATCAAGTATGATCAATCACAGGGGGAACATTATTTGGATAGGAGAGTACGAGAAGCTAGAATCCAAATCGCTGAAATGGAAAAAAATAGAAAAGGAGATATTCCAAGCTAGGCAAAATGGATTAGTAATTTCCGAGATAGATGAAAATGTTTTTAAAGCCTATTTTACAGATTTGATATACAGAGTTTGTGCAATTACGGGAATGAATAAGCCGCCAACTGAATTTGAATTTGATTTTTTAGTACAAGAGTTAATGGTTTTTTTAAGTGATTGCGGATTTGGAAATTTATCTACTGAGGAATTTTTATTAGCTTTTAGGCTTAATTGTAGCATAATTTTGAATTATCCTATTGGAATGGAAAGCAACTGTATTAACTTGGTAGGTGTAAATGCTAATATAGATTCCTTTTCTAAAGTATTATTCTCTTACACATTGCTTAGAAATAATTTAGATTCAAAAATTAAAAACCATATTGATGGATACTGAAAAAAACTTTAACGACCTGAATCAAATAGAAGGACTACAATTTATCCCTGTTAATGAAAAGAAAGTTCCTACAGTTAAGAACTGGCAAACAACTAAAACCAAATATGATTTAAGTAAATCTTATGGTGTCGGATTAGTTTGTGGAGATATTTCAGGAAACTTAGAAGCATTGGATTTTGATTGCAAGTATGATTTAACAGGCAAATTGTTTAACGATTACAAAAGAATAGTAAATTCTTATGATAAAGAATTGTTGAATAAGATGGTAGTTCAGAAAACTAAGAACGGAGGTTATCATTTTATTTATCGGTGTAAAAAAGTAGAAGGTAATTTAAAATTAGCAAATCGTGAAACTACATACGAAGAAAAGAAGAAAACATACGACGATACCTTAAAATTTGAGTTACTAAATAGTAAATCACAAGAGGATGCTTTAAAAATCGCTGAAAAGGCATCTAATAGCGACAAGGTTCGAGTATTAATTGAAAGTAGGGGAATTGGTGGGCAAATAGTTTGCTACCCTACAAACGGCTATAAATTGATTTTTGGAGATTATTATTCAATTCAAGAAATAACTCCAGAAGAAAGAGATTCTTTATTTGCAATAGCAAGGCAGTTTAATTCTGTTTTTGACGAGGTAGTAATACCTAAGTCAGCTAAAATATCTAAGACAAATGGATTATCTACATTTGATGATTATAACGAAAGGGCTGATGTAGTTTCTTTGCTACAAAATCATGGATGGAAAGTAGTAAGTCAAAAGGGAAATAAAACACATATGCTTAGGCCTGGACAAAGTTCTGCTCAAACAAGTGGAAATTACGATCACGATAAGAAATGGTTTAGTGTTTTTACCACAAGTACGGAATTTGAACCTCAAAAAGGATATTTACCTTATGCTGTTTATGCTACTTTGGAGTGTAATAAAGACTATTCTTTAGCGGCAAGCAAGTTATTTCAATTAGGTTTTGGAGAAAGAAAAGAAGTTGAAAAGCCTAAGAAAGATTATCAAAGCACTAGAGTTATACAGTCAAGAGTAGATGTAGAGGATGAAGATTTATCTTTTTTGGCAACACCAAAAGATTATGATGATTATTTGCAACAAGTTATAGATGGCACTTTAAAAATAGGTTTAACTACAGGAAGTCCTGCACTAGATGAGCATTTTTTATTTAAAGAAAATTCATTTGTTAATATAAACGGTATAGATAACGTTGGTAAATCTGTTTTTGTTTGGTGGATGCTATTAGTTGCTTCCATGTATCATGGATGGAAAGGTATAATATTTTCAAGTGAAAATACTTTAGGCGCTTTTATGAGAAAAATGATTCAATTTTATTGGGGTAAGTCTTTAACAGGAAAGTACCCTATGAATCCATTAGAATATAAAATTGCAAAAGAGTTTATAGAAAAACATTTCATTTTGATTAAAGCACAAGAAGATTTGTTTAACTACAAGGATATTATAAACATGGTTAAGAAAGCTAGAAAGAAGTATCCTGATTTGAAATATGGTTTAATAGATCCTTATAATTCTTTAAAAATAGATTTAAGTGGATTTAGCAAATTAAATACACATGAGTTTCATTATGAAGCACTTAGTGAATTGAAATCTTATGGACAACAGTCTAGTTTTGGGTGGTTTGTTAATCATCATGCAGTAACAGCAGCAGCTAGGGCAAAGGATGGAGAAAAGAAATATCCATTAGCCCCAAATAAGGCAGATACGGAAGGAGGCCAAAAGGTTGCAAATAAAGCGGATGATTTTTTAACTATACATCGTATAACATCTCATCCTACGGAATGGATGGTAACAGAGGTTCATGTAAGAAAGATAAAAGATACAGAAACCGGAGGAAGGCCTACATCTATGGATTGCCCTGTAAAATTTGAAATGTATAGAAATGGATGTGGGTTTATAGAAAGATTAGAACAAGGAGGGCAACCGGTAGATCCAATTAATAGTTGGCATTTGTTACAAAAAGATAATAAACAAATGAAAATTCAAATTAAACAAGAAGAACCTAAATTAAACTATAAACCTATGGATATTGAATCTTTTTAACAAATAGTTATAGTTAGGTTTATTAATTTTGAATGATTAAAAGAAACGATAGATGATTAAACAAAGACCTGTAAACAATGTAATTAATCCATTGTATGAAAACTATTCAGTCGCATTATACGATATGAATATTGAAGATGTAAAAGAAAGACATAAAAGGAGGTTAGTATTTGAAAAAGCATCTCAAGCAGCCAATTTCTTAGGTTATATACCAAGTAAGTTTTATGAAAGAATAGGCGATGGCAAAATTAAAAAATATGCTTTTCATCAAACAAGTAAAAACAAATTTGCAGTAAGGAGGATTACAATATGAATACAATAAAAGATAATTTAAAAGATATAATAAACATAATTGGTGAAGATATAGAAGATTTAAAAATAAAGGATATTGAATCAATATACAATAAACTAACAAAATCAAGGGGTATATTGTATGATTATATTATTTCTTATAGAGGTTTTCAACAACCAACTTTGCTTTCTGATAGTATTATAAAATTTTTTGAAGAATACTATCCAGTTTACAAAGCAAAAAATAGAAAAGTAGAAGTAGTAATATCCAGGTATGCATTCTTTTTTATGATGAATAAGTGCGCAAAAATGACATTAAGTGATATAGGAAGTCATTCGGCATTTAATCATAAATATGACCACACAACTGTTCTGCATGGTGTTAATACTTTTTTAATTAGGTATGAAGTTAAAGATGATTTAGTAATGAATATTTTAGAATTTGCAGAAAAAATATTAGATATAAGATTTGATCAAGTTATTAAAGATGTTTTATATCATAGAGATTTAGTAAACAAATAAAAACCATAAATATGTCAAAAGTAGAAATTAAAAACGATTGGGCTAAAGCCATTTACATTCTTTATTTAAATAAAATGTCCGGAATAAGCATGGCAAAGGTATTAAGCAATCATGAGCCTTCTTTTTATAAATGGCAAACCAGGCTTTCGGAAGTAGAAAGAGCTAATCCAAAATTAAGAATATCAAGAACAAGGGTTCATTATAAATCAAAAATGGATGGTAAGTCTAAAAATTATATAAAATATACACCATTAAGCCCTGATCCATATATTTTAAAATTAATAAACGAATTAAACGAAGGTTTTAAATCAAAAACAAATTCACCAAATAAATAAAAAAATATGATAAACACTCAATTAATAGGATATTTAGGTCAAGATTGTCAAGTAAATAATATAAATGGCAAAACGGTAATTAATTTTTCTGTAGCGCATAGCGAATCATGGACAGATTCAACAGGAGTTAAAAAAGAAAAATCAATATGGGTGGCTTGTTCTTGGTGGGCTGACAATACAAAAATAGCTCAATATCTAAAAAAATCTACTCAAGTCTACGTTGAAGGATTACCAGAGGCAAAAACATATCAAAATAAGGCAGGAGAAACAATACCTCAGTTGCATTTAAGAGTAAAAATGTTACAATTATTGGGATCAAAAAAAGAAGAGATATAGATTTTTTTTGTTTTTTTAACAAAACTTTATATAATTTTGTGTCGGAAGTTTAAAAAACCTTCCGACATTTTTTATGGCTAAAAGCTCAAGCAATACCCAAGAAATACCAAATGAGGTAGTAAAAGAAGTTTTAAAGCAGAATAAAACTAAAATTAGAAAGATAAGACCGGATCATTATCTTTTTAAATTAACAGAAAAACCGGAAATTAAAGAAGATGGATTTCATGTAGGCGGTGGTTTTACCGTACTTGCTAAAGTAGATACTGTACTTTGGGCATATAAAGAAGATGAAGAATCAAGAGATGGAGATCCCGTTCCGTATAAATTAGACGAAGAAATACCATTCGGCCATGATTATTTTCAACCAAGAGATATTAGATACGTTCCAAATGTATCAACACCTTTTGTAGATGAACAAAAAGGTATTAGAGAAAGAGAGCCAGGTCAGATACATCCTATTTTAGATAATGATAAAATTGCTCAAGAATTAACTTTTAGTCATGGTGAATTAAGAGTTTCAGGAACAAAGCAAAACTTGGTTAATTATCTTAGACTTACTAATCAATGTAGAAATCAGCATCCAAATGCTAGAAGGTTTAAACAAGTTAATAGCACTTATGAGCTTATTGATTTCTCATACATAGATGAAGCTAAGGTTAAAAAAGGTCAATTAAAAGAAACCGCATACGATACGGCAAGAACAGCAAGATTAGAAGAAATGTTGCCTCATGCTAAATATTTAGGAATACAAATGAAAACTCCAGATGGAGTAGATAGAGATACTGATAGCATTAGAAGCGATTATAAGGATAAAGCTCTTTCCGATTCTGAAACTTTCTTAAATTCATTTAAAAATCCTAAAATTAAAATAATATCTCAAATAAGAACCCTAGTTGAAAAAAGTGAGATAGTATTTAGAAATGGTAATGCTTATTGGGCTAAAACGGATACTACAATTAAAACTTTAGACCCTTCAAAAGACCCATTTGAAAATTTAGCAGAGTTTAGTCTTACCGAAGATGGAGAAACTTTTGCAAATAATATAAGAGGAGTTATTTCTAACTTAGAAAGATAATTATATAAATTACGCTTAGAAATAGTGGCTCTAAGCGTGATTAAAGCCCACGACAAAGGGGATTAAGTAGCCACTACTGCTTAGTCCCTTTATTTTTAAATATATATGATATGCCTTCTGAAATAATATATGGTATAGAGTGTAAAACACCTGAATTACCTTCTTTTTTGCCAAAAATAGGAGATAATAAATTTGTAAGGACTTCTATGCCTAAATTCATGAATGAGGTAGATAGAAATAAAGAAAATATTCCTATTTACAATGAGCAACAATTAGAATTCATTAATAAAGAACTTGATTATTGCGATAAAGGATATTGGTTTTATAATAATCATGAACTTACTTACATAACAGGTTTCTATTATTATTATCTTAATTATTGGATATTAGAAAATGGACTAAGACCTGAATACAGGGATAGCGATAGAAGATTTTTTTCATTTTTCCAAGAATGCTATAATGATCCTAGAATTATAGGAATATTAAGAGGTAAAAAACGTAGAGAAGGTGCTAGTAGTCAGGGTACTTGTATAGGAACTAAAATAGCTACATTTTCTCCTAATAAAAATTATGGAAACGTTTCACTTAATGATGATTATGCCGAAAAGCTATATCAAAGTATGATATTGATTGGTTTTTTTAATTTGCCTGAATTTTTAAGACCAAGATTAGATTCTAGCGGAACTAATAAAAAGAAGTTGCATTTTATAGAAACTCCCAAAAGAGGAGATAATGGATCAAGAAAAATAGAAGGTTTAAATTCTGAAATAAACTTTATGCCTACTATGCTTAACAGCTATGATTCAACTCGATTATCCTTTTTGTTGGGTGACGAGTGGGGTAAATGGGAAAAAGTTGATATAACTAGGTACTTTGCAGTAGTTAAGGAATGTGTTAAAATAGGAGCTAGAAAAGTAGGTTTTATATACGCCCCAACAACTTTAAACCCTCCGGATAAAGGAGGTAATAATTTTAAAAAATTATGGGAAGGGTCTAATCAATTTGAAGATGGTAAATATTCTACATCTACCGGCATGGTTAAATATTTTCAAAGCGCATATGATGGATTAGATGGATTTATAGATGAATTTGGAAAAAGTGTTATAGATGAACCAGATGAAGAAACATTAAATTTTTTAATTAAAAAACAATTAGAAATACCGGATGTTTCGGAAAGAGTTCCAACAGAAAGTTTGATATTAGGAGCGAGAAAATATCTTGAAGAAGAATACGATAAATTAAAATCGGAAGAACAAAAATCAGATTTTAAGAGAAAATTTCCTATAGTAGAGGATGATATGTTTGATTTTGGAACTAGCTTTTCCCCATTTAACACAGCTAATATAACAAATAGGGAACTTGAATTAAAGAACTTTCCTGTGCCTTTAAGAAAAGGAATTTTAACTCATAAAAAACGTATTTATACAAATAATATGGGTGATGAAGATACCGATTATTGGGTTGATTTTGAAGATAATGAAAATGGTAATTGGTTAATATACTCGCTTCCGAAAGAGCCAAATATGTTTGAAGTAGATAAAGAAAAAAAGATATTAAAAGCTACTAATACTTTAAATATTTCAATAGGAGTGGATACTTTTCGTTTTGATACCACAAAAGAATTGGGATCTATGGGTGCTATATGTGTAGGAAAAAAATTTGATTTGTCTAAATCAACTGGTGAAGAAGGTGGTGAAATAATGGCTTTGTATGTAGGGAGGCCTAAGTTAGTAGAGTTTTTTAATGAAGAAATAATGAAAGCCTGTTTATTTTGGGGAGGCAATGCAACAGTAGAGCATGATGCAGGCCAAGAATATAGAACCTATTTTAGTAATAGAATGAAAAATATTATGAATCTTAATTGTTTGCCATTGCTAGGAAGGAAGCCAAATGAGGCTATCGATCCAAATAGGGAAAATAGTGTAAAAAGTATAACTACGACATCATCAGCAGACCCTTATGTATTTTCAAAACAAATTTCATTAGCTCAGATATATTTTGAAAAATATTGTCATAAAATATTCTTTTTACCAATACTAGAAGATGCTAAAAGATTTAATCCGGATAATCGTACAAAATCGGATATTACAATCTCATTTATGATGTGTTTGTTAAATATGACTGGAGAAACTAAAGCAAAAAGTATAGAAACTAAGACATCTAAAGATAAGTTTATACCTCAATATAAAGTGAAAGGAAGTTTTTCATATTGATTTTAACAAAAAAATGTATCTTTGACGATGTAATTATATCTTATGGAAGAAAAATCTTCTAAACAAATTGTTAATTTTGACGGTTTTGATGCCGCTTTGTCGATGCATTTTGAATCTCCTCATGAGAAACGAAAACTTTCTTATGGGTTAAAACTTGCAAAAAACTTTTGGGGTAATGTTTCAGTTGGTTATAATTCTTATTATGATTTAAGAAATTCCAACTGGGATAATAACAGAAAGTTTTCTGCTGGTAAAATAACCCATGACGAGTTTAAAGACTTATTAGGTATTCAAGGCACTAGATCATTTATCAATATAGATTTTGATATTGCTAAAATATTGCCTAAATATAAAGAGGCTCTAGTTGCAGGATGGATGGATAGGGATGAAGAACCTACTGTAAAAGCAACAGACATACTTAGCGTACAAGTTAAGCAGCGTGAAAAACTTATGGCTAAGTTTAGAATGGCTCATAAAGAGAAAATTGCTGCTGCCGAACAAATGGCCGGAAAGAAATTAGAAACGGGATTTACTCCGGAAGATGAAAATGAATTAGATATTTGGGATAAATTAGAAAATAAACTTCCAGAAGAAGCCTTTTTTAAAAAAACTATTAAACAAATATTTGAAAACAATGATAGCGATGTATTAAAAAGATTAGATCTTTCTGATTTAGTTGAAGTCAATTGCGCTATTTCTAAAATAGAAAAGATTGTATCTTATTCTAAAACTTTAAGTAATAGAATTAGATTAAGAAGATGTAAGCCGGAAAGATGCTTTTATAACATATTTGAAAGCCCTATAGGAAATGATATAAGAATAATTGGAGAGGCTTACCCAATGTCAATATCAGAAGCAAGAAGAAGATTCCCGAAAATAACAGAAGAGCAATGGTTTAAAATAGCTGAAAAAGCTCAAAAAGCCTTGATTCAATCTCAGCCACTAACATGGACAGATAGTTGGATTAATACTCCTACAAGACCTTATGATGATTACTCTTTTATGGTATTTGATTTTGAAGTTAAAACCGTAGATAAAGACTACTATGTAAAGACTGAAAATCAATATGGTAATACAGTAGTAATACCTAAAAAAAGCAAACCAAATCCAACAGGTAAGCAAGAAATAAAGGGAGAAATTATAGATAATGAAAGATATAATATTTATTGCGGAATATGGGCAATAGATACAGAATTTATGATGGAATGGGATGTGGCTTCTAATATGATTAGGCCATATCAAAATGGTGTTGATGCATTTATGAATTACACTATTGTAATGCCAAATGCAGACGGCACTTATCAACCCTCATTGCTTGAAAGAGGTATATCAAATGTTAGAGCAATGGCCTTATACAAGTTGAAGATTTCTCAAATGGTATCTTTAATGAAGGCAGATGGTATTTCTATTGATATAGATGGATTGCAAGCAATAGATTTAGGTAATGGAGAAAAATATGATAAACTTACCTTAAAAAGAGTTTTTGATCAAACAGGCGAAATATGGTGGGATAGTGGAGATACTACGGGAACTGGATTAGAAAGAAAATCAGCACCTCCGATTAATCCTCATTCAAATTCAGCAAATGTAGCTCAGATAAATACTCTTATTCAGCTTTACAATTTTGAATTGCAAAATTTAAATTCGGAATTTGGAGTAAATGAAGATTTCTTAGGTGGGTCTGTTTCTGCAAAAAGAGGAGCAAAAGTTAGCGATAATCAAATAACAGCAGCAAATAAGGCAACAGAATTTTTGTATAGACATTATCTTCTAAAAAGAGAAATGGAAGCTACAAAAATAGGATATATGCTTTGGGATATGATAGTTCTTGAAAGCAATGATTATAAAAAAATGGCAGGTATTAGTTCTGATATGATTGATACCACTTTTGATATTAATTGGAAAATGTCATCTAAATCAGACGATAGAGCTAAACTTGGAGAATATATACAAATTGCCCTTAAAGAGCAAATAATAGGATTAAGCACAGCCGCAAGACTTGGAGAGATTGACGATCATAAAGATGCTATATTGTATCTTGAAAGAATGGAAAAGAAGGCTAGTCAAAGAGCGCAAGCGTCTAAGCAAAATGATATTCAAATGAATGCCCAAATGCAGCAGCAGTCATTACAAATGAAAGCTCAAGCAGAAGCAATGATAGAACAAGCTAAAGCTCAAAGAGAAGCTAGTACGGAAAAAGCTAAAGGAGATGCAAGGGCTTATGAAGAAATGGTTAAAATGGTTAACAATGTAGTAATTAAGTCAATGGAAACAGGTGCGCCAATACCGGTTGAAATATCTGATTTAATGAAAACAATACAAAATAATGTACTTAATCAAAGCATAGTTAAGCCAGCCCAAAAAGAACAAGCCGAGCAACAGGCGGCACAACAACAAGCTCAAGCTCAACAAATGCAATCACAGCAATAAAAATAAAAGTAATTTATGCCTGATGATAAATTAGATAAAGTCGCATCATTAACGGGTAAATCAGAGCCATATAGAACACTTCCTTTAAGTGATTATATTCAGCATACATCTCAGATTGAAGGTGGAGATCCTGATTTTAAAACAATGTTTCCGAAAGAAAAGATGCCCGAATTGCAAAAAAGAAATGAAGATTTTAGAAAAAAATATGGAGAATTTGCGGCAAATAGAGAATTTTGGGGCGATGCATTAATTAAAACAATAGGCACAAGAGGCTTTACTATAGGTTCGTCTATACAAAAAGCGGCAGAAGTAATGAATGTTGATCCAAAAGTTTTATTAGGAAATGCTATGGAAGAAGGGTTTTATAAAACAGCATACGGCAAAAGAGATGCATATCCAGGATCTATTGTTGGTTTAGAAGATTTGCCAAAAGATTATGAAAAATTAAAAAATTATTTACCTGATTATTTAAAAAATAAAATAGAACTACAGGAAAAAAATGGTAGAAAAGTTCCTGTTTTTAAAGATCCGGAAGATATGTTAATAGCTTTAGGCGGTTATTTAAATATGTATAAAGACAAAGTTGAACAGTATTCAAATGATAATAAATTAAAACTTTCTCCTAAAGCGTTAGATTTTTTTACAGCAGCGGCATATAATAGTTCAAAAAATACTGATATTGATAATACTAAAAAAATGATTCAATATTACAATTCAAAGGGATTATTAAAAAATGATAAATTTTTAACAGAAGATAATTTAGCTAAAGATAAATATGGCTCTATATATGAAAATGCAAGAAGGAGATTTGATTCTGTAAATGGTTTATATAAAGAAATTGAATCAAAAAAAGGTGAATTAGAAAAAGTTGCATCATTAAATAAAAGTAATCAAAAATAATAAAATGGAAAATTCTCAATTACAAAAAATAATTGATTTATCTAAAAAGGATAAACAATCGACTGGTGATGATAAAAAAATGGAAACTAAGCCAAATTCAAACGATATAAAGCCATTTGTTAGTAAATCAGGCATAACTTATAATAATCCATTAATAAAAGATGAAAAAACATATTCTTCATTTACCAGTTTATTAGATTCTCATAATAATAATCCATTCCAAACTGCGGAGTATATAGATTCTAAATTCTCATATAAAGTTCATGATCCTAATGAATTAAGAAAAGCTCAAAATGAGCAAGATGCGCAAGAATCAAATAGATTATTTGAAGCATCCGGAGCTAAAGAATCTATATCAGAAATAGAAGATTTTCTTAGATTAGCAGCACAACATAATATAACTTCTGAAAACATAGGAAAATTTGATCCAGGTGCTATATTTCAAGGTATGCAGAAAATGAGAGAAGAAGAGCATAGGCCTAAATATGATCGAATGCATCCTAAATTTTTAGAAGGGGCTGCTAAAATTTTAAAAGATCAAGAGGAAAGAGTAAAAAATGTAAAATTAGGCGATAAAAAAGAGCAATTATCAAATATAAAATTAATTAGCCAAGAAGCTCAAGAAGCTCAAAAAGCAAAAAAATCATAATTTTTTGTTAATTTATAAATTACTCGTAACTTCGTAAAGTAGTTTTAATAAACCTACTAATTAAAATAAACAGTTATGGAAGAAAATCAAGTACCTGAAACAGTAGTAGAGCAAGTATCAGTAGAAGAAGTAGCATCCAAAAGTGGATGGGATTCTTTAAAACCTATAGAAGAATATGTTCCGATTGAGCAGAAAGAAGAAAGCGTAAATAATGCGCAACCTACTCAAGATGCAGCAATAGAACAAAAAATAGAACCATCGTTTAACGAAAACGAATGGTTTAAAACAAAAAGTGGTGGTAAATATGAAAAGTGGGAAGATGTAGAAGCTCTTTTAAATAAGCAAACAGAGGTTGAAAAGCCATCTTTTGCAAACGAAACATCACAAAAAATATATGAAGCTATTTTAAATGGCAAGGAAGATGAACTTGCTGATTATTTTAGCAAAAAACAATTTGTAAAAAACTTAGCTACTCAACCAACAGAAGATGTAGTTAAGGCTTATATACAATCTCAAATACCTTCATTAACGCAACAGGAAGTAGAAAGGTATTATGAAAAGAATTATGGTGTAGATGAAGATAATTATAGTGACGAGATTGATTTAAGTATAGCAAAAAAAGAGGCAGAAAGTAAGTTAGAAAGAGTTAAATCAGATGCATTGAATTATTTCAATAGTCAGTCTGAAAAAGTCCAGTTACCTACTTTTGAGCAACAACAAGCGGTAGTAAATGGTTTTGATGCTGAAAATCCAATTAACCAATCGGTTATTCAGTTTGTAAGCAACAAAGCAAAAGCAATAAGTGACGAAATACCTTTTGAGTATGTTAATAGTCAGAATGGAGCTAATATTCAAGGCAAGATACCCTTAGATACGAAAGCCATCTCTGAATATGAATCAGCCGTAAATGGTAACGTTGCAGCGGTCATAGCAGCTAAATACTTTAAAAATGACGATTTTGATAGTAAAGCGTTCGCTCGTGATCAGTATATTTTAGATAATATTAGCGAAATCCTAAAAGGAAGTGCTGCTAAATCCTACAATGAAGGTGTTCTTTCTAAGATTGCAAAGGACAAAAATATCAGAGTAGATGAGCAGCCTAACAGAACCGGAGCTTCTCCTAATACATCTCAAAATTTAGAGATGGCAAGAGAATATAAGTTCAGAGGATTCCCGTTAGATTTTATCGAAAGCAAATTCGGAGTTAGTGCCGATCAGCTTTAAGGTATTAGTACACCTTTGTGAAAACATTAAAGTCCTAAATTTTAATAGAGTTTATTAAACCTCTCGCAAAATCTATTAAAAAATTTAATAAATATTAAAAAATGGCAACAACAAGTCCAGCATACAGTCAGGGTTCGATTGCTACCTCGCAGTTCAATTCACCCATTTTGTTTAATGATCTTAACTCAAATGATAGATCATATTTTAAAGATTTAGTGTACAAGTTCGGTGACGAAAAATTGTACTCTATGGTATTAATGGCAATGCAGCAGTTCGTTGATACGACTAGCACAGATAACCATACTTTCTACCACTATGAAAAAAGACAATCTTTCCCTTCATTCGCAGTTCAATCTAACGTTACTGGTGGCGCTTCTATCACAGTTACAGTAGGTGCTAATGACTACTATGAAGCAGGAAACCGTTCTCCTATTCGTGCAGGTGAAACTATGTTGTTAGCTTCAAGCAACCAATTAGTTCAAATCGTTTCTGTAAATACAGCAACTCCAAATGCTCATACAGCAGTTATTGCTTCTTTAGATGGTTCTACTATCGCATCAGCAGGTTCAGGTAACGTTCTTGCAGGTGATTTATTACTTTTCAGAGGTGCTACTAACGTTGGTGAAGGATCTACTATCTTAAATGGTATTTCTCCATTATGGGATAAGATTACCAACACTATCACAGAACATCGTGATGATTTCACTATTACCGATATTGCTCACATGGAAAAGCAAGAGGTAAGAGTAGCTGAAAATGGTCAGCCTTACTATCGTGATATTGCGGTTGATGAAGTGAACAAGCGTTGGTTGGCTCAACAGTTCTGGAAAATCATGGAAGGTGTCCCTGTAACTGCAAGTGGTTTAAATGCTAATATTGGTGGTGGTGCTACTAATGGTACTAAAGGTGTTATTCCTTTCGTAAAATCAGCAGGTTCTACAGTTCAATATACAGCAGGTGCGCCTACAATCGGAGATTGGCAATCATTGGTTCGTCAATTGAAATATTATGGTGGTGCTTCTACTTACCATGTACTTTGTGATACTTTGTCTAAACAAGCTCTTGATAACTTCTTCTTCACTCAATTCCATAACACTTATGATATGGTTGATTGGAAGCACTTAGGCGGTAACAAAGAAGCAGCAGTAGCTTATGGTTTTGATGCTTTCCGTATTGGTGGTATTACCTTCGGTTTGTATGATAACCCTCAGTTCACAACTAGCCAAGTTTACAAAAGACCTACTACAATCTCAGCAGGTTACGATAACTACGCTTTGGCTATCCCTCAGCGTCAAAATATCGGAAGAAACGGAGAAAGTTTACCTTCATTGCAATTAGTATGGCAAAAACAACCTAATGGCGAGAGAGTTACTACTTTTGAAACTGGTGGTTTTGCTATGCAAAATAAAACAACAACAATGAACCGTACATTTACACAAATAGGTTACTATGGTGTACGCGTATTCGGAGCAAATGGTTTCGCTCAATTCGTTGGTGTTTAGTAGTTAATTATATATTAAAAAGGAGCGGCACTAATATTAGTGCCGTTTTTTTTATAAAAAATTTAATTATTATTAAGTATATACATACATTTGTGTATTACTTAATAATTAAAAAATAAAATCATGGCAAAAAGTCAACCTGCTAAAAAATCAAATGACACAAAGTTTGCAGAAGCAATGCAAAAAGAATGGAAAACTAGACCTGCTACAATGGAAAAATATGGCAAAACAGCTACAAAGTCTGTTGTAAAGTCTAAGAAACCTTAAAATTTATTTGATTCATTTTTCTAATAAAAAAGCCATCTTAATTAGATGGCTTTTTATTTATTTTATAGCTTTAACGGTACATCTTATATTATCGGAATATATAACTTCCATTCTATTAAATCCTGCGTATATTAAAGCATTTTCAAGTCCTTTTAAGTTGGGATACCAAAAATTAGTCGAATCGTTATCGAAACCATTATTAAACTCCCATACACTTTTATTCCCATAATCATTTTGAGATATAGCAGTTTCTATTAAAGAATACTCCTTAGTGCATTGGCTTAATGCTTTAAGTTCGGTTATTGGATTTTCTACATGATATAAAACTCCATAATAAAGTGTAATATCCCATTGATTTGTTTTGTAATAATCTTGTAAACTAAATTTATAAAAATCTACCTTACTATTTAAAACAGTACGAGAAAATTCAAATCCATCAGTACCTCTTTCAAAATGACTACATCCTTGTAATGGATCTATACCACTAACATTACCTCCTCTTTTTTCTGCAAGAAAACTAAAATACCCATCCCAGCAGCCAATATCCAAAACAGTTTTACCTTTTAAATCTAATGGCATACCAAATCTATTGTTTGCTATATTTTCGGTACAATGATTAACTTCTCCCTTTGTAGTATATACAAGTCCATCATCAGATGTTAAATCAATAGAATGCCACCATTTAATTAATTCTGCTTTTTCTTTAATTTGTTCGTAAGTCATTGTTACTTGTTTAATTTTTTAAAATAATATTCCAAACTTGGTTGATGGTAAAAATCATATCCATTTTTACCATATGGTATGCAATTGGGAGCAAAATCACATAATTCTAGTATTCTTGGTATTTTCATCGCCTCCGATATGTTATAAACAAAACTTTGATTACCTATAAAAAACTTGCAAGAAGCTAATATGTTAGTTAATTCTAAAAAATTATTTATTTTAAGATAAGGTATATCTAATTTCCATTCTTGACAAAATAATTCATGTTCATGCTTAGTGCCTGTAAATAATAATTTATCTTGATAATCTTTAAGAAAAAAATAATTAAGTTGGGGGTTTCTATATCTCTGAGTTCTATTTATTATAATAGTATCCTTATAAGATTCATCATAATCTGTATTAAATATCCATTTCTTACTTAAATCGCAAGCCAATTGAGGGTAAACATAAAAATACCATCTTTGTATAGATCCAAAAGGCATATTAACTCTATATCTTCTTATATCATCTAAATTTATATCTATGTCCTGTCCTTCATACTTTTCAAAAGAGTTAATGTAAGGTTGCGCTTCTATTAATGGTTTTAACATATCAAACATAGGATTATTCATAGAAACCTCCACTCCCTTGTCATTTTTAGTAGGATGAACTGCTCCTTGATAATATTGAGCCTCCTGGCCTATTCTTTGGTAGTAATTAGCCTTTTTATTCTTATCATGGGCTAATTGTTTAACTCCTGCCAAACTAGCTATTAAATCACCTGCATTTGCGCTATGTTTGTATTTTGTAATTTTTGTTAATTCTTTCATAATTTTTATTTATCTTTGTTTCATTAAATTTTAAGTTTTATGGCAAATACTTTTAAAGTAAACGTTTATGAAATTGGTGGATTACCAAGAACAGCTCAAATGACTGTATTCCCTACAACTGGATTTATCGCTCAACCTTATGTTGGTGGTAACAGTTCATTGTATGGTGAATTAATGATTGTTGCAAGCGGTCAAGTTTACGGAGTAGTTGAAACCCCTTCTGCATTACAGGCTTTAGCCGGATAGTAGAAAAAACCAATTTGCACAAAAGTATAGCCCTAATAGGGCTTTTTGTGCTACTGTCTATTCCTAAGTTCAAGCGGAGGTAATGCCCTTTGTGTTTCTTGTTTAATATCTTCATCATTAAGTCCCAACTTCCCTTTTAACCATTCCTGAGCTTCTACCATTTCTCTGTATCCTTTTTGCAAGGCCAAATAGTTAGTAAAAGATTTATCACCTTCTTTAACATCTAATACAAAACTATTAAGACTTTTAGCCATTTCGTGCAATTTTCTATTATTAGCATAAAACATAGCTACTAATCCATCAAAACTTTCAAGAATATTAATTCTTTCTATAAGTTCTTCTTTTGACATATCATTAAGAGTACGCTTTACGGGTACATCTGATATATCCATATCTTTTATTTTTGCCATTGCACAAAACTATATATTTTTTAGTTAAAGAAAAGCTAATTATGGTATTTATTGTGTAAATGCTCTATATATTTGTGTTTTAAATCAAAAATCATGATAATATACTTTTTAGAACAAAATGAAAGCGGAGGACTATCTTTTTACCAATGCTTAATGAAAGATAGGCATCAAATATGGAGTAAATATCCAAAAGCCAAAGAAATAAGTAAACAATTATTTTTAAAATTAAAAGAATTATCTGAAATTAAAAAACCATAAATATGATAAGTCCATTAGATCAAAATGTTTTAATTAAACCTGAGCCAATTACCGAAACAAAACTTACTAATATTGTATTTACAAATCCTAAGCCAGCTACAAGAAAAGGAGAAATCATATCAGTAGGGAAAGATGTAGAATGGTTAAAAAAAGGGGATATAGTTGTATTTGTACCAACTAACACAGTAGAAACAGATGGATTATTCTTGGTAGATGCTTCTTTAACAGGTAAAATACTATTTAAATACAATTAATATGAAATCGATAAAAGGAAGAATGATAGTTAAATTTGATTTACATCAAAAAGATAAAGTAACTTTTGGAACTTTAAAATTATATGTACCAAATAGAGCTGATGTTAATGAAAATATGAGAGAAGGATATCCAACTCTTTCAACGGTTGTGGATGGCGGAGAAACTGAGTTAAAAGAGGGAGATGTTATAGTAAGTGAACATACACTACTTGAAAATACGGGTCAATGGATTGAAAATATAGATGGAATAGTTACAATGTCTATACCAATAAAATCAGATGTAGTTATATATGGTAAAATAGATGAAAAAGGAGATGTAATTCCGTTATTCGATAATTTAGTATGCGAAAGAATACAAGAAGGATTTTCAAGTAGTATTATTATAACTCCAGATATTTATAAAAAAGTAGAAAATAATAAAGCTATAGTATTAAGAGTTAGTAAAAATTCAGATATTAAAGAAGGTGAAAAAATAGTTTATTATAGATATAGCGATTACGAATTGGTTTATTTTATTGATGGAATAGAAAGAAAGGCTATAATGGTAAAAAGATCCGATATAGTAGGAATTGAAAAATAGATAAAATATTGTCAAAATTCCGTAACTTTGATGTATGACAGTCGATTATTGTTATACTTATTTGCAATTTATAGCAAGAAAAAACCAAATTGCGCAAATAACTCCAACGGAGTTCCAATTTGCTATAAATAAGGCGCAGCATGATTATTTTGATTTTCTATTAGGTCATATAGAAAGTTTTAGATACAACGATGCTACTCCTAAAGTAGGATTAGGTATGAGTAGTAAAATATCTAATGATTTATCTCCATTTAAGGTAAATGGTACAACAATATCTGTAGTTTCCGGAGTAGCTCCATATCCAACCGGTTTTCAATACTTAGCATTAATAACAGATTTAAATAATAAAAAAATAGAGTGGATAAGTGATGATAAACTTCCTGCAAGATTAAATGATCCTATTGATAATTATTTAGATAGTGGTAAATCTTTTTATAATGAAATTTCAACAGGATGGGCTATATACGGTGCGGCTGCCTCATCAAGTGTAATAGTTAACTACTATGTTAAACCAAATGATTTAGTTTGGGCTTACAATATTGTATCAGGAAGGCCTGTTTATACACCAACAGGAAGTGTTCAGCCGCAATTCGATAGTGTAGCTATGGAAGAAGTTTTAGGAAGAGCAGCAAGGATATTAGGATTTAGCTTTGAGAAAGAAAATTTAGTACAGCTAGGAGAATCGGCTATAAATAGAGGTGAGTAATGGTAGTAAAAATAGATAGTAAACTAATAAAAGCAGTCGATTATTTTGGTACTACTATGATAATACAGTTTGTTAGAGGTGGTATGTATAAATATTACGATATACCACAAGATGAATATGATGGATTTATAGATTCGGATTCAAAAGGGAATTATTTCAGGCAGTATATAAAAGATAATTACAGATTTACTAAAATAATATAATGAGTACATTAGTAGGTAATATAACATGGGCTAAAGCCATTAGAAGGATTAACCGAAGGATAATGAACGGTTATCCATCTATTGCATCTACTTTGTCTGATAATGAAATAGAACTATATCTAATAGAAGCTATTGCTACTGTTATGATACAGGAAGCTAATACATCAATGCAAATTGAAGGAGTTAGGTCTATTCATGAAGGTTTTATTACTACATACAAGATAACTACTATAACAAAAGATAATACAACTGGATTCTATACGGTTACTTTGCCACATCCTCCTATTGGTATGCCATTAGGATTAAGTATTATTTCTCCATATTTTGCATCAAGTGGTCAAATTTCATTTCCATTAATAGCGGTTCATCCAAATCAAAGAGGAATATATAATCAAATGCCAACTCCGAATTATGGTATTTATTATTGGGTAGAAAATAATACAATGTACTTAGATGGAAGAGGAGTAATAGTTTCAGGATTGGGTACTTTATACATACCAATGCCAAGTCCTAGACCTGCTACTAATAATGATACTGATCCAATTAATCTGCCGGATGAAGCAATGTCAATGGTTTTTGATATGGTTGTTACTAAATTAACAGCCAGGTTGCAGACACCACAAGATAATTTTAATGATGGTAATTATAACCCTGAACAAAAAGAAGGATAATGTCAGCAAATATAAATCAATACATAAAGTTAAAAGATATTGTGCTTTCTTACATAGAGGAAAGCAAGCAGAATGATTCCGCTTTTTTAAGATTATGGCGGTTAGCATTTAGAGCCTTTAAGCAAATGGGATTAAATTCTTTTTGGGCAGTAGAAACAGTTCAAATTAATCTTAATCCGAATAAGACAGCAACATTACCTGATGATTATATAAATTGGGTAAGTGTAGGATTATTTAATGATAAAGGTGAATTTACAATACTTAACGTAAATCAGGATTTAACTACTTATAAAGACTTATCTCCCAATAGATTGTCTGATATAGCATCTCAAGTTGGTTCTACATTAAGCGATTTATTAGCAAGTGATCTTATAGATGATAATAATATTCTTGGAGATGGCAATGGCTATCCTTATCCTATATTTGGAGCGGGTTCTAAATTATTAACAAGCGGAGATTGTAGAGTTGATAATGTTAATAGAGTAATATTGTTAGATCCTAATTTTCCATATTCGACAGTTGTATTAGAGTATTTGAGTAGCCCTCAACAAAATGACGATTATCAAATACCGATGCAATTTGAAGAAGCTATGATTAGCTATCTTAGATGGATGGATAGATATTCTGTTCCTGCAACATCTAAAGGAATGGCATCTCAAAATCAAGCATATGCTTCTCAGTTTGCTTTTCAGCTAAAATTAGCTAAGAAAATGTTTAAACCTGTAAGGTTACAAGAATTAAATTTACAAGCAAGATTAGCTCAACGTTACGCAGTTAAAGGATAAAATATGGCAATATCACAATTACCAATATCGGGAATGATGGATCTTGACACTCCAAATGAAGTTTGGCAGAAGGGAAGGCATGGTTATGCTAGAAATCTTGAATTTTATGGTAATGCAGGTAATTATAAAGCGCAGGTTAAATTAGGTACAACATTGCATTCAAATTCATTTTTACCTACTGCCGGAGTTAATAATATAATAGGTGGAAAATACGATGCTATTAATAAGAGAATTATTTATTTTAACTACAATTCTTTAGGATATAATGGTATTTATATATTTAATACATTAACTGAAACTTTTCAAGTATTAGTTCAAGCATATACAAATTCATCTATTGATTTTTTAAATTTTACCGCTACTAATCCAATTAGTTCAATAGATATAATATATGGAGATCCATATTCATCTTCTTCTGATACAGGAGGTGATTTATTGACATTTGCAGATAGTTTAGGAAGACCTACTAAACTTAATATAGATAGATATTTGGCCGGTGTTTATACAAATATAAGCAGGGATTTTATTGATTTGGCAAAAGCGCCTCCTGTAATGCCTATAAAATGTACTTACGAGAATGATAATACCGTAACTGTAAATAATTTATTAAATTCATTATATCAATTTGCATATACTTTTATTTATGATGATAGCGAAGAAAGTGTATTAAGCTCAGGAAGTATTACTCCATTACCGGCAATAACATTTAGTGCAATAAATACAACAGATAAGACAAAAAGTGCAAGAATATCACTTTATATAGAAACGGGTGATGTAGACGTAAAAAAAATACGAATATATGGAAGGCAAACTAAGAATGGATTAACAGGCGGGTGGTTTATTATAGATACAGTAGATAAATCGTTTTTTAGTATAGCATCTAATTCAATATATAGATATATTTTTAAAAATGATGGTATATATATTACCGCAGATCCTAAATTTACTGTTTTATTGCAAGATTACGTTCCTCAACAAGTAAATACACAGGCTTTATTAGACGGAAATACAATGGCCTATGCCGGTATAACGGAAGGATATGATTATATAAAATCTAATTATACGATAACAAAAACTAATGCAGCGCCAACATTATTTACAATAAATGGTGTATTATTTTTTGCATATCAACCAATTAATAGCAATAATGTAACTATTTATCTTACAGGTGTAGGAACAAATGATGGAACAACAGGATTACCTACTACCTTAGATGCGCCTCCATTAAATTTAACAGTAAGAGCAAAAGTAGGATCAACGGATACAAGTTTTAGTATAACAAATTCATTTGAAACTAATATAGCATCAATACTTTCTGCATTACAATCAGCAGCAGTTACAGCAGGATGGACTGCAGTATCTTCTACATCAAATAGTATAACTCTAAGTTTGACTAATGTAGTGTTACAATCTTCTTATATTTATCAACAAAATGATGCATTAGCTTTAAATCAAGAATTTGCTCATTATCCAAACTCTAGTTATTCATATGGAGTAGTTTATTTTGATAGCAAAGGAAGAACTAATGGTGTTATTACAGATGTTGGTGCAAATGTTAATACATTAGATTATGCAAATTCTACAATAAATCAAATATCTGTTTATTTGTATGGATTTTATCCTCCATCATGGGCTTCTTATTATCATTTAGTAAGGACAAATACACTTACTTATAATAAGTATTTATGGTGGGTTTCAAATGGCGCATATAGTAATGTAGGTCAATATGTAGCTAATCAATATGCTTACATAGGCATAAGTAATATATATGACTATAATCAACAATTAGAATCTGCTGATAATGTTGTTAATTATGGTTTTTCACAAGGAGATAGAGTTAAAATAACAGGTGTTTATAATGTAGCAGGAACTCTTACAAGTTTATCATACGATTATGAAATACTTAACGTAGTAGTTAATCCAATGCTTAACGGATTAGAACAAACAGGTACTTTTATACAAATTAATTATCCTACAGCAGATATAAGTAGCACTTTTAAATTTGATGGATCTCCTGATTTTCAAAATTATCAAATACTTATATATTCACTATCTGAGCATTCTCCGGCAACGGCAACTACAAATAGTAATGTATATTACGAAATAGGACAACAATATAAAATAGGATACAATCCGGGTACGGGTAAATTGTATCATATGGGTAATGTAGGTGATGATACAGTTCAATTATCGGATGGTGATGTATTTTATAGGACTAGATCAGTTCCTACAGGAGCTACTTATTATTTACCTGCCGGTAACTATAAATTTGGTAATCAATTTTCTACATTTTTAATAAATTTTAATAACTCATCTAATGCTGTAACTACATCTCAGTATGTAATAGGTCAGCAAAGCAATAGCGAAGCGCCAGGTAATAATACTCCGGCTATGATACCTGGAGAGTACCCACATTATTCAGATAATGCATTATTTAATAACACAAGTTCAGGGTCTTTATCCATAAGAGTTAGAGGACAATATGTTTTAACTTTAGCTGCAAGTTTAGGTAGTGCTACCACTTCTGGAATTTACATTAAAATGGTTAATTCTAGCGGTACTGAAAAAGTATTAAAAATAGTACCAGAGCAAAAAGTAACACAAGTAAATACAGACTATCCTTATGATTTTGATGCAACAATACAAGTTCCTGCAGGATATAAAGCATTTATAATAGTTAGTAACTTAACTCAAGCGCCAGATTTTTCGGGATTGCCTGATTTGTGGATTAGTCAATTCACCCTTAGATTAGATGTTCTTACAAATATTTCTATAAATGTATATGATTCATCATTTAGTGATACTTATAAATTAATTACTAATAATGATTCAAGAGTTCAAATTCAAGATAGAACAGCTCAACAGCAATTTAATAGCACTTTATTTAGATTTGGTAATCCATACGTTACAGGAAGTACAATAAATAATATAAACAGATTCTATCCAAATAATACAGATGAATTTGATAAAAGTTATGGTAGCGTAGTTAGGATGAAGCAACACGCAAGGCAATTAAGGATATATCAAGAAAGAAAAGTAGGTACAGTAGGTGTTTATTCTAATTTTATAAAAGATGTATCAGGGACAGGTAATTTGATTACTACAGATGCTATAATAACTCCTAATAATATACAATATTATGATTTCGATGGTGGATTAGGTAATCAGCCGATGGGATTAGTTAGTAATGGATTTGTTGATTATATTCCAGATCCGGTAAAAGGAGTTATATGGAGATTAAGTCAAGACGGAGGAGTTCCAATATCTGAAATGTATAAAGTTCAATCATGGACTGGCGCTTATTTGCCTACATTTTTGAAAAATAATACATATCTTTATGGTGGATATTGCAAGATAATTGGTGTATGGAATACTAAGAAAGACCATTCAAGTGAATATATTTTATGCGCACAAGCAGGAACAACGTCTTATGGAGATACTTTAATATTTAATGAGCAAGATAATGCATTTAGATGTTTTGTTGATTTTAATCCTGATTTTATGGTATGTGCGGAAAATAGGTTAGTAACTTTTTCTAACGGTAAGTTATACATACATGATAATGCCACTAATTATAATACTTTTTATGGCAATACTTATCCTGCATCTATAACAATGGTTTGTAATGATGGACAAAATGCTAAAAAGGAATTTACAGGATACGGATATAATGCAAATGCGAAATGGAGTGCGCCTTATGATGGAGATGTTACTACAGCAATAGGTCAATTATCAAACATAATGACTTCCGATATGAATGAAGAAGGTGAAGGAATGTATTATGGTAGTTTTTGGGGAGCGGATGATGGGGCTAATGGTGTAATAGATGGATCTAAATTAAAAGGAGTTTGGGCATCTATTAAACTTAGTATAAACACAAGTGCATTTACTTATATTCAAGGAATATTTATGAGATACTTAAATAGTCAAAAGAATTTTTAATATGACAGAAGATATAGCTATAGGAACTTTAGATATTCAGGCAAGAATAGATGAATTGGAAGTGGCTATGCAAGATTTTGAATCTGTAGATTGCCCATTAATTCATACCTTTACAGATGGAATGTATAGGAGGCAAATTACAATGCCAAAAGGTTCTTTGATTACAAGTAAAATACATTTAACAGAACATCCATTTGCTATAACAAAAGGATCAGTTTGGGTAAGAATAAATGCGGATGATTGGGAATATTTAGAAGCTCCTTATAATGGGATTACTAAACCTGGAACAAGGAGAGTTTTATATATAGAAGAAGAATGTATTTGGACTACATATCATTCAATACCATTCATAATGGGAGAAGATGATAATTTAGATGAAGAAAACAAGTTAAAAATGGTAGAACTTATTGAAGATATAATACTTGATAAAAGAGTAAATCCATTATTAGAACAAAAACAAAATTTATTATTATGAGTTTTATAGCAGCAGGTGTGTCATTAGGAACAGCAGCAATATCCACAGTTGTGGGACTTAGTGAAAAAGCCAAAGCTAAAAGATTGGCTGAACAAAATGTTAGACCAAATAAGCCAATAAGTCCTGAAATGCAGGAAAATGTACAATTAGCTAAAGGATTAGCTAATCAAGGTATGCCTGCTCAACAATATACACAAGCAAAGCAAAATATACAACAAAATCAAGCAGCTACATTAAATGCTGCAATGGCTAAAAAAGGAGGTGCTGCAAATGTGGGTGCTATACAAGCTCAAACAAATCAAGCATTAAGCGGATTAGATACTCAATCTGCTGCAATGAGAGTTCAAAATGTACAAAATTTAATGCATCAAAATCAAGCATTAGCCGGAGAAAAAGAAAAAGCATGGCAATGGAATAGCGCTATGAAATATGAAGAAAATGCAGCGGCTATTAGAGCGTTAAATACGGCAGGAAATGCTAATATTAATCAAGCTATTAGTCAAGCAGGAAGCGCTGCCGGATATGCAGCACAAGGATTAAAAACAAATCCTAATGCATCTCAGGTAGGTACAAACACTCAAGTAGGTACGGGCGAAACTATACAACAAATGAATCCTCAAACGCAATTTAATACAAACTTTGATATTAGAAATAAAGAATTTAATAGCGCTTTTTATGATCCAAATCAAGGCATAACACCAGCAGCGGGGTCTTTTTCACCATATCCTACAACTTTAATAAATGGTTCACAACAAGTAGGTTAATGGAATTGAAATAAAATTAAAAATTTAATATTATGGATGGATTAAATATAGCTACTAAGGCAGGTGAATCACAAGCAAATGTATTAGATTGGAGTGGATTAAATAATAATATAAGTAAATTGTATGAAAGAAGCATACAAAGGGCTAAAGATGTTCGAGATACTTATGATAAAACAGCGTCTATATATGGGCAAATGGCCGGTAAAGTAAGACCTAATGACTTACCATTATTTACAGAAAAGTATAATAAATGGAAAGATGCGGAAATGCTAAAAATGACACCGGAAGTTCAAAAAGATAATAAAAAATATGCACAAGCAGCTCAAGAATCGGCAAAATATTTTGCTGAAATGCAGGCTGAATATAAAGGAAGTACATCATTTACTGAACAAGGATTAGATAGAACTAAGCAATGGGCTACAGCAAAAGGATTGGGATATATACCTTCTAAAAAAGTTGAAGAAATAAATGATTTAGCTGCAAAATCAACATGGAGAGATGGTATGAAAAATGGATATTATGATGTTACGAATTGGATAGCGCCTAAGATTAATTTTCCTTTTGAATCTATTAAAAAATATATGACAGATCCTAAAGGTGGATTTGAAATGAACAAAGAAATAGAATCAAAAACTCTACCTGATGGTAAAATACAAAAACAATATGTAACCGGATATAGAAATGTGTCTAAGTTATTTGAAAATGCTTCCGAATTAATGAAGGCATCTCCCGATGATAAGACATATGGAGGAGTTCATGAATATTTTTCAACGCAGTTTAATGAATTAAGTAAAACACAGCAAGGACAAAACGAAATAATTAATACAATAAACCAGGCAAATGCTTTATTGCCAGCAGAACATCAAATGCCCATTAATGAAGAACATTATGGAATAGCATCAATTGCTCTTAAATATAAGCCTGAAATAGAATTAAGGGGAGAAGCGAAACCTACTTATGAACAAAAATTAAAAGATAGAGATAGAATTTATAAAGAACATAGAATATATGCTCAACAACATCCTATTGCATCATTAGTGCCATCAGCAGCAGTAAACCCTATAAATGATTTATTTGATACCACGATAAAAAATGGGCAAATAGTTCAATTTAAAAAAGGAGGTCAAACTATTGAAGGATATTCGATAACTGATCCCAATATTATAAAAAACACACCGGTTTCGATTGAAGAAAGAGATATTAAAAAAGGAACAACAGAAAGAGTAGATAAACAGCCCGATGATTTAATATATAATCCTAATACGCACGAAGTTCAAGCTATTAGGTACAAAAGAACTGCCACAGGAAAAATAGATAAAACACAGGATGTAGATGTAGCTACTAGAACAGTACCTTATGATGAAATAGCTAAATACTATACAAAGACTACTCCTAAGAATGAAGCAAGAGTAGAAAAGATAACCAAAGGAGCTAAACCAGCTGAACAAAAAAAATTGACAGGAAATAAAGCTCAATTTGAAGAAGCTGCTAAGAAAAAAGGTTTATCTTCGGCAGATTATAAAAAGACATTAGAAAAACAAGGATACATAGTAGAAATAAATTAAAGTTATGCCAGACAAAAATCCTTTTGATATTGATTTGAAAGATACTAAATCTGAATCAACAAATCCTTTCGATATTGATGTTCCATTAAAAAAAAAAGATGGTGGAAAAGAATCAGTTTCTACTACCACTCCGAAGATGGATATGTCTTTTTTGGAATCAGGTGGGAAAACTAGCTTAATAAGAGGGGATATAGCTGGATACAAGGGAGTTCCAAGACAAACTGCAAATGAACCCGAAAGAATAACTCAATTAGAAGCAGCAAAAAAAGAATTTAAAGAAAAATCATTAACTAATACTGCTCAAAGAAGATTATCCGCAAAAGGAATTAAGCCTACCGATGGTAATATTCAGTTAGAAAAAGAAAGTTTAAAAAAAGATTTAGATAATGGTAGTGTTGACTTTGTCATAGATGATAAAGGCCAACCTGCATTGGGTAGAGTTCCTAAATTTCACGAAGCAGCGGTAAAGGGATTTTTTGATGTAGTTTCAAATATTTCTGATGATATTGATTTAATGGTAGCCAAAAGAAAAGGCAAAAAGGAATTAAATGAGGCATTCAAGAATATTGAAAATAGAAAAGAATTAGAAAACAATCTTTCTGGCAATGTTTGGAATATGATGAATGTTATAGATCCAACTAAAATGTCAGCAGCTATAGTTGTAGATGCTATAAGAGCGCAAAAAGAAGGATTGCCAAGAGCAGAGCCAAGTACAATTGGTAAGATTGGTGAAATGGCAGGACAAGTAGTTCCTTATATTTTAACAACAGAATTAGGTATTGTGCCTATGGCTACTATGGCTACAATGCAAGCATTACCGGAAAAAGCTACAGAATTATATTCTAAATATAAAAAACAAGGCCTAAGTGATGAAGATGCAGCAGAAAAAGCTACAGATAATGCTCCTTTTCAGGGCTTTCCTACTGCATTAATGAATTTATTATTAATGAAAGGTGGAGGAGAAAGCGAAGCATCAAAAAATCTATCTCAAGCCTTATATGGTTTATTGAAAAGCTCTACCAAGATGGGGATTAAAGGCGCTGGTGCAGAAGCCGGAACAATAGCAGCAGAAGCAATTCAAGGAGATAAGCCAACTGATATTTGGAATAGATTAACAAATGCTTATGGTAATTGGTTTAAAATGGATTTTACACAAAGGGGATTAATGGAATCTTTTAATCTTCCTAAGTATATCAGATCAGCAGTTAAGGAAAATGCAATACAGCCTGAAATAAATTCATTTATACAACAAGCAATTAAAGAAACCCCAAATAGTAATAATATTGTAAATGATTTAAATAAATATCAAATAGCAAGAGAAAAGGTTGCTAAATATACTCCTACTGATATTATGCACCATGTATCAGGATTGCAAGAAGCTATTGATAATGGTACTGCTAAATTAGAAGAAATAAGGAAAGATAAAACCATATCTCCCGAAATAGTTAGTCAAGAAGAAACGGCCTTACAAGAAAATATAAGAAAGCAATCCGAAATGCTTAAAACGGGAAGAGGAAATGATTATGAAGTAGATGAAGTTACAGGCCAAAAAGCAGGAGAAGAGTTATCTATATCAAGACATTCTGAAATTCCAAGAGAAGCATATGGTACTGAAAATGAAGTAATCACTCCAAAAGGAGAATCTGATGCAGCACAAGTAGGCGAATCATTGCCAAAAGGTACTAATGTAGTAACATCTGATATGCCTCGTTCAATACAAACAGGTGAAATAATTGCTGAAAAAACAGAAGGCAAATTAGAGCAAGATCCATTAATTAGAGAAAGAGGTGAAAATGAATCTCCAAAAGATTTAGCAAAAAGAGTTCAAGAAATAAAAGATAAATATGAAAATAGAAGAGATACTCATATAGTAACTCATGGCGAAGTTATGACAATGATGGATGCTGTAGATAAAGCAGGAGGAGATTTAGATAAGGCAGTGCAAATATTTAATAGTGAAGAAAGTAAGTCATTTGATAATAATGAAGTATATCAAAAACCGGAAGTATTAAAAGAAGAAATAGTACCAAAAGAAGAAAAGACTTTTGCTCAAAAAGATTTAGACAGAGCAGAAGCTAAGAAAATCCATGCTAAGGTTAAAGATATGGAAGTTCCTACAAGTGCTGAACAAATAGCTTTAAGATATATAGCAGAAGATGGTAAAATAGGCAAATCTGTAATAGATGAAATAGCAGGGTCAGTTAAAAGAGCTACATTGAATACAGGAGAAAGAGAAAAACTTTCACAGGAAGTTAAATCAAAAGGATTTTATAGTCCAAAAGAAGAAAAAAGCCTTAGTAAGATTGCTCATGATTTATGGAAAAAAAGTGGCCAAGAAGTTTCAGAAATTGATATTAAGGATGCCTTAATGGATGCTATTAATTCTCATAATACAAGACTAGAGGCTGGTAAATCTTATTTAGAACAATATAGTCCAGAATACGCAGAAGAGCAATATTATAATAAATTAGCGGAAGAAAGAAAGGCGGAATTTGAAGCAGAACAAGATGAATTAGAAAATCAATTAAGAAGTCCATTAGATGAGCAAATAGAAGGAGAGGCATCAGAAGAACATTTAAACAATTTAATACAACAATATGAAGCAGAGTATGAAGCAGAAAATAAACAGTCTTCCAAAGGAGGTGAGGGAGAAGTTACTAAAGAGATTGGCGGCGGAACAAGTGGAGAAGAAGATGAAGAAGGCTCAGGGGTAGAACCGCCAAAGCCTCCTAAAGAAAAACCTCAAGAACCAATGAATTTTGGATCTTGGACAAGAATTAATATAGCCTCATTAGGAGAAGTTAAAGAATCTTTTAGGAGAGTAGGCATAAGTTGGGATGCGAGAAAAGAAAGTGCAATGGAAGATTTAGCAGATAAGGCTAAATTAACAGGAAAAACTTTATTTGAAACAGCTAAATCAAGGATGGATGATTTATTTAAAGGTTTTAGCGGCAAATTTGCAGGATTAGTAAAAACAGCACCTAAGTTTAATATAGATGATCAAATACAGCTACATTTCTTAAAATTAGCTACAGAGCAAAGCATTTCCAAGATAGCAGATTTATTAGATAAAGATGTAGATAATACATTTCTTTTATCAGAAAGGGATAGATTATTAAATACATTAGATCAAACTGCAAGCGTATTACAGGCCATGAGAAGTGAATCAGGGGTAGGATTAGCATATGGTACAGTAGAAGCTATGCTTAGTCCTGAAAATGGACTACAGGTTAGAAGAATGCAAATGATGAATAATTTAGGAGTAAATGAATTAACTCCTGAATTACAAAAATTCACATCTGATACCTGGCAGAAAGAAAAAGAATTATTAGAAAAAGAAAATAATTTAAAAGAACAAAAGTTAAAGGAAGATTTTGAAAATACAATTAAGGATTTACAAAATCAATTAAAGAAGAAGTCCGAAACAGAAAAGCCTAAAACAGGAATATTTAAAGAATCTGGCGAGAATTTAGCAGCAAAACTTAGAATATTAGGCGAAAAGGCTAAAAAATCTGATTTTGGTAAAGCTAAAGGCATAGAAGGTGCGCAAATACAAGGTGTATCTGTAGATTTTAACAAATTTGCCGGTGAAGCACTAATAAAAATAGCAGATGCAGTAGAAAAGGGGGCTGATTTGTTAGATGCTATTTCTGAATATGTTAAAGAAACATTTAAAGGACAAGAAGCAAAATCATTTCAAAGAGATTTAATAAGATTTTTAGAAGGTCAAGGTAGCAGAGAAGATGCTTTATCTAAAATAAAAGGCATAGCAAGTGAAAAGGGTGTTGATTATATACATCCTGATATGGTGACTAAAAATATGATTAAAGACTATGTAAATTCATACATAGGAGAAGTGCCAGTAAAGGAAGTTTTAACATCAGCTACAGAAGGATTAAAAGAAGTATTTCCTAATATATCAGAAGATGAATTGAGAAGTGCTTATTTAAAGAAAGGGGCATTTGAACAGCCAACAAAAGCAAAGGCTAAGTCTATCCTTACGCAAACTAAAGAAACATTAAATTCTATCTCTAAGTTAGAACAGGATATTTCTGATTTAGAAAAAGGTGTAAATATTATTTCAAAAGGTAAAGGATCAGAAAAAGAATTTAGTGATTATGAAAAAGAATTGATTGAAAAGAAAAAGGAATTGATATTAAAGAATAAAGAAGGAGAATATGATGAAAAAATTAAACAACTTAAAGAAACAGGAGAGTTGTTAAAAAGCATTAAAAATAAAAAACCTTCTGAAATAAATGAAAGATTATTATTAAAAAAAGAAGAATTAGATAAAGTAAAAAATTCTTTAGGAATAAAAAATTCATCTATATCAAAAGAAGAAAAATCAAAGATAGTAGAAAGAGGTAATTCTCATAATCAAAGATTAGATAAATTAAAAAATAGCGTAAATGAAGTAGGCGACAAATTGCCTAAATTAAAAGAATTTACCGACAAGTTAAACGAAGATATAAATAAGTCTATAGCTAAGGTAAGTGAACAATCTGAATTAAATCAAGATCAGATTTTAAATGAATCTAAAAAGAAATTAGTTAATATACAATCAGAATTAGAAAGAAAAATTAGTAAAACTATAGTAGGATCTGAAAAGAAACTATTACAAAAACTAAATTCTGAAATACAAGGTGTATTAGACGGATTTAATAGAGATCAATCTGATAGTATTCAAGATATTAAATTAAAAAATGCTAAAAATGAATTAGCATCTCAAATTAAAGAATTAACAAGAAAAATTAATGCAGGAGAATTTGAAGAAGCGCCTGTAGCCCCTAAATTAACAAAAACTGATTCTGAATTAATAAATCTTGAAAAAGATAAAAAAACAATAGAAAGCGAATATTACAAAAAATATAAAGAAGAAAGATTAAAAAATGGTAAAAATATAGATACTGCATTGCAATTTGCAAGAGGTTTAAATGTGTTTTGGCTTATAAAATCTCCTTCTACAATGATTAATGTAGTTTGGAGTGGTATTAGTAGGCCTTTTGCTGAAAGAGCAACTAAAATAACATTTTTACCAATATTGAGTAAAATAGCACCTGCAATATCAGAAAGGGCAAAAGCTGGAGGAGAAGGAGTTAGTGAACTTTCTTTAAAAGCAGGATTAAAAGCCCAATTTAGGGGTATAAGCATAGATAAGTTAGAAAAAGAAAATGAAAGATTAGCTAATAATGCCAAATCTAGTGAAGCTACATATTTAGCTCAAAAAGATTTAGTAGAATCTTTATCAAAAAATTCTAGTGAATATAAGAAGCAAAGCAAAATACTTGATAAATTAAAAAATGAACATAGCAAAAATGTTTTAAAGCAAATGTCTAATGTGGTGTTTGATTTTATTGGATCATCTTCTTATGCAGATGCTTATAAGACATTTTTATACAGAAACGCTCAGGTAGAGCAAATGTTTGGAGATTTTGGTAAAGAACTTCCTCAATCAGTAACAAAAATGATAGATGAAGAAGGTAATAAAACAATAAAATGGTTTACGGAAGAAGATACTAAGTCTACAAAGTTTAAAAAAATAATAGAAGATTTAAACTATATGGTTGGATTTGTTGGTAGAGCGCATAGTGCTGCCAAAGGTTTTTCAGGTAGATCTGCATTTGCTGAATCATTTGTATCAAAATTAGAATATGCTTTTACTCATGATGAAGATATTACAAGTTTTGATAAATACATGGAAATAGCTCATGAAGCATATTTAGACTGGGATAGAGGTAAATATCAAAATAAGAACTTTATTACAGATGCATGGAATGGTGTAATGGGTCATTTAGCATATAAGTATAAAGGAACTGATTGGGAAGTATATGCTAAAGCATTAACTACCACATCTTCTTTAGAAGTTGCAATTACCAGAGTTCCAGTTAATATGTTACACGAGTTTATAGCTGAATATACATTAGGAGCTTTAAGAACAGCCTTACCATTTGGAAAAGCGTCTATACCTAAAGTAATGAGAGAGGCTAAGGCTAAAATAGAAGCTCAAGGATTTACCAAAGGAGTTAAAGTAGAAGAAGGCATAACATATGGTACAACCGAAAAAGAGTATTCGGAAGCATTATACAAAGAAGTTCAAAAATTACCTAAAGAACAAGCTGCTATGATAGCAAGATGTTTTAGAAAGGGAGGATTTGGATTAGGTCTATATGCTTTAAGCGCTTTCGGAGTTTCATTGGGTATATGGAAATTTGGAGGTATGCCTCATAAGGGACAAACTGCCGAAGATAAAAAGAAAGAAGAAGGTGAATTAAAAACAGGAGAAGTAAGTGTATTAGATAAAAAGATACCAGAATGGGCAGCTAAAGCACTAGAGCATACTAATATAATAAATCCATCATTATTTGGAGAAAGTATGAGATTGAAATATGCTCAAGGTATTAGAGAAGGCAAAAGTAAGATGGAGGCATTGAATGGTATGGTTATGCAGCATTTAAAAGTATTAGAATCTAAAATACCTCAAACAGCAATTTTTTCTCCTACAGGCGCAGTTTCAAAAATATCAGATAAATTTGTAAAAAGCAGAGCTAAGATAGAAGAAGAAGGCGGAGAAATAGATGTTCATGCAATTGATACTATGGATGATATTAGAATATTAATAGGCATGTTTGGAGGAAAAGAAAAAGTGTTGACAGAAGATAATTATAAACTTGCTAGTGGAGTAATGACTACTTATAGGAAAGCATTATCTTTACTAAGGATGGATACTACTTTATCTAAACCCGAATTAGAAAAGCAAGAAAAAGAATTGTATGATGAAAGAGATAAGGAATTAGAAGAAATAAGAAAAGAAAATGAATTATATATTCAAGAAAGAAAAAAAGAATTACAAGAAAAACCAAAAAAATAAATTATGCCACTAAAATCAGCAAAAGGGCAAAGTAAATCAGCCCAACAAAAGGCAATATCTCAAAACATAAGTGAACTTATGCATCATGGTAAAAAGAAAAGATCTAAAAAACAGATAGTAGCTATTGCGATTTCTGCTGCAAAAAAGAAATAATATGACATTTAAATCTGAAAAAAAAGAAAACGGTACAGATAACCAAAAAAAATATCAGAAGATATAAGCCAATTAATGAAATATGGTAAACAAGATGCGAATGTAATAACTTGTAAAAATTGTGGATGGCAATGGAATAAATCAGACAGCAGTAAAAAAGATATGTATATGTGTCACCATTGTGATAAAGATAATTCAATGTATTATAAATAAATAAAATGGAAATACATATAAAAACAATACCTCAAGAAAATCATAGATACGAAACTATAGGCGATTATTGGTATGATACAGAAGGAGTTTTGCAGGTAAGAGTAACTGAAATGCCTGAAATATATGCTAAAATGGTAATTGTGCATGAGTTAATAGAAGAAGCATTAACAAAGCATCGTGGATGTACAGAGCAAGAAATAATGGATTTTGATTTGTATTATGAATCAAGAAGAAAGCAAGGATTAGTGGATAATATTTCTGAACCAGGATTTGATAATAATGCGCCATATCTTAAAGAGCATACATTATCTACTTCTGTAGAAATGCAAATGTGCGCATTGGCCGGAATTAGTTGGAATGATTATGATAATTTTATAAGTAGATTATAATATTAAGTACATTTGATAAAAAATAACAACAATGGAGAATCTAAAGGATAAAAAGGTACTTGTAATTGATACGGGTGGAGAATATACCGCATTTGCTCAAAGACTTGCAAGAGATTTTGATGAAGTTTTTTATTGTGTTATTTGGCAAGCATCATTCCCAAAATGGAATAAGTATGCTATAGGCATGGGAGTAAAAGAAATAAAAAGAGTAGATAGCATGTGGGAGGTTATAGATGATGTAGATATTATTTGCATACCGGATCTTTATTTAGGTTCATTAGCAGATTGGTTAAGAGATAAAAAATATAATGTTTGGGGTAGTGGTAGTGGAGAAAATATAGAAATATATAGGGATGAATTTTTTGAAATGCAAGAAGAATTGGGGATACCTACAAGCAAATATGAGCGAATAAAAGGTATAACAGCCTTGAGAAAGCATTTAAAAGGAAAGCAGAATAAATGGATTAAAACTAATTTAATTCGTGGCAATGGTGAAACTTTCCATTATTCAAATGAAAGATTAAGTGAAAGCAGGTTAGATGAAATGACACATACATTAGGGGCTTATAAGGATGAGGCTATATTTTTAGTATGCGACCCAATAGATGATGCAATAGAAGTAGGTCATGATAGTATGACTGCAAGCGGACAATATCCTACAAAAGTTATGTATGGGATAGAAATTAAAGATGCCGGATATTGCTCTAAAGTTATAAACTACAATGAGTTACCTAAAGTAATTATAGATATAGATAAGAAAATGTCAACATTTTTTAAGGAAATGACATATAATGGATTCTATTGCACAGAAGTTAGATGGACTGGCAAGAAAGGATTTTGGGGAGATGCTACAATGAGATTAGGTCAACCTCCTAGCGATTTGCAAGAAGAAGTTTATGATAACTTTTCTGAAATAGTATGGGAACTTGCACATGGCAGAGTTCCGGAGATTAAATCAAGTAAAAAATTTGGCGCACAGGTTATTATAAAAAGCAGTTTAGCTACATCAGAACCACAGGCTATATATTTTCCTGAAAAGATAAAAAACAACGTTAAAATAAAGCATTTAATGGTTAAAGATGGTATTTCATACTTTGTACCTACAGATGTAGAAATGGAAGAAATAGGTAGTATTGTAGCCACAGGAAGCACTTTAAAAGAAGCTATAGATAATGCTAAAAAGATAGCAGAAATGGTAGAAGGTGATAGTATAAGCATAAACTCAGAAGCATTAGACAAAGCTCAGGAGAGCATAGCTAAGTTCAAAAAGTTTAATTTGCCGACAATTTAGAAAAAAAGCCCTAAATTTGTGTTAAATTTAAGGCAATGTCATTTGTACCAAATTTCAGTATAGCACAAACATTAACAGCATCTCAAATTGTATTTACAGATACATCTACAGGATCAGATGCTAGTATTGCAGACAGGCAAATATTCTTACAGAAGATTGATGGCACTTATTTAGTTCCATCAGGTACTTCTACAAGTTATATTGATTTCCCTTTATCTAGTGGAGCTACCAATACCGTAACTGTATTAGATACTGATTATGCGCTGAACATAACAATAAATTGGGTAAATTCAACCAATGCAACTTTGTACACAAAAACATATCTGTTTAACCTGAATCAATATTCATGGAATTTTGCATACTCTTTATTGCAAACACAGGCTTCTAGTCCAGCAACAGTAAATAATAATGATTTTTGGAACAACAATATTCGTTTATTTGTTGATATATTCAATTCGGATACTGCCGTAGTAATGGGTAATGATCAATATTCCGCTCAATTCGCACTAGAGGATGCTAATTATTTAAGAAATAATCAAAATCTATATTTCTAATGACAGTATATCCTACTAATATCGCAATAACTTACGGATATGTAAGTTCATATTTAGCACAAGTAGATATAGCTAAGCAAAAAGTATTTAGTACCACAAGTATTAATTCAAAACTTGCTACTCAGATACTACTAGCTACAAAAACAATACAAAAAATATATAACATTTCTCCAAGTGAAAGTAACTTGCCAAAATGTACCAATTATCTCATTTCATTATGTGGTAAATATATTATTCAAGCGCAAAGTATTACAGGGTCAGGCGGTATAGTAAATCCTGCTACAGGAACAATATCTACAATTCAAGCAATAGATTTACAATTTCAAATAGGTACAGGAACTCCTCCAATAGATCCTAATACAGGATTACCTTTAGTTGCAGGAGGTACTGCATTCGTACTTCCATATACTTATATTTTAAATAAAAGTGTTGGTATAGTTTATAATGGAACTCCATTGCCAATGAATCAACCTGATAGATTAAGTTATACTATAGTTTATTCAACTGGATCAGCTACAATAACTTTTAATCAACCGGTTCAGTCAAGTGATTTAATAGTAGCGACAGGTTTACAATATGTAACAGTATAAAAGTTTTAAAATATGTTTTGTAAAAGAATAAGTATATTAATATTTACTTTAATATTTTATATATCTGCCAATAGCCAGGTACAACAGCCAACATCCTTACCTACTGTTAATAATATAAATGGATGGTATAATTTAAGAGGAGTTTTGGATTCAATGAGTATGTTCATTGAAAGAGATACCAACTTTACTGCAAAGTATCCTACATTAGTTAAGGCGACAGATCATAATTTTTACTATACAAATGGTAATGGTAATCATTGGTATAAATTAGTAGATACAGCAGGACATTGGATTAGTTCCGGATGGCTTCCTACTATACTTAAATATTATGATACTGCATCAATGTTAAGCCCTTATGCAAGGAATAATAATGTCGTACATTTAACAGGTAATGAATCAATAGGTGGGAATAAAACATTTTCTTATAATACAATATTCAATGGGCAGATAACTTCAAATATATATGGTATTACTATAAATAATAGTTCTTTAGTAGGAGCAGGGATATATGCAACAAATATTACAGCAAATAGAACAATATATTTACCTGATAATAGTGGCACTTTTGCCTTAACATCTGATACTACTAATAAATGGATTTCATTAGGATGGCTTCCTTCATTAGTAAAGTATTCTGATACATCTTCAATGCTTAGTGGGTATAAGACTTATTATCCTAGAAATGCGATTAGTGCCGGAACAGGAATAAGCTATAACCCATCAACAGGTGTTATAACAAACTCTAGTCCATCTACAGGTGGTACGGTTACAAGTGTGGCTACTAATAACAATACAGGTATTACAGGTGGAACAATTACTACTTCGGGAACTCTTTCAATAGATACTACTATTATTTCTACTAGATTATGGCGACAAAAAGGTATAGATTCTGTGTCTGCTAATGTTAATTTAAAAGTTAATATTTCAGATACAGCTAATATGCTAGCCAATTATAGAAATGGAATTATTGCATTAAACGCTGATACAGTATATCAAGCAGCACAGATTGCAGCTAGGGTTAAATATACAGATACTTCTAGTATGCTTTCTCCTTATCAAAGAAGTTTAACTGCTGTAAAATATAGCGATACTGCTTCAATGTTGGCAAATTACCGTACAGGAATAATTGCTTTAAATGCAGATACGGTTTACCAAGCTGCCCAAATTGCTGCGAGAGTAAAATATACAGATACGGCTTCAATGTTAAGCCCTTATGCAAGAACTACAGCTTTAGGAAGTTATGTTAAATATACCGATACTGCTTCTATGCTTTCTCCTTATGGTCGGCTTAATTACATTAACACGCAACTTGCAACTAAAGTTAATTATACAGATACGGCTTCCATGCTTAGTCCATATTACAGGACTGCAACTGCTAATGCAGCTTTAGCTTTAAAAGTAAATTATACTGATACTGCTTCGATGCTTAATAATTATCTTAATGGTATTATTGCTCTTAATGCCGATACTATCTATCAAGCTGCTCAAATTGCTGCAAGAGTTAAGTATAGTGATACGGCTGCAATGTTAGCACCTTATACAAGGTCAGTAAGTGGCGGTTATTTGCCTTTAAGTGGTGGTACTTTAACGGGTAATCTAAATGGAACTACTGCTAATTTTACAGGGTTTGTAGCAGCTA
>Ga0214164_1000224_pt1 | contig 39199 bp, 56 predicted proteins | sample TroBogepilimnion_13_FD_153003 | JGI IMG/M metagenome (GOLD analysis project Ga0214164, IMG submission 153003) | Freshwater microbial communities from Trout Bog Lake, WI - Practice 03JUN2009 epilimnion v4 | ecosystem: Environmental > Aquatic > Freshwater > Lake > Epilimnion/Euphotic zone ...
GGGAATGGTAGGCGGAGGCGGTGGTTGCGGAGTGAATGCAACGGGCGGCGCAGGTGGCGCAGGCTTCGCAGGAGCAGGAGGAGCAGGTAACGCCTCTTGGGGCGGTGGCGGTGGTGGCGGAGGGGGCAGTGGTGCCGTGGGCGGCACAGGCGGCACAGGCTGTGTCTTGCTTTATTACTAAGAATTAAGGAGATTAAATAAATGACTACAAAATATACATACACGTCCGCTTGTTGCGGACATGAGTACATTGAACAACGCAATGAAGATGAACCGCAATATTTCACAGTATGTAACGTCTGCGGAAATGCAGACTACGAATTGACTTCATCTGAAGTTATCGAATAACTAAACGATAGGAGACGTACTTGCGTGGAGATCAGCGCCAGGGGCGTTTTAAGATCGACTACGAGATCTCATCTAACGATGAGGGCATCGTGGATGATCTGCGTATTCCTGTAGGTAATACTGTTCATTGGTGGGTCTGGGATCCTACTGCCCTCACTACCAATGCAGCCACATGGATTGACCCTATCTACGATGTCTCTAATCAGACTACCAATCAGGGTGTTAGATGGAATTCTCCCTTTGATCTTCCTGTCATTTCTGCACAGGTAGAGCGCGGAGATTCCACCCCTAATGAGCGCGGTTTCTACACAGTAGATACCATGAGACTCGTGGTCGCTGTGGCGGATCTAAATCGGCTACTTCCAACCATGGTTACTGATCCTACCTCTCACATTAAAGACCACATCATCTTCCAGAACGATGTATATCGTCCCGTTCGCGTGGCTCCTAGAGGGCTCTACGCCAACCGTTACTCGGTTGTAACAATCGACCTTAACCAGATCAATGCAGAAGAACTTGTAAATTACCCTCAATTCTTAGCCTACGCCAACTAAGGAGATACTGTGGAAGAACTCAACCTAGAAGATCTATTAGAGGCTGGTCTTATTAGTGAAGATCTTTATGATGATCTGATGAAGGATGATGACGATGCCTTTTAAAAGTCAACGACAAAGAGAATTCATGTATGCTACTCATCCAGAGATGGCAAAAGAGTGGGAGTCAAAAACTCCAAAAGGTAAAAAACTCCCAATGAAAGTAACCAAGAAAGAAGGTAAGACCAAGTGACCCTAGTTCATGGTACCCAGAGTACCCCAGGGCTGATTACCCTAAATGCGTCCACAGCGGTCGCACTCAATCCCGTCGTAGCGACTCCTGGCCCTGTTGCAATCGAGAACCAGATTGCATACTCATGGACCAACTGCACTCTTACAGTTACTAACACCGATGTATCGGCTACGGTTTATCTTGGCGGAAGTTCTTCCGTCTCTTCAACCTCGTATGGTTACAAACTTCTTCCAGGAATATCTCTTGGTCTAGATGGCTTGACACCTACAGAGATTCTTTATGCGATCTCTTCTGGGGCATCTAATGTCTCTGTATTGGCGATCTATCGATGAGTATCAAGGTCAGTGGATCATATACTTCCCAACCTCCTAAGACTGTTACAACTACCTACACACTCTCTGGCACAGATAGTTTTCTTGTAGTTAACAGTGCTACCTCAGTAACCGTTACTCTTCCTGCGGCTTCTGGGAATTCTGGGCGGACTATTTACATTAAGTCTATCGGTGCAGGTGGAGTTATCTCTGCCACAGCAAACGTAGTTCCTCTTTCTACTGCCACCGCTGGTACAGCAATCCTTACTACTACGGCTGGAAAATACGCAACCCTCGTCAGTGACTCCACCAACTGGGTCATCATGGCGGCTAACTAAGGAGTAACAATGGCTAAAGCAAAACTAGGTACTGGTTCTCGCTTCAAGAAGGTTGAAGAAGAGGCTAAGAAGTCTGGGGCTAAGAATCCCGCCGCTGTAGCGGCTGCCGCTGGCATCAAAAAATACGGAGTCAAAAAGATGGAAGCGATGGCTCATAAGGGCAAGAAGAAGTAAGTGCCTGAACCAAAGAAGGTTGAAAAACCAGAAGCACCCGCTACCTTAGCAATAGGTGCTCCCAATAAGACTCCCAGATCTACCCACAAGATCTATAAGGCTAAGACTGGGGATGTCTTTGTAGATCACTCAGGTCGTACAGGCAAGACTGACAAAGTCAACCTCACCAAGAAGCGTGGAATCACCACCGTCAAGGCGGGCGTAACTGCAGTAAAGCAATACCACAAGAAGAAGGGCAAGTAATGAGCAAGAAGTCAGATAAAGAGCAAGATGCCAAGGTCATGAAGAATATGACCCCAGTACAGATGATCGCCTTTAAGAAGGCAGACAAGAAGATGGATGCTAAGAAGCCATCTGCTAAAGAAGACACCAAGATGGATAAAGACCTAGCCAGGAAAATTAAAAAGAAGTAAGACTTAGCCCTGTGCAAATAGGGCTTTTTCTTTACTCTTAGAGCAACAGACTTCCGCTGCGGAATCTGTACACAGTACCCACTGGTTGCTTAAAGGGGATGAATGCATGGCTCACAAGCCTTGGTACGAAGAAGCCGCTGAGATGAACAATCAGCACGAACGCGAGCAATTCATGCGCGGTGTTTTTGGCTTCCGTCCTAAAGAAAAGCAACCTATCTTCGCAGCACTCCTTGCAGGTTATATCGGGGGTAAAGTTGCGAAGGGTAAAAAGCGGAAGTGACAAAAGCCCACAGCCACGCAATACACTCAGCGTCTCAAGAGACTGCTCGCTACATGTCCGCACAGTTGCGGAACGAGGCTAGAGCATCTGGATGGCCTGATGAGATCATTAGCGGACTTCATGTCAAATACCACCCTGAGCATGGCTTTACAACCAATGTTCATCCTGCCCATTATGAGCGTGCATTGGACCTTGAGTACGGTACCCCAGGGCAACAGCCTACCTATGCCATGCGTCGGTTCTCAAACCGAGATAGTGATCGCATAGAATCAGAAGGATTTTTATTGGGACGTATCGACCATCACATGGGGGGTAGTATCCTATGACATTTCTTTTATCTGAAGACGATGCCCTACGTAAACTCCTTCTAGGAATGGTTGTAACAGATCAGAAGTCTGACGCATCAGGATCTGCTACTCGTCCTGTTAACGTTTACTTTGGACAGCCTAACCTCGAAATTCGAACACAGTCCTACCCATATATCACTATTGACATGGTGGACATTGCAGAGGCATTTGATCGGTCAATGCGTGGCAAAGTAAAGCCAGTATACCTACCAGATCCATCTACCTTTAATTCAGGAACTACCTATGATCCAGTCAACAATACTTGGAAGATTGATCTACCTATTCCAGTAAATATTGATTATCAGATCACGGCATACTCCCGTGAACCCCGTCATGATCGTGAGATCTTGGCTCAATTGATGTACACGCGCTTGCCTCTTAGGTTCGGTGTACTAGAGACGGATGACAATACAGTCCGTCGTTTAGATGTTCTGGATGTCTCAAAGAGAGACGTATCAGAAGCAGGAAAGCGTTTATTCGTAAATGCTTTTACGGTGCGTATCTCCAGTGAGATTTCGCAAGCAGCATACTCGGTAGCATACAAGGCCCTAGAAGTTGGACTCACAGGTTACACGGATGTAGTGCGTGGCGGAGCCGCCCCAATCTTCACCCCCCTTGATCCAATCACAATTACGCCATAATTCGGAACCCTTAACCCAACTAGATAGGAGAAAGAATGACCTACGGTCGCCCAGGTGTCTACTTAACTGAGACGCTCCTTCCAGCACCACTCTCTCAAGGTCCTTCAGTAAATGCTGCTGGCGCAGTTGCCGCACCCTTTGCTCAAGGTCCAGAAACCCTTACCCTCGTAACTTCTTGGTATGACTTTACCAGCAAGTTTGGCGGATACAATGCCGCATTTCCAGCCACCTTTGGTGTTGGACAGTTCTTCAATAACGGTGGACGCGAACTCTATGTCCAGCGTATTTTGCACTCAGATGCAACCGCTGCCTCAGTACAGATTGATACTGTTGGTTCTGTTGTTGTTTCAACTGTTACGGCAAAGAACCGTGGAGCAGATGGTAACAACCTCCGTATTAACCTAAAGACAGGTGCCATCACAGGTACCTATACTCTCGAGGTATACCGTGAGGCAGTTCCAGGCACTACATCTGCAGTAAGCGCAGACTTGCTTTTGGAACGTTATGAAAACATCTTGTTTAGTGATGCAACTAGCGTCAACTTTGCAGCAACAGTTATCAACCCAGTATCTTCATATATCACACTCAGTACAGGTGCAGTTTCTGGAACACCAGTAACTACACTCTATCCAATGACTACTGGAATTGATGGGGCAGCAGTTGTATCTTCAGACTTTACATCTTATGCCGCAACCACAACCACAGTATGGAATCGCTTTGCATCTTTGATGCGTCCATTAGTTATGTTCATTCCTAGCATCAACCAGGTCCTCGCAAGTGGTCAGGTAACCGTTATCAACGATGCCATCTCTTGGGCGAACTCAAACAATGGGTTCTTTATTGCAGAGACTCCAGCAGGTCAGTCTGTAGATACAGCGATTACATATGCTCAGTCACTTACAGACAGCAGCAATGCTGCTATCTATTATCCAAATATCTATGTTGCTGATCCAGTCGGTCGTACAGGTTCAACCCGACTAATTGGTCCAGCAGGTGCTGTTGCAGGTCTATACCTAAATACAGATGCCACTCGTGGAGTATTCAAGTCTCCAGCAGGTTTGACAGCAGGTCTTAAGGGCGTAATCGCTGTTGAGGCTACCTTCTCATCTACTGATCTTGATAATCTTAATATCGGATTACCAGCAGCAGGTACAGGTACTCCTGCCCCTGTTAACGTTATCCGTCAACTGCCTGGTGCTGGTGTTGTAGTCATGGGTGGACGCACACTCCTCCAAGATGGAACTGCCAATCGTTATGTAAGCATGCGTCGTTCTTTGATCTACATTGAACAAACTCTTACTAACATGCTCCGTTCAGTACTGTTCGAGAATAACGATGAAAAACTCTGGCAACAGATCAACTCTCAAATCGGCGCATTTCTTGGTCAGTTCCGTAATCAGGGTGGGCTTCGCGGCGCTACCCCTGCACAGTCATTCTATGTTCTGTGCGATGCGTCAAATAACACAGTATCGTCTATTCAAAATGGTATCGTCAATGTACAGGTTGGCGTAGCACTTGAATATCCTGCTGAGTTCGTAGTCCTCAACCTCAGCCAAATTACCCAGGCTTAATCCCGAAGGAGATAACTAGTGCCAACAATTAATAACAACCGTGCAACGTTAGCAACCGATCCGTTACGTAACTTTCGGTATTTGGTAACGTTCATTCCACTTCCAAACCAAAGCGCATCAGTTGCTATGAATACTGCAATGCAGGCCATGACAAGTGTTACCTTTGGGTTCACCTCAGTATCGGGACTATCTGTTACAACAGACTCAATCCCATACCGTGAAGGTGGATACAACACTACCGTTCACCAGATCCCAGGACAAACAACCTTTGCTCCCGTAACTCTGCAGCGCGGCGTCATCCTAGGAACCAGTGCAAACTGGAACTGGATGAAGAACATGTTTGCGACTGTTCAGGGTGGAGGTTCACAACTGAAGCCAGGAGAGAACTTCCGATGCGATATCGAGATCGATGTACTTGCTCATCCAATTCCAATGGGTGTAACAAGTAGCGATTCTTTTGCTGGTGCACCAGCCTCAACAGACATTGTTGCTCAACGCTTTATGGTGTATAACGCATGGCCTACATCTGTTTCTTACTCAGATCTTAATGCTGGTGACAATGCCTTGCTCGTAGAACAACTTACCCTTGTTCATGAAGGTTTTGACATCTCATGGGGTACTGACCCTGCAACTACTGCAGCACCATTTACTGTCGCTACTGCACTAAAAGGATAACCTAACACCACACTAACAAAGGACTAATATGACGACTAAAATCAGTGCATCGGCTAATCCCGAATTGGCAAATAAAACGGCTCAGGAAGTATTTGCGAAAGCAGAAACTCCTGAAAACTATGAACCAACTATCCTACCTCCTTCGGATACTGCGGTCCAACTTCCTGGCGGATTTATCACAGACGCTGGGGAGTTGGTTCGTACCGCAGAGATCAGAGAACTTACTGGAAGAGACGAAGAAGCAATCTCTAAGTCATCTAACGTAGGTAAGGCTCTCCTTATAATCCTAGAACGTGGAACTGTAAGTGTAGGAGATGAAAAGGCTACGGCAAAGATCTTAGACCAAATGCTGACAGGAGATCGAGAGATGCTTCTCTTGGGAATCCTTAAGGCTACCTTTGGAAAGACAGCAGATATGTCTATCTGGTGTGCTGGATGTAATGACTTTAAAAATGTAACAGTTGATATTGACGAAGACATTAAAACCAAAGTCTTATTAGACCCAGTAAACGAGCGTGTTTTTACCGTTAAAGGTAAGGCAGGAGAAATCCTTGTACAACTTCCTACGGGTCTTGCACAGAAAGAACTTATTAACAATGCAGACAAAACATCTGCTGAAATGAATACTCTTCTTCTAGAAAAGACAGTACTAAAGATTAACAACTCACCAGTATTTAATAAACTACAGGTGCAGAACCTCCCAGTATTAGACCGTAAAAAGATTATTGAAGAGATCAACTCTCGGGTACCAGGTCCACAGTTCGATGATGTGACTATGGAATGCCCAGACTGTGGAAGTGAGGTAACGGTAGCCATTAACTTGGGTACCTTGTTTCAATTCTAGCGTTATCCAATACGTTCAGTTGTTTGCTGAATGGGCTGCGTTAACACAGTTACATGAAGGTTGGTCGTTAGAAGACATTCAAAAGATGTCGTACAGAGAAAGACGCAATTGGTTAGAACTAGCCAAGGCGCAGAGTATAAGGAGTCCAGATGGCTAGTATGGTGACAAGCGTTAAGTCGCTAAACGATGCCTTAAAAGATACCTTAAAGACTCTTGCTGAGATCAAGGACACGATCAAGCATATCTCTGGACCTGCACAATCTGCTGCGGATACGATGAGAAAGACTGTTACCAAAAACGGACAGAAGAATCTAGGTAAGGGCGGCAAGGTTGCCTTAGGTACAGATGGTGCCAGTGTAACTGTTGCATCTTCTGGTACAAATACTGGTAATTCTGTAAGTTCTGGAACTGGGCCGCAGTCTGCGGCTCAGGGTAAAAATGCATCTGCAACTTCAATGCCATGGATGACTCCTACTCAAGCCAGAATTCAACGCATTGGCGGAGTCGTTCAGATGGCTGCTGGTGTTGTTGGTGCAGGATTTGCTATGGCACCAGATCTAGGAACAACAGTTGCTCGAGCAGGAAACTACTTTACAACCGCACAGTTCTCCCCAACAAGTCTTGGGTATAAGCAACTGCAGACTTCCACACTAGGCGCTATTAATAGAGGCGGTCGTGGTGTATCTGGTGCAGGAGATGATGCAGCCGCTGCTGCCATCCTTGCCCAACAGTACGGGTATGCCCCAGGAAGCAGCGCATATTTACAAAGCATGCGTGAAGTTGGCGGAGCATATCGATCATTAAATATGTCCAATGCGTCAGCAGCAACTGCCATCGGTGGGTTGCAAACAGGTGCTATGGGTGCAAACTTGTACCAATATGGTATCTCTCAGTTTGATAAAAACGGTAATCCAGTATCTGAATCAAGCATGGCTAAACAACTCTTCAATAGAATTTTTCAAGGACGAGGAAAAGGTAATGCCAAGGGAGTTCAACAATCCCTTCAATACGGATTAGCGGGTGCGGATCTTAACGCCCTAGGATTTTCCTCTGACCAACAGGCTTTATTTAAAACTCAATTCATGAATTTGGCTCAAGGCAAGAGTGCAAATTTAGCCACTGCAACTGGTGCAGGGAACCCTGCTGCCGCACAACAGACCATCAATGCATCTAATACAAATCTTATGCAATCAACGCAAGATTCAATGATTAAAGGTTTTCAGCATGCTGCAGATACCATCGTAATTTTAAATAAAAAGATGGGTGAATTTGGACAGGCTATTGCAGAAACAAAGGGTTACATACAGGGACTAGGACAGAGCGGTGCGGGAGGTGCATTTGCTTCTCTTATAGGTGGCTTTACATCTGGAATTAAAAACATTGTAGAAGCGATGGCGATTCTTAGATTGACAGGTGGTGGAAAAGGTGCTGCCACAGGTATCGTTTCAAAGGCTAAAGGCTGGTTTGGAACTGCATTTAACTTTGTAAAGAAAAATATAGGAAAGATTGCACGAATTGGAGCAGCAGGGGCAGAAGAGGCTACGCTCGCAGCAAGTGAAGTTGGAACGGGTGGGTTAGATACCCCAGCAGTACTTGCAGCACAAGCAGGGGTGTTAGCAACTTTACACGGAGGAAGTTCCTACGGTGGATTTGGTGCCTCATTTGGTGCTAAGGGTGGGGGGGCATCTACCTCTGCCTACTCACCACAGTACGCAGCAGGATCAGTAGCAAACACCTCAGCGATGCATCCTAATTCAGGACAAAGCAGTCTTTCTACCACTAGTTCTCCTATCCCAGGAGTTGCACCTACAACTATGTACGGCGCTAAAGATCCTGGAATGTGGAATGGTGCTAAGAATTACCACACTGGTGATGACTATGCTGTTCCTGTAGGTACCTCTGTTAAAGCAGTTGCTGCTGGAACAGTCTTTGACGATTCTCCTGGTGTTGATTTTGGTGTGTCTGTTCAGATCGACCATGGTAATGGGTATCAAACTCTGTATGGTCACCTACAAAGCAAGTCTGTAAAAATTGGTGAACAAGTTGCTGCAGGACAAGAGATCGGTAAATCAGGTCAATCAGGTAACGTTACTGGTCCCCACCTTCACTTTGAAGTACGCAAGGGTCATAATAACCCAGTAGATCCAGCCTCCTTTATGACAGGCACTGCTGGATCTCAGCAAACAGTTTCTGGAAAACAAGTCACTGCTCCAGGAACCGTTTTGGGAACAGGAGACCAACAGTCTTGGGCAAAGGACTTCCTAAAGGGTATGGGCGCTCCCACCACCTCAACAAATATTAAAGCCATGACTACATGGATGGCATACGAGGGAGGTCAGTGGCACAACTCTGCCCACTACAACCCTCTCAATACCACCTTAGGAGAAACAGGCGCCCAAGATATGAATGGTGCTGGAGTTAAATCCTATGGTTCCTATGCCCAAGGACTTCAAGCCAATGTATCTACCCTAAAAGAAAATCAAAAGGGATATGCAGCAATTCGTGCAGCCTTGATGAAGGGCAATGACCTTAGCGGAGTACTGGGGTCTGTTAACCACTCTGCATGGGGAACCCACATAAAAGGATATGGTGGTGGTACTTCTGGATTTGGTGCATCTATCTCATCCGCTGCTATGCCTGGTATGGGAGTTTCTTCTGTAGGAACCTCTGGTGCGAGTAACAACACTCGAATTGAAATCACTCTTAACATTCAACAAGCCTCAAATGATGAAGCAGTAAAGTTTGCTAAAAGAGTGCAATCAATCTTGGAAGAAAATAACTCAATCTCAATGATGGGAACTAACTAATGGCGGGTCCAGTTGCACGCAAGGTTCTTACTAAGTTAACTCCCACACAGATCGCCTCCAATGATGCTGCAATAGTCGCTGCAGATATCCTGGCTCGTAATGCTGGAACCACTAGTTTTGCTTACGATCAAACAGTTATTATCTCAAATAAAGCAGTAATGAAAACCGCACAAACGTCTGTACAGCAAGCAAAAGATGTATACACAAGTTACTTGAGCACTAACAATGTGTTTGATCCCGTTTATAATCCAAAAGGAACAGTACTTGCTAGCACTTTAAGCACTAGTATTCAGAACCAATTAAAGGCAGATCTTGCGGCTATTACAAGCAACCAAGCAGCACTTGCATCTGCTAACTCAAATCTTATTCAAGCGCAAACTGCATCAGACAAAGATAAGGCTGCATTGGCTGCTGCACAAGCCAAATTAGTAAAAGACTCGTTAGCGGCTGCTGCAGGAACCTTAATTGCATCGACTAAAAAAACACCACCCCCTACAAATTCTGGTCCAAATAAACCTGCAGGTACTCCAAAAGCCGTTAATAAGGATCCTGGTCCGTACTTCTATAATGCTCCTATGACCTCTTCTTCTTACATGAAATTTGGCAGCAGTGTACTTGGAAGCGTACCTGGAGATCCAGTACTTCTCGCTGGAAATCCACAGGTGTTATCTGCAGGTACTCCAAACCTGATTGTTGATCCAGGATCACACAATGATGCAACTAAGTTTTGGAAACCAGATAGCAAGGGAAACTTCTCTGGGGCTAAAGGAACTATCCAAATGAACTTAGCACTGTCCTCAGATGTGAGTACAAATGCCAAGGGAACAAAGGCTGCCTATAACATTACAGATACTAATAACTATGGTTTTAAGTTTTTGTATAATCCCACTACTGTAGATATGACCTGGGGAACTGTAGATGGTTTTTCTCCACAGTTTGAGCAAACAGGTGGTGATATTGCTACTGCAATTGGTAACGGTTTGCTTGCAAGTACTGTTTCGTTTTCATTAATCTTAAATCGAATACAAGATATGCAGTTTATTAAAGACTCATCAGGAGCATACCTTGCCTCTGATAGCCAACCATACCCACATCCAGTAGCCGCTAAAGAACGTGGAATGATATATGATCGTGGAACCATGTACGATCTTGAATACCTATTTAGGACTACAGGGGGATATAACTCACAGTATCAGTCTGGCTTAAATGGAAAAACTGCAGACAAGGGATGGCTTATGCCTATCCCAGTAGAACTCCATCTTGGAGCAGGTCTTCGTTATTTAGTGCGACTATCAACTTTAGAAGTAAATCACATCATCTTTAATGAGCGCATGGTGCCACTATTTACTACAGTAAATGTAACTTGCACACGTTACTTTGATAACGTAACTTTGTATAGCCAGATAGGGACAGCAAAATGACACTCTACATAGACAGCCGATATGCTAATCCCCTTTTAAACGAGAACAATCAAATACCTAAAGCATGGGATGAACAACGTCAGGCGTATCACATTATGCTCCTAAGAAATTGGCCTGTATACAGTGCTAATTTCTATACCTATGAATGGAAACAAGGGGATCGATTAGATAATCTTGCTAATAAATATTTGGGTAACTCACAGTTTTGGTGGAAAATCATGGACATTAATCCAGAGATTGTTACACCTATCAATATTCCTATTGGAACATTACTTAGGATTCCTAATGCTTGATCCAGAACGTCAACCTAAATATGGAAATGACTACTCTGTAAATTTTCCAGACTACCCAAGTTTTACCTCACAGCCTAGAAAGATTACGCTTACTCAAGCAATGGGAAGTCATGATGTTGCAGTTTTTAAGTACCAATATTTTAGCAACTTCTTAGTGCAGACCTTTAAGACGGGTACCCCTGTTTCATTTACCTACAGAAATGACAAGGTAAATAAGACCTTTATTGGCTATTTTTCTCATGTGCAGTATCCCAGTGCTCAAACATTAGACCGACATGTGGAGTTAGTGTGTATTGGAGCGTCTTATCCCTTAAAAGAGACTATCTCTAAAATTTGGGTTAATACATCTGCGTCTCAAGTAGTAACTGAGATTGCAAAGCAAGCACAACTTACTCCGATGGTAACTTCAAGCAATGTTAAATTTAGTCAGATCTCTATGGTAGGACACACTTTCTGGGAAAAGATCAAGGAACTTGCAGACAAGATCGGTTACGGAGTCCAAGTACTGGGGACAGAAGTTCATTTTCATCCTATAGATACGATGATCGATTTATTTATGACGACTATTCCAGTTATGTCTTTTCTAGATCCACTTACAAACTCTAGCAGTGTATTTTCGGTACCTACACTACAATCGTTTTCTTCAAAACTGGGTGATTACATTCAAGGAAATGCTAATAATCGAACTCATAAGGTAGTTTCTGGGGTAGATCCAGTAACAGGAAAAGCATACTCCTCTAAGTCCTCCCCTCATACCGTAGGTAAACCCCTTAGGGCTAACACTAAGGCACCCCTATTTTCACGGGTAGAAACCTCAGTAGTAGCACATAGCGATTCTATGGTAAAAGCATTGGCAGATGGAAAGGCCCACCTATCAAGACTTTCTATTCCTGGAAAAGGTTCTGGACAAGGAGACCCTAGAGTTTCTCCATGGTCCACCATTGAGATCAGAAACACAGGAGATAATTCAGACGGATTTTGGATTGTTAAGACCGCTGTTCACGAGATGACCTTGGATGGTAAATACTTTGTAGATTTTACCTGTGCTACAGACGGCTTTGGAGCCAACCAACCAAGCATCAGCCGTCCCGCTACTGCTGGAGTAGTCCCTGCAGTAAACCTTAATAGCCTAGTAACAGGCTCCAATCCATCTGGTTCCTATACACTTAGTGCTACAACACCGATTGTTTCTCCCACATCAACGGGATACAACATCACTCCTCGTAGATGGGTAGGTACCTCGATTGGCTAATGAAGTCGCTATTTCCTTACCGTTTATGATCGATCAAACAGGCAAAGTAGCCTTTGCAAGCACTCAAGAAGTGATCTGGGCTGATCGTGTAAAGTCGATAATTGGAACTGCAGTTAGAGAACGGATCATGAATCCAAATATTGGAACATTGATTCCTTATGCACTGTTTGAAAGCCAAGAAGATTCTATACAAGAAGTAAAGGCAGAGATCGAAAAAGCCTTTGCTATGCAACTTCCTTATCTAGTTTTGGTTAATGTAAATGTATCTTTAGATCCAACATCAAATGTAATAACTGCAGATTTGGAATACTCACTCCCTAACGGAACAGATGTCATTACTAATCTGGGAGTAATTTCGGTCATAGGAAATAAACCATCATACGAGGAGTTAGCATGACAACAACCCCCAATCAAATATCGACAATTCCAGTATCTATTGATTACACAGGTAGGGACTACTACTCGATTCGTCAACAACTTATCGCACGCATTCAAGCCCGTATCCCTAGTTGGACTGCTACTGATCCATCAGACTTTGGAATTGCACTTGTAGAAGCCTCTGCCTATATGGGTGATTTGATTTCGTATTACATTGATCGTAACGCTAATGAAAATTCCATCTATACGGCTACTCAACGAAATAGCGTACTTAACATCGCCCAAACGTTTGGTTACAACCCCGCTGGATATCGACAGGCTTTTGTTACCCTTACGTTTTCTAACCTAGCACAACAGGTAACTCTTCCAGTGACTTCTGCTACAGGAAGTGGAACTGCAATAACTTTTTCTGCATCAAATTCATTTGTAGTAAATGAGTATGTAACTATTACAGGGTTTACTACTACTGGATTCAATGTTACTACAGCCTTAATTACTAGTGCTACTGCTACTCAGTTTACAGTTGCAGGTACAACAACAGGTACAGAAACTCCAGTATCTGCGTCTGTCCTTATGACGCCTCCTAGCATCACATTTCCAGCAGGAACCGTAGTTTCAGGACAAGTAACTAGTGGGGATGTAGTAACTACTCTGTACTACACAACTACTGATGCTGTAACTATTGCAGCAAATTCTTCAAATACTATTTTGGCTACAGAAGGACGCCTAGTCACACTAGTCTCAACAACTGCTATTGCTACCTATGGTGAATTAATAGGTACATCAGATGGATCTCCAAATCAAACTTACTCACTATTAAATACTCCCACTGTTGATGGAACCCTTCAGGTCTATGTACAAGACGGTGATGTTTATTCTCAATGGACTCAAGTAGAGCATCTTACAGACTACGGTGCTTCTGATCTTATTTTTACAGTCTCACTTGATGAACGGGATGTAGTATCTATTACTTTTGGAGACGGTGTTTCAGGTGCAATACCTATCCCCTATTCACAAATTCGTGGGATGTATGTAGTGGGTGGTGGTGCTATTGGAAACATATCTACAGGAATTGCTACAAACATTTCTTATGTTCCAGGATTAACAGACACCCAAGTAACTGCTCTTAAAAGTCAGTTCAATGTTACTAATACGACTGCTGCTATAGGAGGTGATGACCCCGAGAGTACCGATCAGATTCGAATCTCTGCTCCCGCATCACTGCGTTCAGCCAACCGTGCAGTAACTCTTAAAGATTATTCAGACTTAGCGTTGAGAGTTAACAATGTAGGTAAAGCAAACGCCAGTGCTTCTACATGGTCATCTGTAACGGTGTATTTAGCACCCACCAGAAGCGCGGGAACAGCAGATCTACAACCTGGATTAGACTACCTAAATAACCCAACAAGTGAGTACACAACTCTTGCATCTACTGTGTCCTCATTTATGGCTGATAAGATCTTACTAGGATCATCTCTTACTACTCAACCACCTTTGTATGTAGATGTAGCCGTAGTTATTAATTTCTTACTAGATCCTAAATACGTGCTTTCTTCTGTAACTGCTTTAATTCTGTCTACTCTTAATGCAGTGTACGGTTACAACAGCATGAATTTCCAAGACACTATTTATCCTCAAGATATTGAGACTATAGTCAACACACTTGGCGGAGTTAAAATCTCTAAAGTAAATGCGCTCTATCGTTCAGGCATCAACATCACTGCTGCTACAGCCACGGGAACCTCTATCACGTATACAACAAGTGCTAACCATGGACTTATTGTTGGATCTACAGTATCTACAAGCGGACTAACTCCTTCAGGATTTAACGTTACATCTGTTCCAGTTACTGTTGTTCCAGATTCTACACACTTTACAGTAGCAAGCACTGTGGCATCTGGAAGTTCTACGGGTACAGGAGCAATGACTGCGTACACTACGCTAACAGGTGATCCCAACGAGATCTTTCGTTTACAGGTTGCTAACATCAATATTGGAACTATTTGATGGATTCAACACACCTTCATAGTGGGTTTTATAGAGGTATTGTCCAGGATAACGCTGATCCTCAAAAACAACGTAGATTGCGTTTGCTGGTACCTCAAACTACAGGCACTGGAAAAGATAGCGTAACTGATTGGGCATGGCCTGTAGAGCCTTCCAGTATCCACACTGGAGTACCCGCAGTAGGACAGGGTGTTTGGGTATCATTTGTAGGGGGAGATCCTGATTATCCAATCTGGCATGGAGCCTTTGGTACACACCAAGACAAAAGTAAACCACTATTAGTAACACCCTTATCTAATTCGGTATCTTTATCTGGGCTAACTAACTACTTAGTAACTGTGACTAAACAAGATGGAACAGCAGAAGTGGATCTAATGGCAACACTTCTTGCTATGGCTAAAACTATCGCTGATTATCAATCCAGAATAACGTCTTTAGAATCTCAAGTCGCCTCATTCCATAGCAACTTGGGTTCAAGGACACTTTCAGGACACACGCACACAACCAACGGTTAATAGTTCAGCAAGTAAAACGGAGGCAAAACCCCGAAAATAGGGGTACAGATGTAGAGAGGAAGTTACATGGCTTATTATCCAAGTAGCATCAAGAACGACTTCACCACCAAAGTAAACTTTGTCACGACAGTAGGTGCTGCCGATGTTAACGACTTGCAGGGTGAGGTAACGGCTCTTGAGTCATACCTAGGTACTAGCATCAACGTAGGTTCTGGTTGGGTTGGTACTTTTGACAATATCACTACTGCGTGGCCTACCCTCAAAGCACGTCTAGCAAACCTCGAATATGGATTAAACAACGCCCTTAATTCGGCTGTTCCTACTGGAGGAACTGCTGGTCAGACCCTAGTAAAGAATTCAAGCACTAACTACGACTTCGCATGGGCAACTTCAAGTGGTACATCTCTACCTAGCCAGACTGGTCAATCTGGAAACTACCTTACAACAGATGGAACGTCTGCATCATGGGCTGCTGTTCAAGCGACATTCAGTCCTTTTTTACTCATCGGAGCATAGGACTAATCAGTGACAAATTATGGCGTAGCAGTTTATGGGACCTCAGCCTATGGTCAATCAAATCAGATACCACTCACAGTATCTCCTATTACCCTTACTGTGCTGTATCCAACTGTCGTCGTTGTTAATTGGAATGCTCCAACAGGAACTTACTCAGCAATTCGTCTTGTAAGAAACCAAAACTCTATCCCAGAAACTGCAGAGGATGGAGTAATCATTTGGCAAAGTACAACTTCTGCAGTAACTAAAGTATCTTTTAATGATGGTGGAGGAATTGAGGACACTGCTGGTATTCCTATTGTTCCAGGTAAGCCTATCTACTACGCGATATTTCTCTTTACTAGTGATAACGTTTGGACTTCAGCAGGGGCAGTAAGTGACATCGTCCCCTCATCTCATGGATCTACTGATGCTTTATTTAGAAATCTTCCCAGAGTTTTTACTACTGCAGAACAAAGCCCTCTTGGAGAGCCAGACTATACCTCGGATCTTTATTCATTTTTAGATGGCATGGGATTTACGTTAGATGAATCCCTTACCTTATTAGACTTGCTTCTTCCAGACCATACTCGTATCAACACCCCTATCAGTTTACTTTCTATTGAAACTGCCAATTATGGATTAACTCCTGAACCAGGAATGGCTATTAAAAATCAAAAACAATTAATTCGTGAAGCCATCTACCTATACACGCACAAAGGAACTCTTCCTGGATTAAATACCTATGCTGCATCTCTTACTGGGTATTCTCCTACCATTACAACCTCTAGTAACTTGCTATTGAATGTTCAAGATTCCACCTTCTATAAATCAACAGGTAATTGGAATCCAACTAATGCCACCATATCTTCTAGTCAGGATGAGGCACCCGTCGCACAACTGACCACCAATTACATTGACCTAAACTATTCTTGCAAGATTGTTGCTACGGCTGCTGGTTCTATGACACTAGGTAAAGACTCTCCGATACTTAAAGGCGTACCAATTACTCCTGGTACTCAGTACACGTTATCTGCTCAAACTATTTCTCCGACTAGTGCTGGTACTGTTACTCCTTCTTTACAGTTCTATGACCGCTTTGGAAAACTAATTGGATCCAGTATTTCTGGAACTGGCGTTGCTGCTAATAACACCTGGAAACAGATCACACAAACAGCAACTGCATATAACCAATACACCGCTTACATCACTAGTGCAGTAGGCGTAGCGGGATCTACCAATGTAACTACCTATACAACCTCTGCTCCCCACTCCCTTACTTCTGGAGAAGTAGTGACTATCTCTGGGTTTACTACCACAGGATTTAACCATGTTGGTGCAACTATCACAGGGGTTACTACTACTACCTTTACTATCTCTAGCACATTTGCTGGGACATCCGTTAGCACAGAGTCAGGTATTGCTCAGGCTACATCGAATAACTCGGACGCATGCTATGCAGGTATCACCTTCTCTTGGTCTGCTGCTGGTACGTACTACATCGATTGCGTAAGTCTTCAAGCAGGATCTACGGCCTCCTACAACGAGGCTCGTGCAATCGACGTATTTCTTAACCCAAGTAAAACTAACTACATTAAGAATCCCTCATTTGAAGTGAACGTTACAGACGGTTGGACACTAACAGGTACGGCTGTAGCCACCCAGATTTCAGATGTACCAATAGGGGTGTACTCAGGTACAAAAAGCGTACAAATAGTTGCTACAGGTGCATGGACGTATATCTCAAACGCAGTTCCAATTACCGCAGGAACTTACCATACGGCTTCTGCATACGTGAAGTCTTCTACAGATATGACGTTACATTTCATCGGTAAAAACTCTGGTGGAACTACCATTGATGATGACATATTTGATTTAGGCATTATTCCTGCATGGACATTAGTCTATGGAACTGACTTAACAGATGCTACAGATCTTTCCACAGTTACATACCAAGTACAGTTCACTGGTGGTGCAGGTACATTTCATATTGATGCTGTTCAATTTGAGAACACATTCAGGTTTAATCCTACAACGACCCCCCATTTTACCCCCACTGATTACATCGATGGGTCACTTCCCGCTGCATTCGGTGCCACTTGGGGAGGAACTTCCAATAACTCGTACTCCTACACGTACATAAACAAGCCCCTAAAGGTTCTTACCCTAGCCAATACCATTACGGATTGGATTCCTAGCAACTCTTTTTGGCGTATCCGTACCTATGCAGGAGTGGAATATACCAACCTGACCGTGTAAGATCCCCCGTATGGTTGATCTACTTATAGCAGTCCTTATTACAGGCGTGGCTAATGCCTACGCAATTGAGTTACTGGGTTTACTTACCTACGATTTCTTGGGTAGTAAGTTTGGAACTAAGTTTTTGACCCTACCACTAAGCGTGGCAGGCATCTATCTCTTTGGATTTTGGGATAGGCAGACCTTCGTAGCAGTTCCTGCGACAACACTTACCGCAGTTCTCCTACTACGATGGATCAATAAGCCATCTGCAGTTCCCCTACGTGCTACCCGACGTTTGCCGCAGGTGCCAAACCTCCCATGACACGAATCATTATCCTTTCATTTGAAGATGTAGACGTTAGGGCTGGTGTTCTAGAACTCGTAGAAAAGTACCCTGACCCATACATTGTCTTCCCAGTAACTGATGACGAGAACTTTGTAGAGAGTGTCTGGTCAGTCATCAAAGAGAAGAAACTACCTTTCCACGCCTATTTTCAAACTCGAAATCCTTTAGTCGATAAAGTAATAAACGGCGCTAAGGACTTCACTACAACTGCCAACCCCGTAAAAGAAATTATCAAGCAGATTACATCTGAGGATGTCTTTGCCATCGCATGGTTTGACTCCATAGAAGATCACACCGCCCTCCATTCAGTCGAGGACTATGGGGTGGACTCGTGGGATATCTCCGATGGCTTGGCTGTACTGGAGATCCTTCATAAGGCTGATGAGTTCATAGACTCCGAGGAAGAGGTCATAGATCTTATCCAGGACTCTGTACTAAGTCTGATCGAACTCATGGCCTCCCTCATCACCCGACGGGTAGTCAAGATGCTAGAAGCGGATCTACCCGAGTACATATTCAGTGATGAGACCCCAGATGATGAGGATGAGGAGTAGTCTCGCCCCCGTGAAAATACCAGAGAGCGCCTTTTCTTCCGATCTTACGGATTACCAGTTCCGACTTCTGTCCTACCTATGCCTCAAATCCGACCTAGAAGGCCGTCTAAAGGTCTCAGTAATTGAGTTGGGTAGATCGACTGGCAAGGACAGTGATCGAACCGTCAGAACCGCCCTACAAGCCCTAGAAAGGGGTGGTTGGATCTCTCGTACCAAGTCCCGTAGAGCCAATGGATTTCAAGGAATCGACACGTACCAAATCACACAGAATTACCGCACTACAGAAGTTGTAAGTACGTCAGATTACCGCACCTCACATAGTAACGTGACTAATAGTTCAGATAGCAATACTGTAGATATACAACTAGTACCTAGTAGTCATAATACAAATAGTAATCAAATAAAAGACTTGAAGCCAAGGCTTCATAAGAGGAAGGTAGTAGTGAGTGTGAAACGGTATACGGATGACGGGGATGACTTGGCAGGCTTTGGACTTGTAGAGCCACGGGATAAGCCTCAGGCCAAGATCTCTAAGGCTGATCCTAGAACTAGGGGCAAGCGACCAGAGCATGAGTGGACTTCGATGGACGTTGCCGCTGAGTTCTCCTTTAAGGTGGGTCGCAAGTACCCCCTTCTTCCAGGGACGGTTAATGTCCGCCAACTTTCTGGAGCACTGGCAAAGTTCCGCAGTCAGTACCAGACCACTCCACTGATCGAACTAGAACTTCTCCGACTCTTCATGGCGGATGACCGTAACTTTCGAGATGTGGGTGATGAGGCCCCGTTCCTCTACAAGAGGTACCTAGCATCTTTCCGAACACACATGAACCAAGCACGTCAGAATCTGGGGCTAAAGCGCCTAGAGAGTGTTGAGTTTGACGAGACCCCAAGATCTGCTAGTGTCGGTACCCTCACCGCTAGTGATGGTCGTACTTTTAAGAACACTCTTACAGGTCGCACACAACTAGAACGGCACGAGAACCGCCTTAAGGAGGCAAGCAATGGCTAAGAAAGTTAAGTACACAGTAGACGCATACGCCCGTAAGAATCTCAGGGTTGGTGGAGCATGGCTAGCGACCTTCGCTATTCATAACGAATCAACTCAAGAAGTAATTTTTACTGAATCAACAGCCTGGACAAACGCCAACGCATGCAAGCGCTGGTTCAAGGCACTGGTTCTAGAACGCACTAGCCGTAAGACCATCAAGGTGACTACAATCGCCACTGGTGAGAACGACAAGGCAACAGCGATTCAAGCAACATTAACTTTTAGCGAATAACTAGTCCCGAGGGGGAGCAATGGCACTACGGTTAAAGAAGGCAGTGGCACCATCCATACCTGTAACGAATGCGGAGTTATGGTCTCAGTACAACGTGGACACTGTACTGGGGGGGTTGGGTGCTGGAGGTGTTCAAGGTATCCAAGGTGTTTCAGGAAATCCCTATGCTCAAAGTGTTAGTGGACTTAACTCAGAGAATGACAGACTACGTGAACAAATTGCGCAGTTAAAGACTCAGATACCTAATCCAGAAAGTGTACTAACTCCACGACAGCAAGGCCTTGTGCAAGAAGTACGCAGAATGGTTATCGGTGGTGGACAGGAGTACACAAAAACTGTCATGGAGATGTTTAAAGCGGATGCTCAGGCTAAGTTAGCGGGGGCAATGGTAGAGGTGGGGTCACAACTCGCCCTCATCGCAGAGGTTATCGAGAGGTCTACAGATGTACGACATAAATGATCTATCTCCTCTTAAGAGAAACTGGCTACTAAGAACCTCTAACATCCCTCGACGGTTTCTGGGGTTAGAACCCTCAGATATTGTTAAGAAGACTGGATCATTTCCAGAGGATGTTCAGCAGTGGATCGACGATGTAGTCAGTGGTAACGTTATCAAACAAGTAGGTCATATCGGCATCAATGGTGTGGGACTTCTCTTTGATGGAGGTCCAGGGATCGGAAAGACCACTCACGCAGTAGTTGCTGCGATGGAGGTCATCCGTCACCTACCTGATGATGATGCGAGTATCTGCAAGATCTTGGGGATAACTCCAAAAGACTTTGGACTTAGTTTTAGACCTGTGTATTACATGACTTATCCAGAGTTTCTTTCTCGTAAAAAGTCTACCTTCGATGTAGGTCAGGACGAGAAGAGGGATGCGATATACGAGTTAGATGGGTTCCATGGTCGGTCTAAGTTCGACTGGCTTAATGTCCGCATCTTGATCCTTGATGATCTTGGTAAGGAGTATGGGTCTAAGTACGATGACTCCTCCTTCGATGAGGTTCTTCGCCTAAGATACGACAAGACTTTGCCCACAATCGTGACTACAAATGTTAAACTGGATAATTGGGAAGCAAACTACTCCGAGGCAATGGCAAGTTTTGCTCAGGAGGCTTTCAACCAAGTCGAGGTTATCGGCTCTGACTTAAGAGGTCAGCGATGAAAGGGATGAGTATGAAGTCACCTTGGCGCACTGTCCAAGTCTTTATCTCTGCCCAGTATGCAGGTGTATTTGAGGTTGAGATCGATACAGACACACGGGATACCCGTTGTTCTTGCCCTGTCTGGAAGAAGAAGGGTTCCTGTAAACATACCCAGTTTGTAAACATCAAGAGTCGAATCAATAGTGGTCGCTACGAGATCGCCATCCCCGAGGGAGTTCCTGAGGAAGATGTTGAAGGAGCAATAGAAGATCCTGCTAAGTTCAGAGAACTGATTCTTAAGTACTCTCCTATTGAAGTGTTATGAGGCATGGTGACATCTCGAATCAAACGCCTCCTCGCATTATCGTTCTTATTGATGTTGTGGTTTTTTCTGAAATCGTGGAATTTAAAAAGATTATTCGATCAACCCAAGAAAGAAAAGTAACTCGTTTAAATAACTTAGCATTAAAACAACTGTGGGATATGTCTAATAAGTACGGTCTCTCAGTTGAACTGGGTGCGTATGCAGACGATTACTGGACACAAGAGCACTTAGATACATTTATGGATAGGATGGACCGACGAGGAGCCAATCCATTTAATCACGCTGAACTCTATGATGACATAACCAACTTCATAGATGAACTTCCGTACAGGGCAAACTTTAAGGGAGTAGTAGATGTTCCTGGTAGAGTGGCTCGATACGGATCATGGGGAGTAGAACTAAACAACTTGTAGGAGGAGCAATGGCATTCGATAATGAATATAGGTTAGTAAGTAAGGTAATTAGGGAGAAGGATCTAGTTCCCGCGCTTCAACGCAGCGTGTCTTCTAGTTGGTTCCTTGATGATGACAACCGCAAGGTATGGGATTTCGTCGTCAAGCACTACAACGAATACAACGAAGTTCCTACAGACACTGTAATAAACGATCATTACCCAAACTTTAAGGTACTACCAGAGACAGACATCGATGACTCGATGGACTACATGCTCGACACACTGGTGTCCTTTAGGCGTGGGCTTATTACTCGTCAAGGACTTGAGGCGTCTGTAGAGCACATACGCTTGAGCGATACAGACAGCGCACTTGTTGAGATGGAGCGCACAGTAACCCGCGTTAATGAACAGGGTGTTCTTGGTACTCATGAGATGGATCTCAGTAAGAATACTGATGAACGCTACAAGGAGTATCTATCGTTACAGAACGAAGAGTTCTTAGGATTACCTACAGGCTTTGATAAGATCGATGAAGCGACTGCAGGACTACAGGGTGGTCAACTCATTACCATCATCGCTCCTCCTAAGACAGGTAAGTCACAGATTGCTTTGAAGATGGCTATCAATATCCATGAGCAAGGTAAAGTTCCCATGTTCCAATCATTTGAAATGAACAACAAGGAACAGCAACAACGCCATGACTCTATCCGTGCAAACATCTCTCACACACGCTTGCGTCGTGGAAAGTTAACTCCTGCAGAGACTAAGCGGTACATTGATTCATTGAATCGTATGGAAACTATGCAGTCTTTTCATCTAGTAGATGCAGTTAATGGTCTCACGGTCTCAGCACTCGCTGCAAAGATTCAACAGACTAAGCCAGATGTTGTGTTTGTAGATGGTGTGTACCTGATGTTGGACGAGATTTCTGGGGAGATGAATACCCCACAGTCCATCACCAACATCACCCGATCATTGAAGAGGTTGGCACAAAAGATCGATAAGCCAATCGTTATCAGTACACAAACTTTGCTATGGAAGATGCGTGCAGGAAAAGTTACTGCAGATTCCATCGGTTATTCCTCCTCATTTTTTCAAGACTCAGATGTAATCCTTGGACTTGAGATGGTGGAAGAAGACGAGAATGTACGTAACCTCAGAGTAGTAGCAAGCCGTAACTGCCCACCTACAGAGACGCCTGTTACATGGAACTGGGAAACAGGCTGCTTTCATGATGAGTCTGAGATGTCTAAGTGCACATTCTGTTCTGCATGGATGACTAACCAGCCATGATCGATTACGAGAAAGTCTTAATCAATCTTGAGTTAACTTTTGTAGCCCAACGTGGGGACGAACTGCAGGGTCTTTGCCCTATGCATAAGGCTCGTACAGGCAAGGAAGACCGTAATCCATCTTGGTGGATCAACACTGTGACTGGAGTTCATTACTGCTTCTCTTGTGGTTATAAGGGAAATATCTTTACCCTTGTACGTGACCTCAAGGACATGGATTACTTCGATGCCCAGGACTACGTTAATGAGCAGAAAGAGATTTCAGTAGATGCACTACTGGCTAAGTTGCGAGACCTGCCTAAGTTCGTGCATCCAGATGACCCTGTTGCGATGTCAGAGGCTCGCCTAGCAGTCTTTACTGTTCCCCCAGAGATAGAACTCAGGAAGAGATATATCACAGCAGAAGCCACTAAAACGTGTGGGGTACTCTGGGACCCTAAGAACAGCGCATGGATATTGCCTATTCGTAATCCAGATGATTTTACTCTTTGGGGATGGCAGGAGAAGGGGACTGTAGGTCGTTTCTTTAAGAATCAGCCCTCTGGTATTAAGAAGTCATGGACAGTATTTAATGTTCAGAACATGAATGAGGATACTGTCATCGTCGTAGAATCGCCCCTTGATGTAGTTCGTCTAGAAACTGTAGGGTATACAGGAGCCATCTCCATGATGGGAGCAGCAGTAAGCAGCAGTCAAGCCAAGATCCTACGTAGATCTAAGCATGTTCTAGCATCCTATGACAAGGATGATGCTGGAAGGCAGGCTTCAGAAGAGTTACGCACCTATGCTCATAAGTACGGGATAGATCTATCTTTCTTCAATTATAGAGGCATAGATGCCAAGGATATTGGAGATATGACTGAGGATCAGATACACTGGGGAATCAAGAACGCCCGACATATGGTGGAAGGTAAGGCCGCATACCAATGAGTTTAGATGCCCGTGGGTTACCTACGCATGCCTGTCCCAACTGTGGGCACTTGGTCTTTAAGATCAAGGCGATGTTTGAGGACAGCGATATCTCACTATGGTTTACAGACGGTGAGTGCGATGACTGCGGGACTCTTCTAACCGTTCCTACCCCTGTAGATGGACAAGAGTTCAATGGCCTTTAGAGGAACGCTCAAGCCCTATCAGGTAGACGATGTAGCCCGTATGGTTGCATCTAAACGGATGCTTGTAGCATACGAGATGGGCACGGGTAAAACCGTTATGACCATTGCAGCCTTAGAGGAACTAAAGGAATTAGGTACCCTTACTAAACCAATCCTCATCATTGCTTTAGCAAGTCTTAAATACCAATGGCAGAAAGAGATACACAAATTTTCCAGTGGCATTGGGTTTGTTGTTGATGGTAATAGAAAACAAAGAGAAAAAGTTTGGTATGACATTGAAGAACCCAATTACATTATCTGTAACTATGAATCAATAGTTAATGATTGGGACCTAGTAACTTCCATTGATTGGGGTGCTGTGGTGTGTGATGAAGCCACTGCTATTAAAGGGTTCCGTTCTCAACGGTCCAAGAAAGTCAAGCAACTCTCAAAGAATATCGATGTTAGGTTTGCGCTTACTGGAACACCAATCGAGAACGGACGCCCAGAAGAAGTCTATAGCATTATGCAATTCGTTGATCCCAATTTGCTTGGTAGGTTTGATTTATTTGATCAAACGTTTATAGTGCGAAATCACTTCGGTGGTGTACAGCGCTATAGAAACCTACATTTGTTCAATGAGAAGATGAAAGTTGCATCAGTACGCAAGACACAGGCTGATCCAGATGTTGCACCATTTATGCCTGATGAAATTCATCGTGATCCAATCCTTATTAATTTTGATAAAGATAATAAGAGTTTGTACAGACACATTGCAGAAGAATTATCGCAGGAGTTAATAGAGGCACAGCAATTACTCGGTGCAGGATTTTCATTGATGGCACATTATGGCAATGAAAATAAACAGAGTGGACCAGCAGATGCTATGCGTGGGTCTATCATGTCTAAGATCACCGCCCTAAGAATGCTGTGCGATCATCCCTCCCTTCTAGAAGAAAGCGCAAAGAAGTTTGAGGAGGGAGATGGCGGAAGCGCCTACGCCCATAGCCTGCGTGAAAGGGACCTCATATCCTCTGTTAAATCCACCAAGTTAGAAGCCTTAAAGAACTATGTAAACGACCACCTAGATACTGATCCAGAGGCTAAAGTAGTCATCTTTACCTCATGGGTAGGCATGCTATCTAAACTCCAGTCCATTGTCGGAGGTACTCTCTACACTGGGAATATGAACGCCAAGGAAAAAGAAGCCAGTAAAGAAAAGTTTCTTACTGATCCAGAATGTCGTGTCTTCATATCCTCTGATGCAGGGGGTTATGGTGTAGATTTGCCTAACGCGAACTTGCTTATTAACTACGACCTACCATGGAGTGCAGGGCTGTCTGTTCAGAGAAACGGACGAATAAAGCGTGCATCTAGTCGTTGGCCTACAGTTATTATCCAGGACATACTGATGGCATCATCCATCGAGGAGAGACAGCATGATATGCTGGCGCAAAAGAACGCTGTAGCAGATGCGATCTTAGATGGAGCAGGTATCAATTCCAAAGGTGGAGTTGACTTAACCGTGGGAAGTCTTATAAACTTCCTTTCACGCAATAGACCATAGGGGGAACATATGGCACAGGTAGCAAAAGCAGAACCACGTAATGTAGATGAAGATGACTTCTTAGCACAGGCAAAAGAGTATGTGTTTATCAAGAAACAACTGGACTACTTTGAAGCAAAACAAAAAGAATTTAAAGAGAAGATCTTTGCCCGCCTAGATGCTGTTGGAGAGGCTGATAGTGAGGGGCACATTACCCTTGAGTTTGGGGATGCTATTGACGGAGTAACTTCTTTCAAGAAGCAACGCCGAGTAGGGCGTAAGATCAACCAAGAACGTGCGGAAGAGATCATTAAAGAGAAGGGTCTTGAGAAAGAACTCTGCAAGACTGTTCAAGTGATTGATGAGGATGCCCTTGCCGCTGCAATGTACAGCGATCTCCTAACCGAACTAGAAGTTGACGAGATGTATCCAGAGGTTATAACATGGGCACTCGTAATGAGTAAGAAGAAGTAATGCCTGGTCTTCGCGGAGATGATGAGATCCTCCAATCGTTTGCTGATCTTGAGTACCTACCTGGTTCCAAGAAGAGTAAGCGCCGCGAACCAGACCCCAAGATGTCTCGCCGTAAACGCGGAGAGAGCAATGGGTGGGACGCAACTCCCATCCTTAAAGTACTAAATGGAGTAGAGACAGAGGTTTTCACTATCGGTGCACTTGCTGTAGCGTTAGAGAAGACGATTGTTACTATCCGTTTATGGGAACGAAAGGGTTACATACCTCGCGCACCATACAGACTGCGGTCTAAAGTCCTTAAAGGACAAAAGACAGGCGGTAACCGTGTGTACACAAGAGAACTGATTGAGTCTGCTGTTGAAGAATTTGCAGCACGTGGACTTTTAGGTTCTGCTCGTGTAGAGTGGGGCATGTACGAAGACCTAACAGAGGCCTTGTTAAGGCGCTGGAGGGAAGCCACATCCACCGAGAGCCAGAAGTAAGCAACGTCTAAGACAACCGCTTATTCCGTGCCTCATTACAGAAAAGACAACCATGGCAATAGCACAACCTCAGTCCGCATCATATGCGGCTACAGTAGATGACGTCTCAGAAGAGACGGCACCAAAGTCTCATAACAAAGTCCAAGGTGGATGGGATGCATTAGATGCTCTCATGAAGCCTGTTACTACCGAATACCCCACTGACTTCAAGTTCAGTGAAGAAGCAATTCTCGTTAAATTCCTCGAAGATGGCCCATTTGCCGTCTACGAATCACATTGGATCGATGGAGCCAAGGGACGTAAGTCTTTTGTATGCCTCGGTGACAACTGTCCTCTATGCGATGTACTGGGCGATAAGCCTCGTGGTAAGTTTGCATGGAATGTGTACGTACTCAGCGGTGAAAACCAGGGCGTACAAGTACTTACAGTTCCTCCTGTCTTCGCACGTAAGATTGCGACAGAGAACAAGGATGAACGCAAGGGACCTCTCGTTAGAGAGTTCTGGGAAATTTCTCGTACAGGTATGGGACCAACGACTAATTACAGCCTCAATTATGTTCGTGGTCGTGACCTTATCGAGGAGTGGAAGTTGGACCTCAATGAGGTCAATGCAATGATTGAGGCATCAGTGCCTTACACAGTAGACCAAGTAGTTCGTGAGACCCCTCGCTCCGACATGCTTGAAGTCGCTCGTTCTGTTGCATAACTTCTACTAACTAAGTAGCGGGGCTATATTTGGACTATAGCCCCCTACACCAATAATCGGGGGATTAAATGAACGTAATTACAACACAGCAACAACTAGAAGATCTTGTAGAGTATTACTCCAAGGTCGATGCCTTTGCGTTTGACGTGGAAACCGTTGGTGAAAATAGAATCCAACCAGTAGTAAATGACGTACTGTGGATTTCCCTAGCAACAGAGGGACGCGTAGATGTAATTCCTATGGGTCATCCTAATGGTGAGTTTATTAGTTGGGATAAAGATATCCTAAAGGGTGGGCTTGCTAAATTAGCCAAGGGAAAGGCTGTAACAGACGCTGACTACTCAAAGAATGCAGCAAATTGGCGCCCAGTATTTGGTCCACCGCCTGTGCAACTCCTTCCAGGAGACGTATTCAAGGCTCTAAAACCACTCTTCTTTAGTGACAAGTTAAAGATAGGTCACAATGTTAAGTTTGATTTAAAATCAATCGCTAAGTATTACCGTGGTGTAGTTCCTAGTAAACCTTTCTTTGATACCTTGATGGCATCTTTTCTTATCGACAATCGTAACCGACTAGGTTTAGGACTTGCCGATTGCTCTAAGCGTGAGTTGGGGATCATTGTTGAGAAGGGTGTCGGAGCAAAGGTAGAAGTGCATGCCTTTGATGTCGTAGCAAAGTACTCAGGAATTGATGCTGAGGTTACGTGGAAGTTGTATCAAGCACTGGCCCCACGTCTTGAGGGTAACTTACTTAGTGTATGGAACTTAGAGATGGATGTAGTAGGTGCTCTATGTGACATGGAACTTGCGGGTGCAACTCTCAATGTTGCTGAACTAACTAGCCTCAAGAAGCGAATAGATAAAGACTTAGATGAAGCAAAGGCAAAGGCTTGGGCTATCACAGGCGAGGCCTTCTCCCTTAACTCCATCCCAGAAAAGCAGAAGTGGTTATTTGGACCCAAGGAAAATGGGGGTAGGGGAATCAAGCCTAACCTCAAGTTGAAGATAGCCTTAACTCCTAAAGGTCAAGATCTTTTGTACTCAGATCCTACGAAGATCACCATCAACAATTACTCCGTGTCATCTGATGCGTTGGAATTCTTTCGTGGTAAAGATCCCCTGGTAGATGCGATCCTTACATATCAAGATCTAAATAAACTTATGACTACATACGTGATGCCATACCTAGGAGGAGAGGTAACTCGTACTACCGCAGGTAAAGCAAAGATCATTGATAAGAAAAGCCTTCTGGTTAATGGGAAGGTACACACCAATTTCAAGGCACACGGTGCTGAGACTGGTCGGTTCTCTTCATCAGAGCCTAACTTGCAGAACATTCCCAGTGGTGGAGACTACGGTAAGTTGATTCGTAATCTCTTTATTGCTCCTCCAGGATATAAGTTGGTTGTGGCAGACTACTCGCAGATCGAGCCACGAATTATTGCCGCCTTATCAAATGACCCCATTATGATGAAGAACTACCTAGAAGGTGGAGATATTTACACCACGATAGGTGACACCATGGGGGTAAATCGTAAGGCTGGTAAGGTACTAGTACTTTCTATAGCCTATGGAGTTGGTCCAGACAAGATCGCATCTCAGATTGGATGTAGTCTTAAGGAAGCCAAGGATCTACTAGATAGATTCACCAAGCAATTCCATGATATTGCTAAGTACAAAGCCCGAGTAATCCGCCAAGCAGAACAAAAATCCCCAATGCCGTATGTAGAGACCCTATTAGGACGGCGTCGTTATCTTCCAGAACTGAAAAGCAAGGAGAAAGGTCTTCATGCCAGGGGAGAACGGCAGGCATTCAATACGGTTATTCAGGGTTCTGCCGCAGATATCATGAAGATAGCCATTGTAAGGGCTCATTCCTGCTTTATCGATGAGCCAGAGGTAAATGTCTTGTTGACAGTGCACGATGAATTAGTTACTGTTACACCAGAGAATCTTGCCGATGAAGTCGCGGAAGCCATCCGCGTGTCGATGGAGGGAATCTCCTTTCCACAGATTAAAGTTCCACTAATAGCAGATGTCAAAATCGTAGACAAATGGGGAGAAGCAAAATGAAGTTTATTTGTAAAATCTTTAGTCACAAAATGTACAGCATCAACTGGGATTCATTTAAGTTCACAGTTGTATGCCTTCGTTGTGGGTACAAAATTGAAAGCGTTGATAGTTCACTATGAGTGACTTTTGGGCTAAGAAACTAGGCATGCAGCCTGAGCAACAACGCTCTGCGCCTATGCCCCCAGCGCCCTCACAGCGCCCCATGACTCAAATGCCACAGCCAGCACAGCCAGCGCCTAGTGCTCCTTCTAATGCACGAAGCGCATCACAGACTCAAACCTGCCCCGATTGTGGTTCTGATAAGTACATGTCAGTACAAGGTGCGAAGGCCAGATGTATGGACTGTGGGTATCCCATTGAACAGTCTGGTGGTCGATTTGGAGCGCTTACTGGTGCACAGGTAGTTGGTAACGCCAAAGAAGCCCGTGGTAATGACACAACTAATAACTACAATCCACAAACAATCATAGGAAGAATTTAATTATGTTTAATAAAGCCAGAATAGTTTCTTTAGAAAATGAAGTAGCGATCTTATTGAAAGCAGTACAAGACTTACAAAAGCACGAACAAGGTAACGCAAAGTTACGCCAGCAGTTGAGTTCTTCTATGGATAAAACACATGTCTCTCAAATTAAAACTTGTCCAGAGTGTAAGACTCAGTCATTTGTTTATGATCGTTGTTTTCAATGTGGATTCCCAAGAATACAAGAGAGCAGTGGTCTTACAGACATGACCTCCAAGAGTTCAATCGTCACTCAGATTGACGGTAACTAATGAATGCAGAAGCAAAGAAGATCATGGCTCTTCTTAACAAGAAGTTCGGTGAAAATGTTGTGGTTGTTGCTAGTGACATTCGTGGCGATCTCATTCCACGAATTACAAGTGGTTCTACTACTTTGGACTATGTCCTTGGTGGCGGTTTTCCAGGGAATCAATGGAATGAACTTATCGGTGAACCATCCCATGGAAAGACAGCCCTAGCACTCAAGACCATCGCCGCAAATCAGATGCTGGATCCTGATTACACAACCGTGTGGGTAGCCGCAGAGCAATGGGTACCAGACTACGCAGAAATGTGTGGGGTAGATACCTCACGCGTGATTGTCATCGAGACTAACATCATGGAAGAGGCTTACCAAGCCGTAATTCAGTTTGCTGAATCTCAATCTGTTGATGCGATTGTTATCGATTCCTTGCCTGCTCTTTCTCCCGCTCCTGAGATGGAGAAGGATATGTCAGAAGCAACCGTGGGGCGTGGAGCACTTCTAACTAACAAGTTCTTCCGTGTAGTAGGCACAGCGATGAAGCGTAGTCTTGTAGAGAACGAACGCCCTATCTTGGGCATCATCATTAACCAGTACCGCATGAAGATCGGCGTTATGCATGGAGATCCTCGCACTACTCCTGGTGGAGAGGGTAAAAACTACGCATTCTTTACTCGTCTAGAGGTTCGTCGTGATGAGTGGATTGAAGTGGGTAAGGGTGATGGGAAGGTACGCGTAGGTCAGCGTATCAAGGTACGCACACTAAAGAACAAGACTGCACCACCACAACGTGTTGCATACTTTGACTTTTACTTTGCAGAGGGAGGCGACTGCGCTCCTGGAGAGTTTGATTTTGCCAAGGAAGTTGTATCGTTAGCCCTTGTAAAAGAGATCATCACTCGTGGTGGAGCCTGGTATACCTATGAAGGACGTAAATGGAACGGCGTAGATGCTGTCATCCAAAGTGTTCGTGAAGAAATCGACCTTATGGAAGCACTACGTAAGACAGTGTTTGAGACCAATGATCTACCTATGGAGGCTGCAGATGCATAAGAAAGAATTTTCTGTTAACGATCCCGACTGGGCAGTAGCCTTAGAGCGGGGTGTCGAAGCGTATACGGACATGCTCTTTGAAGCCATGTGGGAAACCTCCGATGAGGAAATTACCGAAACTCTTTCAGGAGAACCTTTTTGTGGGTGTGGTACCTGTTTATGGCGTGAGGCATTGTTCTTTATTGTCCCTAAGATCATCAAGGGATACAATGAAGGAAAGATCGAACTTGAAGACTGATGGACAAAAGAAATCCCAAATGCATGAGAAAAGACTCGCTAAGAAATTAGGGGGGACAGTAAATGCTGGATCAGGTTCATTTTGGTCCAGAAAAGGGGATGTTAGAGCAGATGGTCTTCTAATAGAGCACAAGTACACAGGTAAGAAAACATACACACTTAAAGCACTAGATCTAGAAAAGAACGTAACAAATGCGATCTTGGAAAGTCGTATACCGATCTTCGGCATAAGTCTCAACAGTAAGAACTACGTAATACTTACTGAAGATGACTTCCTTGAACTGAGAGAGAACCTACAGACTAATGGATGAACCAGAGTACTCATGGAGGTATGAAGCACGCTGTTCAGGTGTTGATACCGATCTCTTCTATCCACCACGAGATAAAGAGCAGTACACAGAAATTGCTGACAAGGCAAAGGTCTACTGTTTTGGTGAGAATGGTAAGAACCCTTGTCCAGTTAAGGATTCTTGTCTTTGGGATGCAGTTTCTAGAGATGAACCCCACGGTATTTGGGGTGGGTTGAGTCATCGAGAGCGCAATGCTTTAGTGCGTAAATGGCAGAAAGATAGCAGATTAAAGAAAACTTCCTTAACACTCAAGGACTACATCTTCAACCAACAGGAGCATCATGGCAACAGAATTAGATAGATTCTTTGATACGAAGAAGAAGCCCACACGATTACTGGGAGAAGTAGAACGCTATCAATTAGCCAAACCTAAGGGTGACCGCTCTACCTTGGTATTGCACCCATCTGAAATCATTAAACCAGATTTTTGCTTCAAGTACTCCTACTACCTGCTCACTGGTGGTAAGAAACTTCAAAAGAATCCCGCATTAAAACTGCAGTCTATCTTTGATGAAGGTCACTACATCCACGATAAGTGGCAGACATACTTTCATGAGATGGGTAATCTCTATGGGGATTTTAAGTGCGTATACTGCGAGAAGATCACAACAGGCACCGCACCTACTCGCTGTGAGCATTGTCAGGGTAAAGTAAAGTACAGCGAAGTACACCTAGTAGATAAGAGCCTGCGTATTGCAGGTCATACAGACGGATGGATTAAGGGTATAGGCGAGGATTGCCTTATTGAAATCAAATCTATCGGTACTGGAACTATGCGCTATGATGCTCCAGAACTACTGGCTGATGCCAACGGAGACGCATCAAAGGCATTTAAAAACATCAAGCGTCCTTTTAGGTCTCACCTCTTACAGGGTCAGATGTATCTAGAACTGGCTCATCGGATGTACGGCAAATTAGCCCCTAAAGAGATCGTATTCCTATACGAACTAAAGGCAGACCAATCATACAAAGAGTTTACAGTGAAGGCAGACTACGAGATCGTAGAGCGCATCTTCTGGAAGGCAGAGCGTATTGTCAAGGCTGTAGAAACTGGTAAGATGCCTGAATGTAACATTGACCCAGAGAAAGGGTGCCCAGAATGCAACTTGATCCCGTAATTCAGCAGGTAGCCAACCCACTGCAACCTCATTATGAACGCATGAACATCCCCGAGGATGTAACCGTACTAGGAAGTGATGAGTTAGCGGAGTTGTTTACTAAACTAACTGGATGGGCAGATTTCTTTGCGTCAAAGTTAGTTGAGGCTCAACTTGATGAGCGTGCACGGCAATTAGCCCTGGATAGATTCTCTAGTCGTCTACTTTTAAACCGCATGGGATTAGCAACTAAGGCAGATAAAGTAACTCTTATCAAGGCTGAAGTTTCCCTAGATCCACAGGTAGTTAAGTTAGAGGATGAGGTAGAGGTTGCATATTCTTATCGAAAGACCTACGAAATGATCCTCAGTAATCATGAGCGTGATTTAACCCTGGTATCACGAGAGATCACACGTAGAACATCCGAAATGCGTAGACGGGATTAGTAATGATTATTGGACTAAGCGGATACGCACAAGCAGGAAAAGACAGCGTTGCTAAGACTCTAGTAGAGAAGTATGGGTTTAAACGCGTGGCTTTTGCTGACAAAATCCGTGAATTACTTTATGAGATGAATCCCGTACTTGATTTAGACTTTGATACGTATAAGTTCACCCGTTTGAAAGACCTTGTTGATGCTGTTGGGTGGGATAGCGCAAAACAACACCCAGAAGTAAGAGGTTTACTGCAACGATTGGGAGTGGGTGCTCGTACAACTATCTATGAAGATTTTTGGGTAAATGTAGCACTTGCTGATGTAACTAACTATAAAGACGGTAAAAACTTTGTTATAACAGACGTTAGATTCAAAAATGAAGTCGCAGCACTTTGTCACCCTTCTTTAAACGGCAAGATTTGGCGTATAGAACGCTCAGGAGTTGGTGCTGTTAATGGGCATGTTTCAGAGAGTGAATTAAACAGCCTACAGCCTGATTACATCATCGAAAATAACACCACCTTAGAAGACCTTGAATCCAGCGTTATTAATCTTATGGAAGTCCTTCGTGGCAACTAAACTCATTGAAGGTAAACCAATTCCCAAAGATTCTTTGGTATCGATTGGTATAGATCAATCCCTTACAGGATTTGGACTGACTGTAATCAATACTGATGAACCCACAGAGTACGTAACCTGGGTATACAAATCACCTTACTTTGGAATAGAGCGCTTAGCAGACATCCGTCAATGGCTAACAGACACTCTTAATTACTGTGATAAATATTGGGTTATCGATGACTTGGGATTAGAAGGAACAGTCCTAGCAAGTCATGCCGCTCTGGTACTAGGAGAACTTTCTGCCGTAGTACGGATGGCTATCTTCGATCATTTTGATGAGGGAGATCCCAGAAAATACCCCCTTAAAGTACCTCCAATGACCCTTAAGAAGTACGCAGCAGGCAAAGGTAATGCCAAGAAGCAAGAGATGCTAATGCAGATCTACAAGAGGTGGGGCATTGAATTCAACGACGATAATGCCGCAGACTCGTATGCCATAGCAAGGCTTGTTTCAAAAACTGCGATTGATGAAGTCGAGCGGGCAGTAGCCAAGCAGGTAGAAGACCCAAAGTTTAGGGATCAACCTAGACTCTAAGCACGTACCCTTTGTGGAGGAGCGGTATACACACAAAGGACTACAAATTGAGCACAACACCCGAACTACCTGCAGAAGAGCCATTTCTCCGAGTTGGAGCAGGTTCCAATCCCCAATCAGTAGCATCAGCCATCGCTCACGCTATCTATGACAAAAAAGAAGTCGATATGCGAGCAGTAGGTGCTGGAGCCGTAAATCAGGCAGTAAAAGCCATCGCCATTGCTAGAGGTTATGTTGCCCCTCGTGGAATGGATCTGACCTGCGTACCTGGATTTGCCACTATTAAGTCTCGAGACGGTGAAATCAGCGCAATCGTGTTTCACGTTACAACGAAGTAAAACAACCGTATCCTTGGTTTAACGTAAGGAGTCATTCATGGCTAAATGGACATCACTAGGTCACGCGATGCGCCGTCGCGTAGGTCTACCCTCATCTCACTTAGAATCGGCAGGAAAACCTATGTCATCACGCAGCGTTCCAACTCCAGAAGAAATCATCTCCTCTGCAGAACACGCAAACTCTCCACGTCGATATGTTGGTAGAGATGCATACGAGGCCGAGGCTGTATCTGCAGAACCAGGCAACACAATGCGCGTAGCAAACAAAAACACCAAAGCAGCAGATCCAACTGCTGGTGGTAATGCACACCGCACAAATGTTCTTGCTGGAAACTCCGCTCAATCAGAGCGTGCTGGAGCCAAATACAGCATTACTCAGAAGTATCCTGCAGGCACAGAGCCAGCAGCAGGTCCAACGATGAACAGTGCACGCATTGTCCCATCAGTTGCAGGTCGTCAAACACCTAACTTTCAAAGCGGTATTGAGTCTACCTACTAAGATGAACAATCTTTCTGCACCACAGTTTGGTGATTCGGGGTCTCAGATGACTGGGCAAATGTTCCAGCAACATGCTGAGACACCCGCACCACTCTCACTCAGTACTGCCACTCGTGGTAGCGGTAACGCTCGTACAGCGTGGACGAATAAAAGTCTTTCTGGTAATACTCCATTGTCTTTGTCTTCTCACACTGAGGGTACTACTTATAAGTTTGATGACAATCAAACGTCATTGCCATCTATTAAGGAGTAGTTCTCATGTCTGAGTCTCTTAGTGCGTCACAGTTTGCTGACAAAGTTAATACAGAAGGTGGTGCTAGTCGCAACTTCCAAACTTTTAAACCAGCAGAGGCTCCAGGAGTTATGGTTTCCAAGCCTGGTGCTGAGTCGATTACCGAGGCTCCCCTCAAGGCAGAGCAAGCAAAGAGTTTTAGAAAAGAACACGAAGTTGGAACAACAGGCAAGGAATACCATGGTGCATGGAATTCAGGCGGAAAAATCTTTCAAGATGTAAGTACTAAAGAACCTGATCTACCAAGTGCACGGAGTGCTGGAGTAAGGAACAAGCAAATCGCTGGTTATGATCTTGGTGGCACAGACACTCGTCGTCCTGAGGGTGGGGAAGTATTCTTTGGTCGTTCAGTTCCAGGAATTGAATCCAATCCAGAGTTTAAAGAGACTCCTACAGCGACAAGCCAACAAGAGCGTATGTCACCAAAGCCAAAAGCACAAGAATTTGCAGAACAATCTCATATCAGTCGTGGTGCAACAAACAAAGGCAAAAAGATCTCTATCAACGAAGTCTACGCAAAAACTGCAAAGAACCGTCGAAACCGAGGTGTCTAATGGCTGGTGGAGTAAATAACTATTCAGCATCACAGAATTGGCAGTCCCTTGGTGGGGGCGGCATGTATGGGTACAACAATCAAGGCGGACAAGGCATACCAGTAGCCCGTGATGCACTCGATACAACCCGTATGGGCACAGGGCGGATCCCATCTGCAGAATATCCTGACGGCTATTTAGGCACAATACGATCCCGTAGAGATGATCGTCTTCTAGATTCAATCAAGAACAGAGTTAATCAGAAAGCGTATCAACGTGGTGTCCACAAGGGTGAGCGTATTGAGCCATCCATGTATTTTTGGCCTGATTCAGTCAGCAATCAAACAGGGATTCAACGTCAGATGAAGGCAGTATTGACTAATGACCAAGGAACTATGGTCTATCGTGTTCCTCGTAATGCCCCACAATCATTTTTGGCACCAGCACCACACCTCGTCAATGATGGCAAAGCAAATACATCCTCTGACGCACCTCTTGAACAGGACGCCCGTCGTCAGGCAATGCTTGCCTATCTACGTCCTGCTTGGAACTAAGGAGATAACTCATGGCTAAATTTGGTGTAGACCCACACGGTCGTTGGGATACAAACCTTGCTCAGGGACAGTTTCAAGAGCATGTAAAGAACATTGTTAGTAAATTCAATGAGGCATCTCCAGAGATGCACAAGGGTGGCAGTGAGTGGTATGAACGTGCTCATGATGTAGCCCACACCATTGGTAAAGGGGATGTAAACAAAGGCGCAGGAATTATTGCTGCTCTTTCCCCTCAGACTGGGTGGAAACGCAATGTAGATATGGCACATGAACTTGTTAAGACAGGTAAGACAGGTACCACATCAGATAATCTACAAAAAGCACAACGTATTCATGCAGGTGAGGATCCTCGTGCTGTTCTTGGTGGTCATAAAGTAAAGAGTTTTTTTGAAAATATCGCTGATCCTAGCAATCCTCATGCAGTCACTATTGATCGACATGCACACGATATCGCTAGAGGCATCCCTTTCCGTGGAACTGCTACTCCTGAGAATATGCCAGGAAAAGCAAACGCAGATTTAGGTCTTGGAGCAGTTGGTCGCTATAAGCACTTCGAAGGTGCATACCGTGCCGCTGCTGGTGAGTTGGGCGTATCAGTACCCAATAAAGTTCAAGCAACTACATGGGTACAACACCGTGGGGCAATTGGATGACCCAGCACTTTGATGGTAATTACGATTCCACTAAGCCGTGGCGTGCGCCTATACAACCCGATCAGGTTGCAAAACGTTGGCAGTATAACGGTCCATGGGCAACTAACATGGAGCGCCTAACTTCCCAAGCATTAATGGTGATGAACATCCCTGGAAAAGATATTCAGACGATGGTTCGCCCACCCCTTCCTCAAATTCGCCTTTTTCCTGATCGATTTGGGTACGGACCACGCACACAACCAGGAATTGAAGACATCGTCAGTATTGACCGTAAATACCACGAACCTCGTATATCCTGGTTCTCAGGATCTCCTGCTGGATTCAGCGGTTCTTCTAGAAACGATTTGGGGAATAACTAATGCCAGGAAATAGCAGTGATGGTAATGAGACCATGGAATGGCAAGCCAAGAAGATCATGGAAAATGCTATCAAATATAACGGATCTGCTCCATGTCCAACCTGTGGAGTAATTATGAATCCCGTAGAATTTATGACTAATAGAGGACATTGCCTAGATTGCTTAACCCAAGCAAAAGTGGCACGAGTGAAAGGTAAGATGGCATAATGGCAGTTAACTCATCCCGTTCAATGAACCAGTCACTTGATGCTGGGGCTACAGATGGACGTTATCGCAAGGTTCGCCCAGATACAGAGGTCATTCCAGGTTCTGGAAATGACGAGACCGTGGCTAACCGTCAGTCTCTCAATCCATTTTATGGGTACGATTTCATCACCTCTGAGTACCCAAATAAAGTAAACCCAGGTAAGTAATCATGGCTAATCCAGTACCTGATCGTGCTAATGATTCTAAAAGAAAATTAAATAAGAATACGTCATGTTGGAATTGCGGAACTGAAGTAAATGAGGATGAAGGCTACCATTTAGTTGGTGGTTCTCCTGTCTGTCCTTCTTGTATGGAAGAACACGAAAGAGGTAAATAATAATGGGAAGCACACAAGCAGAGGGATACGCTGCACACGATAAGCAGTTTAAACGCAATGGCAATGCTGGTCTCCTTGCTCATTTGCAAGGTAATCACTATCCACCAGTACCAGCGTCAATGCTTGGACCATCAAAGCGTGCTATCAATGCTGTAAATAAAGGAAAACACGATTCCAACATTCGTCTTCCAGAGGGTGTCTCATGGCGTGGAAAGAAATCCGCCCCAGCATCTGCAATCGTTGAAGCACACCACCTACATGCGTGGTTAAACCCAGATCAATTTCAGGACTGATAATGGCTATAACTGCATCTGGTGAAGAAGGGGACCCAACTTCCCGCTATCAAAATCCACGTTATTCTGGCAAGGGTGTTCCTGATCGTGGAAATAATCCAAAACGCAAAGTTTATTACGGCGATACATACCGTAGTGGTAGTTTAGGATACGAC
>Ga0214164_1000226_pt1 | contig 39050 bp, 47 predicted proteins | sample TroBogepilimnion_13_FD_153003 | JGI IMG/M metagenome (GOLD analysis project Ga0214164, IMG submission 153003) | Freshwater microbial communities from Trout Bog Lake, WI - Practice 03JUN2009 epilimnion v4 | ecosystem: Environmental > Aquatic > Freshwater > Lake > Epilimnion/Euphotic zone ...
CCAAGGCACTTCTTAAACTGTGTGCCAGATCCTCAGCTGAGTCTCTGCTGTAACCACCTTCGTTGCCACGACCTGTAGTGGTCATGTAAGGCCAGTCCAGGTTGAAGTTGTTCATGATATCACTCATCCAACGCAGACCAACGTCACTGAAGAAACTGTCGTCATCGCCTGAGTAGTTGTCGCGATAATCTTCCAAGGCTTGATCGTAAATGCCGTCTTGTGTGTCTATGCTGCCTTGTACATCTTCTTCTAGTATGTCCGTGGCAATTGACCTGGCTTGATTGTACTGGCTGGCCATTTCTAATTCTTCCTCAGACATTTCTGAACCTTTTATTTTGCCACCTTCTCTTCTAGCATGGAACGTCATTATGGCGTCAGCTTCGTCGTCGGACAAATCCAGTCCATCCGTTAATGCATCATGAATGCGTTCAAACATGGGTCGGTCTTCTAACCATAGCTCGGTGATCAGGTCTTCGCTGTCGTGTTGGAAATCCCGACGTATCTGTTCGTCGCGCCATTCCATGTACATTTCGTCCAGCTCTTGTTCAACTCGATCGCGTGTGCGTTCACTCATGCCGTAGCCCCAGTCGTCGTTGCTGAAAAAGTCTATGACCTGCCGTAGGCTGTAGGCACGTTCGTCCATGTCCATGTCAGGTTCCAGCTCTTCATCTTCGGATTCGCCTATTTCAGGGAATATCAGTTCGGCTTCAAACCCGGCACGTATGCCTTCAGCCTCAGGGCTGTCAGCAAATCTACGTAGGTCTTTGAGACCCATGCGTACTTCATCTAACTGTTCATTTTCTTTAATAATTGATTCTGACAAATATTTTTCTATCTGCCAACCTTGTCCTTCTAGCCTGCTTAACAACATCCAGACCTGTGTAAATGCTCGTTTGGCCAATGCCGAATCTGAAAATAGTATGGTATTGGTTATATTAGTGTCGCCAATGGTGGTAAATTCAGCGGATTCAGGAAATCGAGATCCATCGGAAAATTCCAAGGTGTCAATTTTGTTATTGTTATCCAGGTTTATTTTAACTATCTTTTTAGGAGCAACAAATCCTGAAATCTCAATACGGCTTGGGTGATTGTTATTTCCAGGAACAGCAGTTGAACTCAAAAGAGATATGTGATTTCCGACAGCTATGTCCACAGCTTCACGTTGATCTAGCTGTCGGAATTGTTGACTAAATTGCTGTGCCTGTTGTTTTCTTTGTGCAAACTGATTGTCTGATTCAATCAATTGATCAGACGCAAACATGCTGGCATAGCGGTTGGCATGATATCTGGTCATTCCTCTACTGGACGACTTGGCAGTTTGTTGCCAGCGTCTGTAGGAATCAATGGATTCAAATTGGTGTATTTTGAAATCATCTATGGTATAATTTTTCTTGAATTGCTCCAGCTCTGTCATGAGCTGTTCAAACAGGCCGTTGGGACGGGCCACTTGTGGATGACCTTGTTTATCAGTTTTTAATTTTAATTTGTTGGCTTCTTTGCCCACTTGTCCAGGCTTGATGTCCACAGAGAGAGCCATTGAATATCTTGGATCCTTAGCCTGTCGTTTTGTGGGAATATATCCGGACGCACTTTCGTTCTGTGGTTGGCGAGTATCGACCGGAACAGGTTGTTGTTCTTGCTGTTGTAATTGGCGTTGCAGTTGATACAGCTGACTGAGATTTTGACTGCCTGCATCTCCGCCTACTCCACGCACATAGTTGACGATTTCTTGTTGTACTTCTGCATTGAGTCCGGCTCGGGTGATGTTTCGGGCCTGTTGTGCCACCGTGCCAGCATCGCGTATCATGCCCAGGATGCCTTGTATGCTCTGTGCGGCGGCACCAACGGGTTGACCCAACAACATGGCCACTATGGCAGACGCGGCACGGCCTCGAAGACTTTCATCCAAGCTCACAGGCAACGGTTCCAACAGGTTTAACGGAACTGTGGTATGTGTACCGCTGGATTTGATGTTGAAGTCTGCGTCTATGCCGTTTAACCGACGTTGTACTCCGGTAGCTCCGCCACCTGGGTTTACATTGATCGTGGCTCTACCGTCTCCGGTTAAGCTGACGATTCGTCCTATCATACCACTGGTGGCCCAGCCTGCTGTTTCATTGGGATCGATCGTGACCCAATCACCCACTTGGAATTTGTTTTTCTTTCGGGATATCTTTTTTATATCTTGAATAAAGTCTTCGGGACTGTGTGCTTCATCGAGATTGTGTGCCTGTCCGGCATCAAACAGTTCTGGATGCAATCGACCATAGTCACGCATCAGTATGCCGGCTCGGGCATTGGCTTCATTTTCCCATTCGCTTCCAGTTTCACCGGCTTCAGGTCCCATTCTGCTACCATCACGCTCGTGTTGATGTCGGTGTGTGAGTTCGTGTGCCACTGTACGGAGTACATCCATTAAATGGCGTTGACCCCAGGCCACTTCCAATAAGTTTTTATCGTTTATATAACGACCAAATGTTTTGTGTACCACTGCCCATTGCGGATCACGTCTGAGTTTGATAACAGGCAAACTGTCGATTTTCAATTCTCGTACACAAAAATCCACAAAGTCTCTGAGCACAGCTTCATCGTCCGGGGGTGGTTCTTCACTGAGAAACATCTTGGTTTCGGGACTGACACCATCCGGACTGCTGGCTTCTTTGACCTGCTTAAATCCATACACAAACGGTTGCTTGGGTCGTTGTTCGGCCAAACTTAATTCTTGATCTCGAGCCTGATTACGGGCCGCATACAGTTGATCAATAGCCCCTTGGCTACGCAGTATCTTGTAGGCCAGATTCTCCGGACTGAATTCGCCATGTTTGTCTAGACCAGCTTGTCGCATGCGTTTGATCTTGGCAGTCAAGTTGTTTATTTTTTTGACACTGCCGCTCTTGATCGCTGCCTGTATCTGACGGCTCAGTGTTTCGTATTTGTTACGGGTACTGGTATCGTTGATCTTGGCTCGAGTTCGACTGGGTACTCGTATCCAATCATTGTTTAATATGCTGTAGATGCCTTTGCTTTCGGGCGGTTGATTGGCATTTTCCACATAAAGCTCAACATCGGCATTGCCGATCTTGATATTGTGTTCGTCGTTGTACTGATACTTTTTGGCATCAAACAGTTCGCGATATACTTCGTTCCTGTCAGCTTCGGGTAGATCTACCACCAGGTGCAGATCTATATCACTGTTGGGAGTATAGGTGTAGGCCGCATTGGAGCCTGATATGGTTATGTCCTTGAGTTCGAGATCGGTCACGCCCAGGAATTCACGGAAGTCGTCGGCTATTTCCAACAGGCGTTTTCTTACTTCAGGGCGTAGATGCTCGCTCTTGTCCCACAAACGCGGATTCAACTGATCGTTGAATTTTACTGCATCTGCTAGATTATAGGAATCTAATTCGTTGATGTTCATAGAAGTATTTATTGCATAAACAAAAGCCGCTAAGTTAGCGGCTGTTTGACATTGACGATACTGTATTACTTGGTTTTTTTGGCTTTGGCCGGTTTGCTTGAGGCTAAAACTTTGGCTTCAGCTGGTGGTGGAGCTGCAGGAGCTGGTGCATCAACCGGAGCTGCTACACCGTTGGCCACGGCCAATTGATGTAGATCTTTGTACAATTGATCCTGTGCCGCATAGTCAAACACATAGGTTCCTGTGTGCTTGAGCAACACACGCTTGTCAACCCAGACTTTACCGCCTAGATCACGCCAGTTTTCACAGAATGTCCAGTCTTCGCTGTAGTAACGATTTTCACGCACAGCAGTGTCAAAATAGGTCTTCATGTACGGGTTCAATTCAGCTGGCAAGCCAATGTCGTTCATGAACGGTTTCACAGCCGGATGGCTGTCCATCTTGGCAAACACGTCACGCTTGATCAACATAAATCCAGTGCCAGTCTTGGTAACTTCTTGCAGGCCGTTTGGTCCTTCTTCGGCACCTTCAAAACCGTTCACACACCATTTGACCGGTAACGATTTCATCGGGTACAAACCACCAATAACATCAACTTGACGATCCAACATGACCAGCAGGTGCCATGGCTCCCAACCGATGTCAGCATCGATAAACATCAAGTGAGTTGAATCTTTGTTGTGTAAGAATTTAGCAGTCAAGGTATTTCTAGCACGACTGATCAAACTTTCGTTGGTCATGGTTTCCATGGTCCAGTCAATGCCCAATTGACGGCAAGTGTTGGCCCATTTGATATAGCTCATAAAGCATGATTCTGTCAACATGCCACCGTAACAAGGCATACAGATATGCACACGGGTGGTTCTTAAATAGTCAATGTTGACCTGTATTTGATTCTGTCCAGGCTGCAAGTTTTGCGCCGGTTGTTCTGTGACCTCACCGACTTGGGGAGTTTGTGTTGTGGGTACTGCGTCTTTTTCAGCCATGGTTTCCTCTTATAAAGTTAGCGTGAATATTTACACTAGTTTACACGAGGCTGTTATTTTTTGCGACCGGCGCAGTGGGCTCGTTGGCTAAATCCTCGAGGGTGAGCACAATTGATGCTGCGTTTGTACTTGGCACTCCATTTTTCTTCGATGTAGTCGGCCGATTCGTCCAGTTCAGGGTCAAATTCACCGTCATTGAGATAATACACTGTGCCGTCTCTATAGGTCAATTGACAAACATCTTCCTCACCATCCGCTTGACGAATATCCCAACCCATACTGCGTAGCACATTAGCGATACGATCTTGATCATCTGTGTTATTCCACCAACGATTGGCCAGTGTGTAGATGTTTGGTGGAACATCACCGTCATCATTGCCGCCGGGTTCTGCGGGTGCAAATTCATTTAGTACAACACGTTCGGCACGTATGATACGTTCCATCAAGGCCATGCTTCTTGCAGTGCCCAGTATACGGCATTCCTGCATCATTTTAACCACATGATCAGTTATGCCTAATTTTTTCTTGAACATGTCTCGCAAACTGGAATCAGGAACACCGTATAAATCTGTGATAATTTGATCACGATCAGTGTCATTGCCATCTATGAACATCTGGCGTATGGCACTTGCACTATTGGCATCTTGTCCACGCACTCGGAAATTCACAGTAGGAGTTATGTCAATGTAAGCCGATTTGGTCATGGGCCGTAATTTTTTATTTGATTCAGGCAAGGGCTGGATGTAACTGGGACTGCCATCCTTTTTGGGTTTAAAATTGAATCGCTCGGCATCTTTGGCACTGACAGCAAATATTAATGCGGTGTTTTCTCGTTGTTCTGGTGTTAGATTACCGGTAATTTCGGTGGCCTGATACGGGTTCTTGACCTTGACGATATGGCTGGCTGGCACACCCAACTTGGTCATCATTTCCACTTTGTCACTGTAGTTAAACGGGCTAGTCACAGGTGCCTGTTTGTCGCTGGTAGCGATATAAACACTTTCGGGACCATACTTGTCCACGAGATAATCGTAACTGGCTTTGTGTCCTAGGTGGAACGGATGGAAGCGGCCGGGATATATTACTAGATAATTCATAGTAACGTATTTATGGTCACATGTTTTCTAGCAACCACAAGTAGATAGGTGTAGTAAATGCCAAACTGACTGTACCATTACAACCCATGGTTCCGTAAAATTTGTCTTTTATGGGATCGCCTGTACCATTAAAATCATGATCGTATACTGCCTGATCTATAAAGATTTGACCCAGTTCTATTTCATCAAAACTTAGATTTTCGATACAGACACAGGAATCTTTTACAATATTGCCATCACTGTCAACTTGTGTGTGTTTGTGGGTTTTGTTTTTCATCACAAAACGCAAGACGTGATTGCCATCTACGTCGTCAAACATGTGGCCAAAATCCACAGCGTCAGACACATGTTCACTGTTGTAAATCTGATCATGGTCCAGCCAAATTTCCAATCCCAGCCGGGCAGTAGGATCAGTGTTGGTGATTCGACAGGCTATTTGAACTTGATCAGTCATTAATAAGCGGCGGTAACTGTGTTGATGTTTCCAGTTGAAAAATCACTTATTACAGCACGCAACCAGGTAAAATTGCCAATGATGGTATTGCTGGTGACCTGTGTGACGTTGGCGGCAATCAGGTTGGCTATCTCGAACCATGGTGCCGATTCAGCTGAATCATTCAGGGTGGCCTGTATGCGTATGTTGCCCTGCAATTCGGTCACATCCAGTGTCAAGGTCTGTATTGAGCCTTGTCCGCCATAGTAGTTGGCAGCCGGTACAGCATTGCCCACGTAGGTGTTTCCGCCATCGTAGTTGCCAGATGGAACACCCTGTTGTAAAAATGGTACTAGAGTTTGTGTGGTATACTGTGTCATGCCTGTTCGATTTCCACAACAATGCCAGATCCAGCCAGTTCTTCCATGACCGCGGTCAGATTTGTGATCAAATCTTCAGTGACAGTGGATTGGGCCTGATCTGTTTCGCGGACCAATTTGCTCAGTTTAATGACGATGATGTCTTCGTGTATTTTTGCCATAGTAAATTTATTTATCTGCTATTATTTCCACGGTTTTTCTTACCAGCCCTGGATGCAACAGATTCAGCATGACCAACCAGCCATCGTTGTCGTGATCTATAAAGAAATAATTGAAAGTTCTGCGTCCGGTATTGTAAATCAACCATTTGTTCAAGCTGGGACTGAGTCGTATGCTGTCAGGATAATTGCTGAAAAAATTCTGCAATCGTTGTCGTTGTTCTGCGGTAACAGACAGATCTTTCAAGTAGCTGCGATGCGAATGCATGGAATTTTTTAACATGATTGTGTTCAATGGTCGATCAATCACGGCTTCGGTATATCTGGGCAAATGCACTCCGGGCAAGGCAACAAAACTGTTTAAAAATTTCAGACAGTTGGCATACACCCAGATTTGATTGCTGCTGACAGTGAATTTAAATGGTTCCTGGGCCGACACAAAGTGATCGTAGGCAGTGTGTAGATTTTTTATAGTCTGCTCGGTGATCACATTGTTGCGACTGCTGCCAAGACTGCGCCATATGCGCCTGATATCAATGTTGTGGTCGATGGTTTCATGACTGGTCAAGCCTCTTAGAGCACTGGCTTCCTCCAGCTTGAACGTTATCGCATACTGGAATCGATTGAAAAACAACCGATCCCGTAGCACCATGGTCACGCCGGACATTTTAATTGCCAATTTGTATGATTCCTTGATCGTCCACAGTGGCCTGCACAGAATCTTGTATGACAAACTTGATTTCGTCGTTGTCAAGCACGGCCTGCATGCTACAGTTTTCAAGACCTTCAAACAAGATGCGTTTGCTCAATGGTATGCGTATCAGCTCGTCGATCTTGCGACCCAATGGTCTCGCACCCATCTTGCTGTCATAGCCTTTTTCGGCCAACATGTCGATTACCGGTTCACTCAGTACCAAGCGGATACCTCGGGCTGTCAAACTGGTCTGTAGTTCATCCACAAACTTGATCACGATCTTTTTGACTGCCAAGGTATCTAATTTTTGGAACTTGCAGATCTGATCGATACGATTGCGTAGTTCGGGTTTGAAGAAATCCTTCATGGCACGATCTTCTTGACCAGTACGCTCGAGACTTTGTCCAAAACCAATGTTGTTGCGTTCGTTGTCGGCGGCACCCAGGTTCGAAGTCATGATAATGATGGTGTTTTTGAGATCCACAGTTTTACCATTGCTGCTGGTGATACGGGCTTCGTCCAACATCTGCAACATGATATTGATCACGTCTGGATGTGCTTTTTCGATTTCGTCGAACAAGATCACACTGAACGGATTTTTACTTAAATCGCTGATCAGTTTACCGCCACCCACATTGCCATCTTCAAAGCCCACATAGCCCGGAGGAGCACCAATTAAACTGCTGACAGTGTGCCTCTCTTGATATTCACTCATGTCATACTTGAGCAGTTTCATGTCTAAGTTTGTGGCCAGCAGCTTGGCCAATTCGGTTTTGCCTGTGCCTGTTGGACCCAAGAATAGGAAGCTGGCGATAGGACGTTTGGCATTGCCAATGCCTGAAAAATTGATGTACACACGTTCCAGCACACGATCAACTGCTTGATCTTGTCCGTACAAGGCCTGTTTGATATTGCTTTCCAATTCTAAAATCTTGGCACTGCGTTCATTTTGCAATCGGTCCACCGGAACATCTGTGATACGACTCAACTGTGCCATGATCATGTCTGGAGTAATGTTCACACTGCCAGCATCTTTGATACGTTCTCTAGCACAGGCACCGTCGATCAGGTCAATACTTTTATCAGGATTTTTCTTGTCATGAATATATCTCGTGCCCAGTTCAACTGCGGCCTTGATAGCATCAGTGTCGATCACGACATTGTGGAACTGTTCCAACCTTGGACTTAGGCCAATTAGAATTTTTTCTGTAGTCTCAGAATCAGGTTCGTCAATCGTGACTCTGTGGAAGCGACGCATCAGGGCACGGTCCTTTTCAAATGACTCGTAGTATTCTTCCCAGGTGGTACAGGCCACCACTTTGAGATTGCCCTTGGTAATGGCCGGCTTCAACATGTTGGCAAAATCCAAGGTACTGTTGCTGCTACTGCCGGCACCTTTCATGGTATGTGCTTCGTCGATAAACAACACACACTTCTTTTTGCTTTCGAGTGCAGTGATCACGTTCTTGAACTTTTCTTCAAACTCACCGCGGTACTTGCTTCCGGCGAGTAAACTGCCAATTTCCAAACTGTATACTTCGTAGCCTTTTAAGAATTCAGGCACACGACCGGCCACGATCTCTTGTGCCAGGCCTTCTATGATGGCGGTTTTACCTACTCCAGGATCTCCGACCATGAGCACGTTGGCCTTGAACTTGCGTGCCAGCACTGTGATCATGTCGTGCAATTCTTCGGCTCGACCAATCATGGGTTCCAACCTGTCAGTGGCGGCCATTTCGGTAAGATTCACACAGTGCTCTTTTAAGATTTCGGTAGCCTGTTTGTCGCTGAGTACCAGATCATCTTGATTGTAGTTGGTCTGCCAAAACTCCACAAACTCGGCTTTCTTGACTCCGTACTTGAGCAGGAAATAGTGACTGTGACTGTTGGTTTCGGCCATCATGGCCAGGTACAGGTCGATAGTGGTCATGCTACGACGATTGGTAAACAAGACCTGTGTTAGTGCTCGATTGAAACATCTTTCCAGACCGTTGGTTTTTCTTGGTGCCACATCTTTGTCTGTGACCAAATTGACCAAGCTGGCGATGTAAGCATCCAGTTCTTGATCTAGCAGGTCCACATCAACTCCAAACTTTTCCAACACTTGCCTGAACGGATTGTACCGTATCATGGCCAACAACATGTGTTCGGTCAACACATATTCGTGTCGGTGATCGCGAGCCAATTTGACTGCATTTTCAATGATTTGTTCAATTTCTGGATTGTTTTGCATTTTATTTTCCATATTATACCTGTGTTACTAGTATACACAGGTCTACAACAAATTGCAATCTATTAGGTATTTAGCGACCGTGGGTTTGGGCAATCAGCGACAGCAGTTGTGGATCCATGACTTCGGGCAGGCGTCCTTGTACTCGCACAAACAGATCTCCAATTTCACCGTTACGACCGCGTAGTCCACGGCCTTTCAATCGCAACACTGTGCCCGGTTGAGTATGAACCGGAATGGTCATGGTCAAGTTGTTGTTTTGTATGTCGCGTAGACCTATTTCTCCGCCCAAGATCAAGGTCCAGATCGAGACCGATTCTTCCTGGGTCAGATTCAAGCCTTGACGTTGCCAGCGTGGATGTGGATGTATCCTAAAGTTCACGATTAGATTGGCTCCGCCTGGGCCTATGTTGGCATACTGTACATTGTCCCCATCATTGATGCCCAAGGGTATTTCGATTTCCACTGTGGTGTGTCCCAGGCTCACTGTGCGTCGACCACCCTGTGCCACATCAGCCAGGGTAATCCAGAGACTCATGCGAACATGTTGAGTTTGTGCCTGTCCTGGATGTTGGAACCTGGCACCAAACATGTTGAATATGTTGTTGAAATCAAATCCACCACCCGGCATGCCGTTGAACTGTGGTGCCGGATTGTCGTATTGCTGTCGTTTTTGATCGTCGCCTATGATGTCATAGGCTGCTTGTATTTCCTGGAATTTAGCAGTGTCGCCACCGCGGTCAGGGTGGTGTTGGCTGGCCAACTTGCGATAGGCTCGTTTGATTTCGTCGGCAGAGGCAGTGCGTTCAACACCCAGGGTTTGATAATGATTGGTCATAAAAAAGCAAACAGTATATTAGTTATACTGTTTGCCTAAGGTGATGCAGATTACTTACGGGAGGCTTTTTCGGGTACAGGAGTACCTTCTACCTTCTTGTGTACTTTGATAGTTTTGCAGTCTTGTGTTGTTTTGCCAGTTTTTTTGTCTAGAACTGGTTTGCCTGCTTTGTCAAGTCGATCATGACAAACCTGTTTCAATTCGGCTTTGGCCCAGGCCGAGCCCGAAATCACAGTTGCGATCAATAGAGTCAATAATTTTTTCATGATATTATACCTTTTCACAAACCTCATACTGGTTGCGTTCAGTGCCCTCTAGTTTGCATTTTTCATGAGGATTACTGGCACATGCTGTTAATACACCTACAAATATTGCTAATGTTAATAATTTTTTCATTCTTTTTTTCCTTTATAGTGGTGGAAATGCTGTTGCTGCTGGACCAACGGGTTTGGCGCCAAACGCTGGTGGTGGTGCACCTACACCAGCTGGTAATACTGCTGGTGGTGTTGAACTAGTTGAGCCAAATGCTGGTGGTGTTGAACTAGTTGAGCCAAATGCTGGTGGTGTTGAACTAGTTGAGCCAAATGCTGGTGGTGTTGAGTTTCCAAATGATGGCGTGTTACCAAATCCAGTTGACGGTGCTCCACCAAATGATGAACCCGTGTTAAAATTGTTTGGGCTTCCAAAGTTTGTGTTCATGCCCGGCTGTGCCCCAGGTGGAACATAAGTGGTTCCTACCGGCTGACCCTGCGGAATCAACCCACCGTTGTTGGCACCGGCCATTTTTTCTTGTGTACGTCCATACGCACTGATACCGATCACAGCACCCATGGCCACATGGAACAGGCCTGCTCCTTGCAAGGTCAACGGTTGCCATTGTACATTGACTGCTCCGTGATCCATGGCCTGGATCAGACTCCATAAAATTGGTGCCAGGACAAAATCAAAAAAACAAACAAACATGTACATCCAACCCATCATGGGACGCCATTTTGAATTCATCCAATCTTCTTTTTTGCGATCACTGGCAGTTAATTCTTCGTATTCTTGTTGCGTTGGCACAGCAACTCCTTGTTATAGTTATAATCATATTTATTGTCCGTTGCCCGCCTGTTCGGCATGGAACTTGGCCAACTGTTCGGCTTCTTTAGCGGCTTCGGCCAAGCTGGCGGCTTCGGCCTGTGCCCGAGTGGCCGCTGCCAGTGCTGCTTGGTGTGCGGCTTTGCTGAATTTGGCGGCTCGTTGTTTGGCATCGGCCAATGCTCGTTCAGCTTCGGCTACATCGTCAACGGCTTCGTGGGCCAATTTTTTAGCATCGGTAAATGCTTCTTTTAGCTTTTTTGCGGCTGTTTTTTCCAGCCTAGTAAACCATCCCATCATGTTCTCCTTATACCGCACCGGCTATCATGATTATACCATTGATGCAGGTATTTAGAGTTTCTTTGAACTGCAATTGATTCATGTCGTCAATGATGTTGATCTGACGTTGTACATCTTTTAATATTTCGGCCAAATCTTGCGGGCTCATTTGTCCAGCCTGGGCCGCTTGAGTGGCTTGGGCTACATAATTTGCTGCATCGGCAAATACCGGATCGCCGGAATTGGCCAGTTGGGCCAACTGCTGATTGATTTGATCTAGATTCATAGGTTTCCTTTACGTGATTTTAACGCGGTCTTTGTGCCAGCACATGCTGTATCACTTTGGCACTGTTTTCGATGGCACCATATTTCAATTTGCAAAACAGTTCGGGCACAGGTGGAGTGTCATAGCGTTTGATTAAACCTTGTGCTATCTCGTTGAGATTTCGGCTGGCGTCATAGCTGTCCTTGTTGTTGGGTATCTGTTCGCTGTACCGTTCAAACAGTTCGGTTTTGCGAGCCATGGCAGCAGCATTGGTCTGGGCCACGGCCGGATTGCCACATTCAGTTTTGTAATAGCTGGCATCCACACGTATTTCGGTCACGATGCGATATTCGTTGGCGTCGAAACTGGTCATCATGACAGCATCATATACCGCACAACCAGGTAGTGCTAGAACCAACAAGCACAGTATTTTTTTCATTTTATGTCCTGATAAATTTTTTGTTGCGTTTTGTACCATTGTTGCCAGGCCTCATAGCGATCTCGCAAGGTATAATATTTTGCATAGTTGATGTTGGCATTTTGCAACAGATCACTTAGAGCTGTTTGATTGGGTTCCAATGGTGTCAGCTCTTCGCTGGGTGCCAACAGTTCAGGCGGTGCATCAGGCCAGGTGATTTTGACTATGGTCTGTTTGCTGGCACAACCAGACATCAAGATCAGCAGGCCAATCACAATGATTTTTTTCATTTTTTGGGTCCTGTTAATATTTTACTGCCGGAATTTTTCACAGCTCGGTTATAATCTTCCCAAGCGTCGCTGTTTATTTTGTTGCAATCGGCATTGATTTTTTCTTTGTCTTTTTCAATGATCACACTGACTCCGTAAGCACGACCTTTTATCAAGTGTGCGTTGTTGGCCATGGCCTGTGACAGTGCCTGGTTGGCTGCCTTGGCTTTTTCGGCGGCTAGATCTGCCTGATGCTGAGCTTGCAACAGGTCAGCCTTGTACACAGCAACCACACCTTGCCCACCATACATGAACACACTGGTCAGCATGGCAACAAATGCCACGGGTTTTATGAATTTGCCATAAATTTTGAATTCGGGCAGATGACTTATGATACCGGCAAAAAAATACACTATAGCCGAACCACCTGCTGCAGCAGGCCATACCCAATCGGGTATGTTGCCCAAGGCATAGTGTACAATAAGGTCAAACATTATGAAGTAAACACCTGCATGGCATGTAGATATCGAGCCTGGCGATCTTCTAGACCCAAGGTGCCACCGTTGATACGTTTGGTCATGGTCACAAAATCTCCAGAATCAGCAAACGAATTCAGATTGTTGTTTTCCCAGAACCAGCAGGCACTTTGTACCGCACCTTCGAAGGTCTGCAGAAACGCAGGAACATCATCTATGTTCATTTGCAGGCTGTCTGCAAAGGCCTGATAATTGCTGCGTCCGGTAACCTGTAACAGTCCACGACCGCAAAAACGCCAGCCGTCACCTGATTCCTCGGGACCGTTGCCCATGCGATTGGCATAGGCTCTGTTGGCGATTTTTTCTGGTTGGTGGGCATAATCGTTGGCATTGCTTTCGTTAAAATAGTGTGGCCACACTCGGCAAAGACTGGCCGCTTGATAGTTTAAATTTTCATGCAAAGCAGTGTAACCACCTGATTCGTGGGCAGTTTGAGCTATAAAAGCAGCCACACGCTGTGGAGTGGTGATGTCGTAATCGGGTAGTATTTTGTTTAAGGCTTCGCACCAGTGCTCAATGTAGGGATTTCCCTTGAGTATTTGCGATAATTGTTGTTGGGTGATTTCCATGATGTACTCCTTGTGGAGTATTTAGCCTGGAAAATTATTACAGTTTCCGACCCCATCGTATCCTATTCCAGGCACGCTCGTGGAGCCAATATAGAATCATTTTGGTAAACACCTCAGTACCGCCAATAGCAACGGCCAGGCGGATTTCACCTGTGATCAACCAGCTGAGTATGAAGGTATCCAGAGTGCCCAGAGCACGCCAACTGACAGCCTTGGCTATGCTTCGCAGATTGCTGTCACTGGGTGGTTTGATCAAGTCTGCCGCAATGGCCTTGACCCAGGTGTCAGACCAATCGTTCACACGATAGGTGAATGTGCCGGGCGGTTCAAACACCCGATTGGTATCTTCAAATCGCCCGGCTTCGATAGTGTCCATCCAGATCGTGATATCGGCTTGGAAAATCGTTCTCAACTGTTCGGTTGGGCAAACAAAATCGCATATGGCATAATCACTGCCGGATTTGTCAGCCAGCTCACGCATGCGTTCAACCTGACGCTGGCGACCTTCTGGACTGAAATCCCAATCGTTGTACTGTTCACGCACAGTGTCAGCATTGAACCAAGACACTGTGTGTTTCAACATCAATTTCTTGACCAGCTCTTGACTGATTGTGGTCTTGCCCGAACCCGGTAAGCCCATTACCAAAATACGTTTTGTCATAGTGTTCCTGGCAGTTGATAAGGTGATCTACTGCGTAACACACGCAAGAAATCTCTAGTGCGATCGGTTTGTACGCCGGTCACTTGCAGTGTGACTCTGGGTTCTAGACTGGCATTGGCAGTTGAATGTGGAACATTTTGCCAGTCAAAAGTTGTGACATCTCCAGCTGACCACATGCTGTGCTGATAATTTCCGTAACTCCAAAACTGGCCAGGAGCCCAGTCGGTCAGCTGTATCTGTACTCTAAGTACCGAATCAGGATCGGCTGGATTCCATTTTTCTAACTTGTCTAGGTGTAAGTTCCAGACCTGCCCGGGCAACTGTACATGTATGCGAACCATGACGTCGTCGAGAGCAAACAGGTTTGCGATGCGTTGTAGCACCGGTGGGATGGTCCAATTCAAGTTGGTGATCTCGTAATCCTTGCCATAGCCAGCACGTTCTAGGTCGTATTCTTCTGCCGCAAGTTCCACTTCGGGTCTGCTTTTGCCGGCCTGTCCACGTGTACGCCAAGTTGCCGACTGGGACTGCGTGACGATGCTGTCCAGTTCGGTTTGCCAACACGGCACAAACTGGCCTAGATTGATCACAGTGTCGTACTGCGGATCAATTTTTTTGTTATCAAAATGATAACGAGTGCGTTTTCGAGTTTCATCCCAGCTGCTGATCATATCACGGTTACCTTTATGTCTGATTTGGTATAGTCTTGATAATACTTATCTGCTGGAACTGTTATACCCAATGTTCTAGCCAGCTGTCTATTTGTTTCGGTCACTTGTGCCGGATATTCTCTTGAGGCCTGCCTGTTACCGGCATTTTCTCTCGCAATGGCAGAGGCCATGGATCGTAGATCTTTGTAGTAATCTCGATACAACGGATAGGTAATTTTGAATTCGCCACATTTGACCCACCAGCCTAGGCAAGCATCATCTGAGCGATCAATCAGCACGATGGGACAATCAGGCCAGGTCTGTTTGATATAATCAATGTGATAGCCAAACACATGGCTTTTGATGATACGCACACCTGTGCCTGAGAATGGTCGATCAAATTCAGCTTCACATTCGGCCTTGCTGTGTTGATCCAACTGTTCAAACCAATCGCCAAATTCCATGGCTGGTCCCCAGTACACTCCTAGATGCATCAAATCATAGGTGCCCGATGCGTCATGCCAATAGGTACGTTCATCACTGTAATCTGAGCTGTCGACATCTGGGCTGTAGTAAATATTTTTAACAACACTACTCCACTTGGAGCCTGGGGCTCCGCTGACAAATATGTATTTCATTGTTCTCCTTTTTTGTTACTGGCGTGTTTAACTTCTGTGTCTAACCAATAAGATGCAACTGGCGCAAAATATTTTTTGTTGGCATCTTGTTTTAATATTTCCTTGACATTAATCGAGATAGGAAAATTCAATTGATTGGCGAGACTTTGAACATAGTGTTCTTGATACAGGTATAACAGTTCTTGACTTATGAAAATCGGATCAAACTGCAACAAACAATCAAGACGGTTTAAGAATTTTGGTAAAGTCACAGCGTCACGCACTCTGCTTTGTTGGTATTCCAATATTGTTTGATCTCGGCCTATTATGGCAATTTTGACAACCACTCCTAAATTCTGTAACTCTTTTACAAATGTCAAATAATCCGGTTCCACAGTATGGCCGTAATACACATACGGGCAACTGATGCTGGTCACATAGTAGTCACTTTGCGACCAATCAAACTCTTTCAATTGTTCTGGGTTGTGCCAGTACTGGGCAAAAGGCTCTTGGTCGTGTCCTATCCAATAAGTGTCATTAAGTTCTTTCCATCCATACACTGCCGGATGTTGTGCAAATATTTTACTAAACAGGTGATTTCCTGATCCTTGCGGACCAGTCATGATCAACAATGTTTTCATTCTTTGCTTAGATCAATGGTTCTAAGCACTGGCAAAAACGTAGCACGCAGTTCGTCCATGTGTTTACGTAGTCCGGCTGGTGTCAGCTCTGATTCTTCGTAGAACACTACATTGATATCACGCCATTCTGCATATTCTTTGCTACGGATGGCTTCGCTGAAATTCTTTTGATACCAATCAACTATTTCTTTGGGTGTCCTAGGCGGTAGTTCTATCGACCAAGCCGCATACACATTGATACCAGGAGCAACTGTGTTCAGCAACGGAACATCAGGATATTGTGGCATGGTACGAGTACCAGTAAATCCAATAGGTTTGACCTTGCCGGCTTCGACCAATGGACGAGCAACAGCGATTGGCATGATACCAAACTCTGTTCCGCTTTTGCCATCATATTGTGCCACACTGGTCACAGCGGGCAATGGTCCATTGAATTTGATAGATTTAATCAAGTCTGTGTTACCGTGTGCTTTGAGCATGAGATATTCAAATGCTGTACGGTGAGCGCCTCCGCCAACCGCTACATTGATCGGCCGGGTAGACTTGGCAAGATAACGTACAAAATCCACCGGAGTGTTCACTGTGCTCTTTGGACTGGCTACCAATACCAATGGACTTTTGCCCATGGTCAACACATCAATCGATGAATCATAATTGAACTTTTTGATTTTGGCTTCCCATATGTCGTTGGTCACATAGGTACTCATGTGGCTGGGCAAGTTGATTGTGTAGCCATCTGCTGGTTGTTGTATAAAATGATTTTGTGCCACTACGCTGTCCGCTCCGGGGCGATTTTCCACAACAAAAACAAATTTGGGATTTTTCTTTTGAACGATTTCTGCCAGTTTGCGGAAAGCTATTTCGTTGCCGGCACCGGGTGTGTTGCCTACGATAACGGTGACTGGTTTGACCGGTTCCCAGGCCAAGGCCAAAATTGGAACCAAGAGTATTAGAGCAAGTAATTTTTTCATTGAATGTCCTTTGTGTTAAATACTTATAGAAAAATTTGTGAGAGTAAAAAATTTTTACTTCTTTTACAAAAATATTTATCAAACAACGGAAAATTTCAATGAATACCAAAATTTTTAACTTGATCGCAAAGAATTTAAACATAGCTTTTGCTTTGCCCAAGTATCAAAACTTGACATTTGATCGACACACCGTGGTCGAAGACTTGCCATGGACTCCGGCTCGCTATCGCAAATTCAAAGATGCAGTAGAAGCCGAACTGAGCTTGCCGTGTGAATATCGTGGTACGTTTGAACAAATCGTGGCTGACCTCAGTGAACGCTATACTGATAGATTTTTCCGTGAAATCTGGAAACCCCGGACCGGTGATTATGACTATACCGGTTGGGCCTTGGCCGAACGCATTGCCGAACAGAATCCGCGAAATGTGCTGGATGTGGGTTGCGGCTATCATCCATTCAAGGGAAAAATTCCAAATCTAATCGGTATCGATCCTTACAACAACTGTGCCGACTACGAAGTTGACATCTTGGATTATCGTGTCAAACACAAACACGATCACATCATTGCACTAGGATCAATCAACTTCAACAGTCAAGATGAAATTGAAGCACGTTTCAGTCACTGTGTGGATCTGCTAGAGCCAGGTGGACATTTTTATCTACGTGCCAATCCTGGTATCGCACACAAAACTGGACCGTATGTGGATATATTTCCTTGGACGTTTGAAATAGTGAACGAGTTTGCCGAACGCTACGGATTAAAATTACTGGAATTCAAACGCGACGGCAATCAGCGTCTGTATTTTTCTTATCAAAAACTTTGATCATGTAGTCAGCGGCTGCACGGTGCGCCTCGTCTAACGGATGCCAAGCCGCTGTTTCTGGGTATCCGTGAGCACGGCTCCACTCTAGAAACGTTTTGTTTTCAAATAGGGTCATGTATGGTTGTACGTAAGATTGCAAGTCCGTCACAGCCGGACTGATATGCCATCGTTGATCAAACAACAACGGATCCTGATAGGTCATTATGAACGGAATATCTTTTTGATTGAGTACATCAATGGCCAAACGTATGTAACTCAAGCAGGTGAATTTGTCTCGATATTCAGAATGCAAATCTCGATAGTAAATCTTGGCCACATTAGTTGAATCAATGGGCATGATGGTGTTCCAGGGCGTGAGTTTTCGACGAGGGTCAAACTCTGCATCGTAATAATCAAAACGATCTATCCAGGTCCATCCGACAACAAACAAATCATAGGAATTGCCGGCAACAGCCTGATTTAAAACGTGCTCTAAAATTTGTAGATTCCCACTGCCGGCTCTGGCATAGCATTCGTATTTTTGACCAAGATGCCGGGCTAGATGTGCAGGCCATGTCAATTGACTGACTAAAGGTCGTCGTTCTCCACGATCCTGAGCTGCTTGATTGTCTGACAGTTCGGATCCAAAGATAAAACTACAGCCAAAACTTTTGAGTGTCATAGGTAATTATATACCTAGTTTTTAACGTGTGGTTAAATTATTCCAGCGGCGCTTTGGATGGTTTGTAATGCAGGATCTTGTTGATCGTAATTGGTTATAACCGGCAATCCAGCAGCCGAACGCACTTCGTTTAGATCCTTTTCGTATCTTTCGCGATAGGCTCTAGGGCTCAGTGGAACCATGCTGTCAAAAGTGTCTCTCGAGAACGGCACTTCCTGGCCTTTGTAGTGCATGACCCAGTCGTCAACATCATACTCGGTTAAGGTATTCAAATCTCGCAACAGTTCTTCCACGTGTGCACCTGCGTTGCTGCGACGTCGCAGTTCCACGTAAACCAAGTAACGATTGGGCTTGAGTTCGCCCGGACTGCGGTCAGCGTCGACCACAAAGTCATAGCCTTTTTCAAACCAGTTCATGAGATCCTTGGCCGCCTGTTGATCACGTACAAAAAAGCTGACCACGACGATGTCGTCATCGTCGCCCATCTTGGAGCTGAACTCGTCCACGTGGATCGTGGGCTTCATGAGTCCTTCGAGGTCTTTGAACGTCAGGCTTTCAGAAAGGGCTGGTAGCTTGAGCTTGGAGGTCTTGTTGTGCATCTTGGGCTTTTTCCTTGCTTTGATAGGTATCTTGATCTAGGTCTTGTTCGTAAGCACTGTCAAGATCTTCTAGATCGATATCTTGATCTTCCAGTTCGATACTTCCGGTGCGTATATCGCTCATGAGACTCTTGGGCATGGTAATTTCTACCAGCCATATTTTCTTTTCGGTGATACGGGCTTTTTTGGTACCCGGACGATAATCGCTAGGATCAGTGATCTTGATCGGAATCTTCATGCTGGTTTTTTTGTATTTGACCGCACAGTCAAATGGCAACAGTCTACGCCCACCACGTGGATCGGGCATGAGTCCTTCGGGCCACATGAATATGGCACTGACTCGGTATTTTGAAATGTTGGGTCCGGCTACCAATTCACCGATCTGCCAGTTTTTGAACGCATACAGATCCAGTTCATCCAGCACACGCTCAAAATCCAACAAGGTGCTTAAACTGCCTTCGCTCATGTAGATATCGCGGATGTTTTCTGCCACCTGCCAGTAATCTTCGCCATCTTTGAAAATGGGCTTGTCTTTTTTGTTTAGGAAAGGATCGTTTGCCATACAAGTATTTATGGTCGAATACAAACTTGGAGAAAATGCGAAAGGTTTCTGGACAGTCAAATACTTATGCCGTTTGCAAGTCATTATCTGTGCCTATAAAGCGATTGATTCGGTCAACCTAAATACTTGGGACAGCAATCCTGCTGTTGACAACACTTAACTTAACGGAGATTTGCACTTGAGCAGAAACAGAGCACAGAAAGCACAACGCCGCATGACACCCGTAGAAAACACCATAGATTTTAACCAAGCACAACGTCAATACCGGCCCAGGCCCATTGACTTGATTCCACGCACTCGGAATCAGGAACGGTTGATCATGGCTCTACAGGATGCCAACGAGCACATAGTAGTCACAGTAGGACCAGCCGGTACCGGTAAAACTTACCTGGCCATGCTGGCAGCAGTTCGAGCACTCAGACAAGGAGAATGTGAAAGAATAGTATTAACTAGACCAGCAGTGGCAGTAGAAGATGAGCAACACGGATTCCTACCCGGCAGTCTCACAGCCAAGATGGAACCGTGGACCAGACCATTACTGGACGTGTTGCGTGAGTATTACAGACCACAAGATATTGTAGACATGATCGAAGACCAGACTATTGAAATTGCACCCCTGGGTTTCATGCGTGGTCGTACATTCAAGAACGCCTGGATTATCGCAGACGAAATGCAAAATGCCACTCCAGCACAATGCAAAATGCTAATGACCCGTATCGGGTCGGGCAGTAGGATCGTCATAACCGGAGATGTTGAACAGGCCGATCGTGATCACGGCGACAATGGACTCATGGACCTGGTCGAACGATTACGGAAGGGGGGTGTAAAAGGAATTGCTGTATGCGAGCTCGAAACTCGCGACGTACAGCGGCATGAAATCATTGGCAGTATTTTAAAGCTCTACAGTGATTGAACTTGCTAAGTAAAGGATGTCACAATCTTTTATTGTTTTAAGTTACGGCAGATCCGGATCAGTTTTATTGGCTCATAACATAGGAAGAAATATCGGATCTCTTCCTATGTACCATAAAGATCCAAATTTAGACATTGCCGGGTCAATCGTGCATAGTCATTTGTGTCTGACCTCTGACCAAACTCAATCATATACCAGAATCTTTAATCTTAGACAGGATCCTGTACAAACAGTGCTTTCTTTTATATTGGCAAGTAAGTTCAATCAATACCACAAATTCTCCAATGAAGATTTGAAAATACCTCTCTCGTATGAATTTACTGATTGGAATAGTATTGATACACTATGCAAAAATTATATAAAATGGAATCATTTTTATAGCCAAAGTTTAAATTCAACAGATGCAGTTATCATATACGAACTCATGATACAACGGTTGAAAACCACGGTATATGATCAAATTTATCCCGACAAACAAAACATTTTGTTAAATTACCATGACATAATTGAATATATCAACAGTCGTTATGGTGCAGAGTTGGTGGCCAGTCAGGAATCCTTTCTGACACATCAAGGAATAGACTGCTACAATTACATTAACTATTCGGTACCTGTTGATTGACAATTATGTCGTAGATGTGTTTCCAGTTTTTGACCAACGGAATCGATTCGTGATAGTAATGCATGTTGTGTCCGTGTTCGATCAAGAGGGGATTTAGTCCCACTCGATAGCCAGCTTCAGCATTTTCAGGCTTGTCTTCGATCCAGTAACAGCCGGTTCCTTCGTACTCTTCGAGAGCATCATCTTTAGGAGCTCCGGTATCCAGGCACACGATGCGTTCAAATGCTGTAGCACCAAACAGTTTGTGCAGATTCATTTCTCTCAGCCGTTGAGCATTTGGATCTAGACTTAGGCTAGTAATACAGTGGAATCTATAACCGTGTTCTTCGTGCAGTCGTTTGACGTAGTACACAGCATCTCTCAAGGCTGGTAAAAAGCCAATTGCGGCACTTTCGTTGAACAGCTTGATCAGTTTGCGTACCTGCTCTCGGGGTATGCTATAGCGTATGCTCATGTCATAGTTGAGTTTACTTCCAGCTACTTCCTCAAATCCATGTTCCTGCATCCAGACGTTGAAGGCATATTCCCAATCTAGCAATACACCATCTGCATCAACTAGGATCAGTTTCTTTAGGTTTTTGAATTTTGATCTCGTGCCCATTTTCATTAAACAATCTTTCTATAGTGGCCGAATAGTGCTGGTAGTAGTAGGCCACAATCCGATCCCAATCTTTGGGAACTACAACACCATCCATACTACATTTTACTACAGATAGTGTTTCAAAGTCAAGTATCACATTGGACATCTGATGGTCTCGAATCTTTAGGTTGCGACTCAGGGTCATGGCTTCGTCAATTTGACCGTTTGGTCTGCGATAATAGGTTAATAATAGATATCTCATAGATTACACAACTCCACTAAAGTAGCACTGATATTGATTTCTTGATCGGCAACCATGGGCACATTGGCCAGGCCGTTACGGATGATCATGATAGCTTGATCCTGTTGTTCTGGATTGGTACTCCACAGTTCTAAATTGTCATACATCCAACGGAACATGGAATCCATGTCTTCGGTTGAGGCTTGGCTACAGATTAGTGTGCGGGCTTCGCGGGTCTTTCCGGCCTTGAACATGCTGACAGCATCCAGTTTCCAGTCTTTGACCGCAGAATCTTTTTCGCCGGGCTTGATTAGAGCACCGGTAGTGGAATTGCCTTGCAACAACTTCAAGCAACTGCGTAGATCTGGATAGGTGGCTTTGACATAACTGTCCAAGGTATCCAGATCAAACTCGATGTTTTCAGCGACCAACACCGTGGCGGCTCTAGCTGTAAACTCGGTCAGGTCAGTACGGTCGATATGGAACTGTTGCAATCGACTGTGTAGGGCTGGCAGTATCTTGTTGGGATAGTTACAGGTCAGGATAAATCGCACTGTTTCACTGTAGTCTTCCATGAGATTACGCAGGGCCGGTTGCACACTGTTGGGATTTAGAAAGTCAGCTTCGTCGATTAACACAATTTTAAGACTGCCAAATGGCATGGTTTGGCAAAAGTTGATCAAACGATCGACCCATTCAATTTTTCTTCCTTCTTTGCTGCCGTTGCTGTACATGACATCGTATTCGTCCACACCCAGTTCGTTGATCAGCATCTTGGCCAAGGTTGTTTTGCCTGTGCCTGGACTACCGCTCAACAACAAGTGCGGAATCGATCGATCGCGTACCCAGCTTTCGACCTGTTGTCGTTGTGTATCATCGGTGAACACATAATCGGCCATGGTTGTAGGCCGGTATTTTTCTACCCAAAGTTCTTTCATCGACGTCCTGTAAAAAATCGAAAGAGATTATAAAAACGACTGCGATAAGGGTCGGCTAGGATTTGGTCCAGTAAACTGGGTTGGTGTGGGCAACGCCCTTGGCGCCATGCACAATCAGCATGCACACGCTCACCGCAGTGTGTACACTTTACTTCTGTTTGAGTCGGTTCCATACTCGATCCGCTTCCCATAGTTCTTCTCCGGTAAATGTTGGTAACTGCTTGTATTCGTCTTCTAACCAACATTTTAACAGATATAACTCGTGTTTGCAAGAACTTTGAGTCCATCCATCATTGTGAGGACTATATATTTCGCCTAAACTTTTACGTATAGCCTGTTGTGCAGGATGCAAATCGGGTTGTTGAAATCCCATGTTAACGTGTCTGTTTTTGTACGTGGACTGCATCGCCCATGGTATCATCACGAGGGCAGGTTTCACTGTCGGATATCAACAAGATATCTTTGGGGTCAATTTTTCTAATGGTGCGTTTGCCAGATTCGTCCTCGATGTCAATGCCACGGGTCCAACGACCGTGAGCTACACATACCCATTGTCCCACAGCTACATCGTCCTGATCGGGTCCAATGGCATAGACCTGACCCCATCTGGGTCTGATTCCAAGACCGGTTCCGTTGTCATTTGGTAGGATCAGGCCACTTTGAGTGATACGCACATCAAAGGCCATGTCAGTGACGATCACATCTTTTTTTATGGCACGTATTTCGGATCTTTTGATAACGTGTGGAGCAAAGGCTGCTTTGGGTTCTGTCATAGTCTATTGACTCCGGGTTTGTTTTTGGCGATTTCTTTAGGGGTTTTTAATCGTTCTTGTGTGACTGTTCTTGAACGGGCCATGGCAGCAGCCAGGCCGGTCAATGGTGCGGCGTCTGCGGGTGCAGTATCAACAGTATCAGTTGAATCAGTGGATGCAGTATCAGCAGATGTGGTATCGTCCACTGAGTCTGCTGTTGGTGCGGTATCACTGTCAGATGCAGTGTCGACAGCAGACGCCAGCTCACGATTGCGTCGAGCTGCCACGGTACTGGTATGGATAGGCTTGTTCGAAACAGCAGTTGGTGCTGCCTGTGTGGTATTTTGCATCTGGCGTGCAACCTGTTGATTTCTTTGTTCAATCACTCGACTGCTACCATCAAGTATGTCTCCGCGAGCATTCACATTCATGTTTCCTACTGCTCGAACATGTTCGTTTTGTAACACTATGGCACCAAGGTCAATAGTTTGGCCCTGTGCAGTTTTGTATATTTTGTTGGTCATTTTTAATCCTTTTGGCTGAGCAGTATTTAACGCAGAAATTCGTCTATAGATAAATCATAGAACAGGCTGTCAATCCTGTGTACTCCTAATTTGTACAACACGTAACTGGCCACACTGGATCCACGACCCACTCCCCATATGACACCATTTGTCTGCATGACATCAACCAAATAGGTCAGATATTGTAGCAATGGAAATAGGTTACGTTCCTGATACAGCAACAGTTCTTGGCCGCATCTTTGCAGTTCGGCCTGGGAATCGCACAAGTTCAACACATGTTCAGCTATGTCTAAATTTTTGTACTGGTCGGGCATGTGCCAGTTTTTTTGATTTTGGGCGTGCCATTCTTCAACTGAACAATCACGAAACTGTTGCGGCAAAAATCCCGGCACTGGATCCGCCCAGGACTGTAGAGCCGACAGGTTCACTGTGTCGTCTACGATCATGCGATCAAATTTAGTATGATCATGACCTTGCATGATCAAATCGCAAATGTCATTTTCATCAAAAACCATTTCGCCAAATTTATTCTGTATCATTTCTTTTGAAATCTGCAAAAACTACAATATTTCCCGGTTCGATGTTGGGGTCGGCTGGCCATTCAAGATCCAGCTCGCGCCAAGTCTTGGTATGATTGATGGCCACTACCTTGTCTGATCTAGACAGTTGGTCATTGCAGTGCGACAAATCTGCACTGGTCCACCATTTGGGTTTGACCACATCATTGGCATCTTCGTCTTGGTTGTGTAGATACACAATGTTGTCACCGAGCGTACTGCTGATCGCAACATCAGTGACAATCAGGCGTTGTTCCATGATGGCATTCAGTTTGTAGTATAGCATGATACCCACGGACTGATCAACCGCAGGACCCGGCATGGTCGTGATTTTCAAACCAGCTGATACAAATCTGGCACATTGATCCAGCTCATCCTGGTCAATTATGATGCTGCTGTCCAATTCATAATAGACAAAATATTTCAATCTTTCAAAGGCTATATTTTGATTGACCGGGTCATGGCTGTTGGTATACATGTCAACTTCAGCCATGTAGTTGTTCATCTGCAGATTGTTGTCGTACCAAACTCCTGCTGTAAAATGCAAAGTTTTTTTCAATCTTACATTCATGAAATGTCTATGATTTCGTCAAAGTTGTTGTCGGGATTTTTACGGATACGATCTTGATATTTGTTTTGATGGCTTTCGATGGCCATGCGTATTTGATTGCAAAGATGACCGTTTCCGGTACGCATAGCTATGCCTAATTTTTTGTGTAATTCGGCGATTCGATCTGTCAGTTCTTGTTCTGACAGGCTGTCCAGGTTGCTGATTAAAGGATGTTCCATGCTTTAATTTTACAGCCAATTTTGAACAAAGTCAATGACAGATTAGCCAAATGTGCAACCGTTGTTGCCAATACACATCCAGTCTCCGTTGATGAATTGCAATGTGCAACCGGTTCCGATACTGCCCAAAGTTATGGTACCACTGCCCGAAGCTTTCCATCCAGCATTGGCCACTGTGACTACCATGCTGTTTGCTGTGGTCTGGGCTAGTACTTTGATTTGACCGGTAACACCGTCTGCTAGAGTGGCAGTTCCTGCGGTGTTAAACCAACTGGTGGTCACAGCCAAATTGGCTGCACCAGACGAAGCCAGTGTTTCCATGCTGTTGTTGAACGGCTGTAATTCTTTGTTGATTTCGTTAATGGTAACCGTAGAGCCGCCATCAATTGTACTGAATGCAAACACATAGGTACCAGTCGCGGCAAATGTCATGACGTGAGTTGAAGTATTAAACCCTTGGATGCCTTGAGCATTCAAGGTAACTGCTGTAGGGAAAGTCACGGTATGTGCAGTGCTGGCCACAGTGACAGCCACAGTCCAGGCACCAAATTTGCCACTGTCTGGAAGATTGCTAAATGCCAAAGTGATACTGCCACCTGTGGTCAAAGACCAGTAAGAACCAGCCGAAAAGTCAAGGGTGGCTGTGGTAGTAACTGTGCCCAAAGAAACCGCAGTTTGTGTTATTTGCTGTGTTTGTGCATTTGACAACAAACTTCCGTTCATGTTGTTGTTCAACGTGGTCCCGTTCAACGCGGCTTTGAGTACCACGTTGTTTTGTAGATCGGTGATTTCCTGTGCAGCATACTCAAAATTGGTTTGAGTATTGGTAAAATTGGTTCTAAACCCTTGCGAGTTGTTGTCTTGCCCAGCTATGGGGTAAGTGCCATCGATGTTGTATGGGTTGATTTGACTGGTCATAAGTTATCCTAGGTTATCGTGTAATATTTATCACAGCGACACTGTGCTTTTAAATTGCGACAGCCACGGTATTTGATCCACCACTGCATATGGCACGCCAGTTTTCTCTGACCCGAGCTGTGGCATAATTATATCCTGGATCGCTAGGACCTCCTGAACCATAACTGCCAGTGATGTACACTGTAGATGCTCCGTCCCAATAACCGGTAATATAACCAAGCCAATGTATTCCATCACCTTGACCACTGTCCGAATATGTTGACAGTACTCCGCCTGTGGGTCCAGCTGCTGGAGTGTTGCCATTATAAGGTGGAACAGTTACATTTACGTCGCCTGAAGGATTGGAAGTAACCACAATATTTGCGGCACCAAATTTGATATACTGCGAACAGGCATAAGCAGTAAGAGGACTGACCTGTTGGCCTGAGGTATAGTACCAAACTGTGGCATAAAGTCCCCAGCCGAGCGGGCCGTTGATGTAGTCCACAGTCCATCCTGCTCCGTCGTTGGGCTGATCTCCGTTGGTTCTTTGATCGTAGTTCCAGTTGTGTTGAACCGGTGTGCCCACAAAATTACCAAAAGAAATGGCGTTGGCTGTAGGTACAGTGTTGGGATATATCCCGGGCCCCATGATTGAGCCACCTTGATAATAGTTGCTGAGTTTGAGAGCTCGATCACCACCAAATGTAGTCTGTATTTGACTAAAACTGATAGGTTTGGTTAGACTGGTCATCAAGGTGTTCCAAATGCAGTGACGTCACCGGATACTACCAAATTACCATTGGAATCCAGACTGCCCACAGCCGAAGGTCCGTAATAGAAAAACAGTTTATTGCCTACTGGCGTCACACTCCAACCACTTGCATTGTGGATGTTGGCCGCAGCAACGTTGCTCAATTGACTACCGTTACCTATAAAATAACCGCCAGCATAAACATTGCCAGTTCTGGCATAAACGGCGTCGGCTGATACAAAGGCATTTCCTGTAGCAGTAATATTACCCGTAGTTCCAATCTCTCCACCTGTGTTGAGATTGTTGTTTATTGTTGTGTTGCCAAACACAGTCAGATTGTTGGCAATAAGAGCCGAGTTGGCCGAAACCGCACCACTGGTTATAACTGCTCCGACGGCACTTAAAATGCCACCAATTGAAATATTATTAGATACAGAGACATTTCCTGAGGTAATACCGTTGGAGTAAAGATTTCCAGACAAAGTAATATTGGCCAGGCTCAATGTTCCGCTGGTAATAGTAAGACTGTTGGCAAAGAAATTTACTCCGGTAATATTTGCCGCACTGACAATGTTTCCAGTAGAGCTTATGGTACCAGCAGTCACTATGTTGCCGCCAACCACGTTGCCCGTGGCTGTAACAGTGAGAGCCGAATAGGCATTGGCGGCGACGTTGCCTGCGATTATATTACCTGACATCACTAATTGTGAAGCATACACAGTGTTCCAATAGTTGGTGACCGCACCGAGATTCAAGCCGGCTATGTTGCTGACTGGTGTGAATCCTATATTGCTTTGCCAGCTGTTGGTGGCATAGTTATACAACAAGGTGCCAGTTTGATAAAGTCCAGCAATGATACCAGCACCGGTCAAATTGGTACTGGCCAAATTGTTACCAACTGTGATGGTCAAGGTATCTGTGGTAATGTTGTTTGAATTGACCGAAGTTAGTGTTCCTTGTACCTGCAGATTGCCGGTTATGATGGCAGAAACCTTACCGTGATTATCAATAAACAGATTGGTAGCATTGACGTTGGCCGATGTTGTGAGATTGCCAGTGGCAGTGAGGCCGGATGAAGTGGTAATTGGGCCAGTGGATAATATATTCCCAGCCACGCTTAGAGCAGTCAATCGTCCCAGACTGGTGATATTTGCCTGAGCCGGATTGGCCACTGTGTTGGCTGTGATGTTGTTGGCTGTAGTTGCTTGTTGGAAATTCCAATCTAGTTCGCTGAGTGGAATAGGACCAGTTTGATTGCCAAAGGTGTAAAGATTATATGTCATAGTGTAATTATTTTATAGTATCACCGCGGTAATTATTTTTTCATCGGCAGATGAATCGTCTTGGATGCTTTTGGCAAACACTGCGGCACCATAAGCTGTATCACTGCCCACACTGACCGCAGTTCCGGGCACGGTGCCTGTCACTAGCAAATCACCTTTGGCCACAGCACCAACCACTCGTACTGGAATACGACCACGAAGAGCCACTGTGACTCCTGGTTGCTCGCTGTTCATTAAAAATCCCGGTTGCGTAGATACTGCACCAGCCACGCGAGTATCCGCGAATTGTGTGGTCACTGTGATTTCTTCGTCGCCACCAAAAACTACCACTGTTCCAGGCTCGTAATCTTGGTCTCCTACGTAATTTTCTGCAAGGTCAGCGTATTGTGCCGTAGTTGCAGTAACAGTGAGTGTGTTTGTTCCGGCATCAAAACTGAATGCTGTAGCGGTAGTTCGTACGCTCGGTGTTTGATTTGATCCAGCTGAGGAAACAAACACCGGATAGAATGTGCCTGAGCTGACCGCTGTGGCATTGATTGCTGTGCTTGGTCCGGTACTGCCTTGTGCTCCAGTGCTACCCGTAGTTCCTTGAGATCCTGCATTTCCTGTTCCAGTGGTTCCTTGAGCACCAACAATACCTTGCAATCCAATGATACCTTGCAATCCTTGTATACCGATTGTTCCTTGTGCACCGGTATTACCGGCAGTTCCTTGTGTACCTACTACACCTTGTATTCCTTGTGCTCCAACAGTGCCTTGTGCACCGGTATTACCAGCAGTTCCTTGGCTTCCGTTGTTTCCGTTGTTACCAGCTGTACCTTGACTACCTGTGGTACCTTGTGCACCGGTATTGCCTTGATTACCCTGATTGCCTTGTGGTCCCGTGGTACCTTGAGCACCGTTTGTACCGGCAGTACCCTGAGCACCGGCATTACCGCTGTTGCCTGATGTGCCTTGAGCTCCAGTGGTACCTGTAGTGCCCTGAGTACCTATAGTTCCTTGTGCACCGGCATTACCGCTGTTGCCTGATGTGCCTTGAGCACCTGTTGTGCCTGTGGTACCTTGAGTACCTATAGTTCCTTGTGCACCGGCATTACCGCTGTTGCCTGATGTGCCTTGAGCACCTGTTGTGCCTGTAGTTCCTTGGCTACCGGCTGTACCGGTAGTGCCTTGAGCACCAGGTGTGCCTGTAGTGCCTTGCGTTCCGGCACCGGTAGTGCCCTGACTACCTGTTGATCCGGTAGTTCCTTGAGCACCTGTTGTTCCTGTTGTACCTTGAGTTCCGGCCCCTGTCGTTCCTTGAGCACCTGTATTACCAGCTGTGCCTTGAGCTCCGGTCGTACCTGTAGTTCCTTGACTGCCGTTTGTTCCGTTTGTGCCTGCTGTACCCTGAGATCCAATTACACCTTGAATGCCTTGAGCACCGACCGTGCCCTGTGCACCTGTAGTGCCTTGAGTTCCAACTGCACCTTGGATGCCTTGAGCACCTGTGGTTCCTTGAGCACCAGTGTTACCGGTGGTTCCAACTGCACCTTGAGCACCAGTATTACCTGTAGTGCCTTGGGCTCCGGTAGTTCCTTGAGCGCCAGTATTACCTGTAGTGCCCTGAGCACCAGTTGTGCCTTGGGCTCCGGTAGTTCCTTGTGTACCTGTAGTACCTTGGATGCCTTGCGTGCCAGTGGCACCTTGTGCTCCGGTGGTTCCTTGTGTACCAATTGATCCAGTTGTTCCCTGGGCACCTGCTGTACCTGTTGTACCTTGACTTCCAGCTCCCGTTGTACCTTGACTTCCAGCTGTACCAGTGGTGCCTTGACTGCCATTGGTTCCGCTGGTTCCTTGGGCACCAGTTGTGCCTTGTGTGCCGGTTGTGCCCTGTGCACCTTGGATATTTCCTACATCGGTCCAGAGTGATCCGTTATATACCCATAAATTGCCTGTGTCTTGGGCAAGTACACCATTACCGGCTACCGCTCCTGGAAATGCAGTGTTCAATGCAGTTTGTGGATTGGGCCCAACTGTTGGAATACTTCCTATTATGGTTATTGAGGTTCCAGCAGCTCCTGTTGTACCTTGGCTACCTGCTGTACCGGTAGTTCCTTGAGCACCTGTTGTTCCTGTTGTACCTTGAGTTCCGGCACCGGTTGTTCCCTGGCTGCCACTGGATCCAGTAGTACCTTGAGCTCCGGTCGTACCTGTGGTACCTTGGCTACCTGTTGTGCCAGTGGTGCCTTGGGCACCTGTTGTGCCTTGAGCGCCAACAGCGCCTTGAGCGCCAACAGCACCCTGTATACCTTGGGCTCCTGTGGTGCCTTGAGCTCCAGTGTTGCCAGTTGTGCCTGTAGTACCCTGGGCACCGGTAGTGCCCGTAGTGCCTTGTGCACCAATCGTTCCTTGTGTGCCTGTGGTTCCTTGACTGCCTGTTGAACCTGTAGTGCCTTGTGCTCCGGTAGTGCCTTGTGTACCTGTAGTTCCTTGGATGCCTTGCGTGCCAGTTGCACCTTGTGCTCCGGTAGTGCCTTGTGTACCTGTAGTTCCTTGAGTGCCTTGAGCACCCGTTGTGCCTTGTGTGCCGGTTACCGGTGATCCATTGGCATAGAAAAATCCAGCGGCTTGCACATTTCCAGTAGCAGACACCAGTCCGCCAGTCAGGATATTGCCTCCGGTGATATTGGATGTTGCTGTGACTGCGGTCAGACTGAGGCTGTTGCTCCAGACTCTGGAATTGCTGGTTCCTAACGTCAAAACTGAATTGGCTGTGCCAGGGCCCAGATTGGGTTCGGCCTGTTCAAGTCCTAAAAACTGGTAGCGGTCACTGGTAAGATTACCGTACGGCGTAACCGGAACACGACCACTCAGTAGTTTTGATTTGTTAATTCCCATATGTTTAACCGGTCACCAATGTTTCTAAATAACTTAGCACCAACTGAGCACTGGTATTGTCACTGCTGCTAAATTGTAACACATCGCCCACATTCAAGATCAATCGACCTGTCAACACACTGATGGCATCATTGACCGGAACGCTGGCTCCATTGATTAAAGAAGTAACGCTACCACTTCTATTTACATTGGCTGTGATTTGCACAGTGGCATTGCCATTGTTGCTGACCTGTGCCATCAAGACCACAGTGGCATATCCAGTTGGCGGAGTATACACATTGGCCGTACTGGTGGTCACATTTGCTAGTGTTGTTTTAAAATTATTTAATGCTGCTGGCATAATTTTTCCTTTGTTTTATCTTTATCAATCTGAACCGCCCAGTGCCAATATAAACGGAGTCATTTCGGCAAACAGACTTTCGTAAAAATCATTGCCGGTGATAGTTCCTGTGGCTTGGTTGATCACAAATCCTTTGCCCACTTTGAAATTTCCTTTTTGGTCGGTACTGGTAAATGTGACCACGCCGCCGCCGGTGGCTACTACTTCGTTGGCTTCAATAGGTATACCGCCATATTGTGGCAAAGCTGTTGCTGGATTGGTTCCTGCACCTACATATTCAAATGTGTGTGCTGACGCGATAATTGCACTGCGAGTGTAAAAACTGATTCCAGTTCCGGTAGATGGAGTTTTGGTGTAGTATTGTTGCACTACCACAGTAGACTGTCCGGTACTTGGCTGATTTGGCAAAATAGTATCTATGGTGTAGTAATTGGAGTCTCCGTCAACGACCATGACTGTGTTCACGTGTGGTTGACCGTTGCTCAAGTTGTTGATGACGAATGTGCCGTTTGTTTGAGATACCAGGTTGCCGGAAGTCTGTAATGGACCTGTGCCCGAAGCTACCAGGCCGTAATTGCCAATGCTGCAATCGCTTCCGTTAAGGGTACAGAATCCGCCCGACTCGACCTTGATACCCACATCACAGGCGATGGTATAAATGTTGACCAACTGACTGTATCCAGAATTTAGGATGTGTATGCCCGTTCCGCCTTGGTTAATAATAGTGAAGAATCCCACGATCATGGCCCGGGTACTGATACTGCTGACATTGTTGCCGTCGATATAGACCGCAGTACCGGTGGTAGTGCTAGAGGTCAAGTTTTGTATATACGGGCTCACAAACACATTTTGCGTTGGAGTGGCCGGATTGTAACTGAATCCGTTGGCTGTGTAACCTTTGATGGTGATACCCCACACATAACAGCCATTGGTCACATAAAACAAATCGCTGGCCGGTGTTTGTGGTATGACTGTGACATTTCTTAGGTTGTCGCCCATCAAGGCCACATTGGCCGGAATAGTGACAGGATTGGCTTCGGTATAGGTACCTGGAGCCACGTGTACTGAAATATTTCCACCGGCAGCCGCTGTCATGGCAGCTTTAATAGTTAAAAATGGTTTGTTGATCGATCCGTCGTTGGCATCATTACCATTGGTGGCCACATACAGTATTTTGGCACTGGTGTTGAACGTCATTGGTGTTGCGTTACCAAAAAACTGACTGCCTGTTACGTTGCCTGCGGCACTGATTGTGCCATTGGTTATTAAATTTCCAGCAACAGTGTTGCCTTGCGAACTGATCGTGCCCAAGATAGTAAAAACATTGGGATTTGTGGCATAGGTCATACCGGCATCTGCGGCAACTCGCCCGTTTCCGTTGTAAAGCACCTGTGTGTTGGATCCTGCAGCTGAAATATTGCCGGTGATATTGCCCAGGAAATTGCCTATAAAATAACCCAAAGTGGTCACATTGCCGTTTGAATTTATTTGTCCTTGTACAGAAACATTGCTTACAACATGTATGTTTCCACCAGTTATGTTACCTGCCACACTTAATTGGGTCAATGTGCCAACCGAAGTGATATTGGCCTGTGCATTTCCGGTAACAGTGACAGCAGTATTAGCAGTATTAGCTGTGTTGGCGAATCCAGGAACCAGCTGGGCAAAATTGTCATTCAAATGACCGATTGGAATGGCATTGCCAGTAAACGTGTAAGGAACTTGATTCATTGTGGTCTCTTTATCATAGTATTTATGGTTCCAGCACTGTCCAAGTTATCGGCTGATTGTTTATGTCATCGTACCAGGTGATCGGAGCATTTTGGTTGGTTTCGTCGTACCAAGGTATGAAATTCAACGGATAAGTGCCAATAGGCACGATAGTATTCCTTCTCGGGAACAGCAGATATCGATCATATTCATTGCTGTTGCTGTACATGTCTACCGGGTCAATAAACTGCAAACTGCCCTGGTCGAATGTTGTGCCGGGCGGAGTCGCATAACTCCATTCGACCACGGCTCCTGAATTGTTGACCCACGGCAAGATCAAGGCCGGATTTAGACTGTTGATCCAGGTAGTATTGGCCGGATCGTGTACAAAATCAAACGTGGTCACTGTGGCTGGATGTGGTGTCCACTGTTGCAAATCTCTATCCCAGTTCTTGGTCAATAAGTTGTCGAGCTCGTAACGATCTGCTTCAAAATTAACCAAATTCAAACGATCGGCACCAAATTGGGTCGCAATATTGTAGGCTACCTGTCCGCTTTGTCCGGGTACGGTGTAGGCTATAACCCAGGCCGGTACAAAGCCCAGTACCGAACCGTTGGCCTGCTTGCTCAACATCCATCTGGGCAACACATTGCTGACCTGCCCCACAGTGTCAATCACCTGAGTACGCATATTGGCCAAGCTATTGGGATACACTGTTTGTGTAGAACCATTCAATGCAGTTTCAACTTCATAAGGAAGTGTCACTGATTTTCCAACACTTTGGCCGTCATTGTTGACCAGATTGTCAACGATACGACTGTAGACCACTTCGTAAATCACGTTGCCAGCATCGTCTAGAGCCTGTGCAGTTTCGATCTCGCCCAGGGTCAATTTTTTCCAATAGTGATTGATGTTAAGACTGTTTATGTAACTGTCGTATGTGGCAGAAGTCAGGCCATAGGCATGTCGATAAATGACCTGTTGTGCCACACCAAAATTTGGATCATCACTCCTGTAGATCAAATCAGGTGGGAATATGCTGGTATCGTCCAACAAGCTGGCAATCAAGGCTCGATCTGGCACAGGTGGCATGGCCTGTATGTAAAGATTGTCAAATGGTTCGTTGAATTCTCGTACTAGGCGTATGGTGAATGTTTTCAGCTGATTGACCGATCCATCAGTGCTGGTCACATTCACAGTGAATTCAAACACCAGATCAAATGTGGTAGCATGACGATCAAACGTGGTAGATCCATTGTCAAGGGCAAAAGTATCAAAACTGACTCGACCAACAATGTTTCCGGACGGCAGTAATTTTAGTCCTTGCGGCAACAAGTTGTAAACCGGTGCGTCTCCTAGCACCTGTCCGGCCAACCGATATTGTAATGTCAGACCCGACGAGTTGACAGCTTTCACGTACAAGGTACTGGTACTGCCGTTTACAATAGTACCTAGATCGCCAGGAGTGAGCCAGGTCACATCGGTCAACACTGCACCCTGTATCGTTAAACTGTAGGTGTAAGGATTGCTGATCAAGCTGGGGTTGTCGTTGTCATAGACCTGCAACTCAAACGTGTAGGTCGTGGTCACAGCCAAGGACGGAATCAAGCCATACAACCAGCCCGAATTTGGATCCAAGGTCAATCCAGGCGGCAGTGTATTGGCCGTATAGGTAAACGGATTGCCGTCGATATTTTCGCCAATGAATTGGAAAGCAAAGAAATTGCCGGTTCTCACAGTTCCAATGCTGCCAGCCGGTGTGGTTATTACCGGAGTGGTCAAATTGTACACGTCGGCTGTGATGTAGGTATTGTCGGCTGTGATAACTGTGGTGTCGGCTGACATCGAACTTCTAGCATAGACCACTATCTCAAAAGTTCTTTGATCACTGTTTTGCCCGTTGGTGACCTGCAGAGTAAATTGATAAGTTACCGGAGCATCCACGATGTCGGTGCTGAAATCAAACCCCACACTATCAAACGGTTGATTTAGAATTACACCGGCTGCTATTCCGTAGTTGTTCCAACTGGAATAGTTGTAAACCCATAAATCACCGGTGTCGGTGGCAGTTACCCCATCGTTGAATCGGGCAGTTGGAAAAGCAGCATTTAATGTAACTTGTGGATTGACCCCTACAGTAGGCACCGATCCGACGATGGTGATGCTGGCATCAAATCCAGGCGGCACAGCTCCAGGTGTCACTGCGGGTTCTACTATGCCAGAAATGACACCGGCTGTGCTGATGGTCAGTCCGGGTGGTAAAGCACCTGACAACAAGGACACTATTTTGGCTCCGTATATGTCAGGATTGTAAGTTTCGATAGTGAGATCAAAAATTTGATCACCGTCGATATAATGTCCAACCACTCCGGCTGGAGTTATGAAATAGGGTTGATTCAATACCGAAACTGTGAGACTGAAGGTACGATCAGCCAGACTAGAACCATTGCTGGCTCGTATGGCAAATTGACTGGTGGTGTCAATGGGCACAGCACTGGGAACACCACCAACACTGCTGCCTGGAACTCCGTGTATCACACCAAGTTCGCTGATGGCAATGCCGGCTGGTAATTGTCCAGCAACAACTTCGTAGGTCAAGTCTACCGGAATGCTAGTAATGGTTCCCGGTGTCTGGACCGCAACAGCATCAGGCACAATGATACCTATTGAAGATTTGGAAGTCCTTACCACTTCGTAGGTACCGTTGTAACTGCCAGGAACGAATCCGGCAAGCTCTACCTGGGTTCCCAAAGCAAACGATACGGTGGTCTGTGTTGCAAAAGATACAGTGGTGATTCCGGCTGTGGGAGTGACTGAACTGGCGGATACAGTTATTACAGGATCAACAGCCACCAATGGTGTGGAATAGTACACACCCTCGGGAATGGTTCCTAAATTACCAGCAGAAGTAACCCACTGTGGTTGACTCATATCAAAATCTTCCGACTAAGACTTCGGTGACTCCGCTATCGCCATCAAATCCTCGTATTGCCTTGCCAATGATAGCACCTAGATTGGGATTGGCTTCGGCTCTGGCTCGACCAGTACCGTCTGAAACCATAAAGTCGCCGGCACGCACTGGACCTTGGCACAGGCATGGCACACGACCTTGTAGAGCTAGCACAACCACGTGATTTCCGGTCAGTCCTGAATTCATGGTGTAGGCCGGTGCTGTACTGACCACTCCGGCCAGCAATCGATCGTTGTCTACAGTGCTCAGGGTAACTTCTTGGTTGCCACCAAAGCTGAGCACAGTGCCGGGAGCATAATCTCGATCGGCCAAGTAGCATTCGGCCAAGTCAGCATACAAGGCCGAGCTGGCCACAGCATAGATGTTGCTGTACTGGGCAGTAGGAGATCCTATAGTATAGGTCACATTGGCCGATGGCAATATGTTTTGAGTCGTGATGTTTCCGGTAAATGTACCACCACCAAATGGATTACCTGTAGCACCTTGAGCACCTGTTGTGCCCTGGCTGCCTGTTCCGGTGGTGCCTTGAGCACCGGTTGAACCTGTGGTTCCTTGTGTACCTGATCCAGTAGTTCCTTGAGCACCGGTTGAACCTGTTGTTCCTTGAGCACCTGTGGTACCCTGCGATCCACCTCCACCGCCACCTGACGGACCTTGAACGCCTTGAGCACCTGTTCCGGCTGTGCCTTGAGTTCCTGCGGTGCCTTGGGCTCCTGTTGTGCCTGTGGTTCCTTGACTGCCTGATCCAGTAGTGCCTTGGGCGCCGGATCCTTGTACTGCGGTACCATTGGCATAGTAAAAGCCTGCTCCGATTATGTTGCCGGTGGCTGTCACTCGTCCAGCAGTCACAATATTACCAGCAACAACATTGCCTGTGGCCGATACTCGTCCTCCAGTAAAAAGATTACCTCCGGTGATATTTCCTACCACAGTTTCGCTTTGGTTTACAATTTCAACATTCACAGTGGTAGTATTGCCAATAACAGACAAATTGCCAGTTATGGTTAAATTTGAAATATTGCCCGAATAAGTTGGAAGATAATTTGCAACATCGCTGTTTCCATACCCAGTTGGTATGTTCAAACCGGTTAGATAGTATCCGTTACCTATAAAATAGTTGGTAGGGTTTACTTGGATGTTGCCCAAGGCGCTGACTACACCTGTGGCATATATGTTTCCGCCTGTGATATTTCCTGTGGCGATTATGTTACCGGAAGCTGAAAGATTTCCTGAAAATTCTTGGAATAAATTCGCAAAATTATTATTGGTTTTTTGAAAAGCCACACGTAGCGGATCACCTTGACCGTCGTTGGCACTGCTTCCTACATTTATATATTCTTGACCCATAGATACCCGTCCTCTGTAGTGTATTTACCAGAGAGTACGGGCTATTGAGTTTGAAAGTTAAAACGGGTTGAAGCTACTTCCGCATCCGCAGGTGGTTTGTGCGTTGGGATTCTTGATTACAAAACTGGCGCCCATGGCATCATCTCGGAAGTCTATTTCGGCACCTTGTAGGTACTGGCCACTCATGCTGTCTACTAACAGTTGCACTCCGTTCACATCCAGAGCCCAGTCATCTTCGCCCACATCTTGATCCAGGGTAAAACCGTACTGCATGCCCGAACAACCACCGCCCTGCACAAACACACGCAGTTTTAGATCGGGCAGATTTTCTTCGGCCAATATGTCTTGTATTCTTGCTACTGCTGATTCACTCAGTGTTATCATAGTCTTTCGTTACACACGTCCCAGTTGATGATTTTCCAAATGTTGTCCAAATAGCGTTCTTTGTCCCATTGGTATTGAAGCGACCATGCATGTTCCCACCAATCAATAAGTACGCATATATCTGTACGCACAGCATGATTTCGTATGGTTTTTATTTCGCCCGTAGTGCTCAGATACACCCAACCCGATCCTTGGATCTTCATGGCCACTTCTTTAACTGCTGCTTTAAAATCTTCGTAAGTTTTGAAATGAGTTTCAATCAAGGCCAACACAGCACCCTTGGGTCTATTGGCACCTCGGGGTTCACGCAGTTGTGGAAAAAATTTGTTGTGTAAAAATGATCCAGCTCTATTGAAATCAGGATCGCCCTCACCGGCATTGTATCTTTTGGCATAGCCTTTGGCCAAGTGCTCGTAGTGATATTCTATGGTATCTGCACTCATGACCGGTTCTAGGGCTTTGTGAGTGTAAGGCAAGGGTGTGGTTTCCAGCTTGGCTGGTTTGGTAGTTGCTTCTACAAGGTCAATGATATCACGCATAAGGATATTTATCTACGTCGGGTAATGCGACCACGAGTGAGATCATACGGACTGAATTCAAGTTCAACCACATCGCCGGCCAACACTTTGATGTTGTGCTGACGCATACGCCCGTTGAGACTGGCCAAAACAGTGCGTTCAAAATTTGCCAGACGTACACGATAGGTAGTATTGGGCAGAATTTCTTCGATC
>Ga0214164_1000227_pt1 | contig 38930 bp, 32 predicted proteins | sample TroBogepilimnion_13_FD_153003 | JGI IMG/M metagenome (GOLD analysis project Ga0214164, IMG submission 153003) | Freshwater microbial communities from Trout Bog Lake, WI - Practice 03JUN2009 epilimnion v4 | ecosystem: Environmental > Aquatic > Freshwater > Lake > Epilimnion/Euphotic zone ...
GCGAGGCCGACGGGATTGGGAAATTTCAAACCAAAAACTTCCGTCGGCAAGGCCGGCGAGCCGTAAAGTTTGCCGATGAGATCGCAGGTGAATTTATTTTTGCTCGCGCGTGCGAGTTGCGTGACCACGAAGTTGTGTGCGCGCTCCGAGTCTTGTTGAAAGAGCAGCGGACGCAGGATTTTTTTATGGAGCCAGCCCATGACTTATTTCTTCGCCGCCGCGCGTTCGCAAATTTGCTTGTAAGTCCCGAGTGCCAGCAACGGCCACGCATTGCGATACATGTCGTATTTCAGATAGAACACTTTCGGGAAGCCGGTGCCGGTCGTCTCGGCTTCCGTCCACGAACCGTCGGCATTCTGCGTGCGCGCGAGATATTCGAGGCCGCGTTTTAGCACGGGATTTTCCGGATCGTCGAAGGCGCACAAACCCATGACGGCCCAAGCGGTCTGTGACGCAGTGCTCGGCCCCTGCCCTTTGAAAACAGGATCGTCGTAAGTATTACAGCGCTCGCCCCAGCCGCCGTCTTCGTGCTGGACGCTTTCGAGCCAGGCCTTGCCGCGTTGCAGCCAATCTTCATTCATGTTCAGGTTCATCGCGCGCATACCGCGCAAAACCTGCCACGTTCCGTAAATGTAATTCACACCCCAGCGGCCATACCACGAGCCGTCTTCTTCCTGCTGTTCTTTGACGTAGGCGAGCGCGTCCTTCACCTGATGATGACCGGTGCTCCAGCCTTCGTAGCCGAGCAATTCAAGAATGCGCGCGGTGATGTCGGCGCATTCGGGATCGAGCATCGCGTTGTGATCGGCGAACGGAACTTTTTCGAGAATGTTGTTGGTGCAATCTTTGTCGAACGCTGCCCAGCCGCCGTCTTTGCACTGGAAAGTCATCATCCATTTCAAGCCGCGCTTGAAACATTCGTCGCGCTTCCGCGGATTGTCGGTGGCGATCAAACGCAGCGCGAGCAGCACCATGGCGGTGTCGTCCACGTCGGGATTCCATTTGTTGTTGTATTCAAAAACCCAGCCGCTCGGTTCGACCTTCGCGGGATTTTTGTGAATCCAGTCGCCGGCAAAACGAATTTCCTTTTCCATCAACCACTCGGCGCATTTCTTCATGGCCGGATGATTTTCAGGCACGCCGGATTCACGCAGACAAATCGCGACGATGGCGGTGTCCCACACCGGCGAGAAGCACGGTTCAATGCGGACGGAATCTTTTTCTTCGTGCTCGAGTTTCTTCAACTCATGCGCGGCGCGAACAACCTGCGGATGGTCGTCGGGATAACCCAGCGCCTTGAGCGCGATGAGCGAATTGAGCATCGCCGGAAAAATCGCCGCGAGACCGTCGCTGCCTTCGAAGCGTTCGAGCATCCACTTTTCGCAACGCTTCAAAGCGGTTTTACGAAACGGATGTAAGCCGTGTTCCACAAACCATTCCGCAAGTTTGTGCAAGCGATCCAGCCACAGGAAAAAATTCCGCAGCGAAATCCGTTCCGGGTCAGGTGCGAGCGCGAGGTCGCGTTCGTGAATGCCTTCTGGATAAAGTTCATCCAGCGTCACGTTCACCGCGTGCGTCGGTTTGTAATGATTGATGATGGCCAGCGGCACGAGCATTCCGCGCGACCAATTACTCATGTCCCAGAAATTCACGTGGAACCATTTGCCGATGAGCAGCACCTCGCACGGAATCGTCGGCACATATTCCCACGGAAAAAGTCCGATAAGCGCGAGATACAATTTGGAAAACGTGTTCATGCGCGGCACGCCGCCGAAGTGCAGCGCCACTTCACGCGCTTTCAACATGCGCGGATCTTTCACCGGCACACCGGCGAGCTTGAGCGCGAGATACGCCTTGATGGTGGCGTTCACTTCCGACGGACCGCCGTGATAAATGTTCCAGCCGCCATCCGGCAACTGCATGGAGAAAATGTGATTGACCGCCTTGCGCTGCCATTCCGGATCCACCTTGCCATTCCAATGGTGATACGCGACGGTATCGGAAACGAGCGTGGAATCCACCATCAGTTCGCCGACCCAAAAACCTTCCGGCTTTTGTTCGGACAAAAGGAAATCCTGCGACCGTTTTAAGGCCGCCTGAAACTTGGAAATAAATTCGTCTGGCATCGGGGCGTCCGGCGTTTTATCGGCTGGTTTGACCCGTGAATTGCTATCAATCAACACGCGCATACTTTGCGGATTTGGAAAAAAAGAGTAAAGAATTTCCTGCGCGCGACGATGGCCACAGAACCGTTTTAACTTGCTTACGATAGCGCCCAACCCGGTTTAATTTCATCGTCTAGCGATGGCAACGGAGCGTGCGCCAACAATTTTCTTTCGGCTAAAATTCCAATCATCGCCGCGTTGTCCGTGCATAAGGATTTTTCGGCCAATCGCAACGTGAAACCATTGCGGGCACAAGCCCGTTCCAATTCCAAACGCAATGCGCGATTGCACGTCACGCCGCCAGAAGCGGTCACGCAGCGGACATTTTCGCGTTTCGCCGCGCGCATGGTTTTTTTTACCAGCACTTCAATAATCGCCGCCTGCACGCTGGCGCAGAGGTCGCAAACTTTTTGCCGGTCGTCCAACAGCGCCGGATGGTCGCGGATAAAATAGCGCACAGAAGTTTTCAGTCCGCTAAAACTGAAATCGTCATTCGCGTCGTGCAGCAATGGACGTGGAAAGGCGAACGCAGTCGGATTCCCCTGCTCGGCCAAACGGTCAATCACCGGGCCGGCGGGATACGGCAGCCCCATGAGCTTGCCGGTTTTGTCAAAACATTCGCCCGCCGCGTCGTCAATCGTTCCACCGAGCACGCGATGATTTAATTCCGATTTTACAAGCACGAGCAGCGTATGGCCACCGCTGACGATGAGTGAAACATTCGGCTGAAATTTTGAAAAATCGGCAGTCGCAGTTTCCCCAGAAATCCACGGCGAATACAAATGCGCCTCGTGATGATTGACGCCGATGAACGGCTTGCCCAATGCGAACGCCGCCGCCTGCGCCGCCTTGAGTCCAACCAGCAACGCATTCGGCAAACCCGGTCCTTGAGTGGCAGCGACGGCATCGAGTTGCGCGCTGGCAATTCCCGCTTCCCGCAATGCCGATTGGGCAACGGGTAAAAGATTTTTTAGATGCTCGCGCGCGGCAAGTTCCGGCACAACTCCGCCGTATTCCGCGTGTAATTCAATTTGCGACGAGACGACATTCGACAGAATTTTACCATCGCGAACAACCGCCGCGCTGGTTTCGTCGCAGGAAGTTTCGAGCGCAAGAAGAGTCATTTGAATCCCTCGCAGAAATTATTTAGCCGCGACTTTTTTCGCCGGCTTGCCGCCCGACAAATTGTCGTAAAGCAATAATCCCTTGAGCAAATCATTGGCGCGCTCCAATTGTTCATCATGAATCGCATCTACGTGGGCACGCGCTGGAGCTGAGATACCTTCCAGACCGCCCGGCGTGCGCTTGAGCAGCAAAGCAGCTTCCTCAGCGTCACTCAACGGCACCAGAACGTCCGGCGTGATGCCGCGCTGATGAATAATTTTGTGACTAGGCGTGTAATAATGCGCCACCGTCAGCTTCAACGCCGAACCGTCATCAAGCGGAAAAATGGTTTGCACGGAACCTTTGCCAAAAGTTTTTTCTCCCAGCACAACGGCGCGATGCAAATCCTGCATACAGCCGGTGACAATTTCCGCCGCGCTCGCGCTGCCAAGATTCACGAGCACAACAATGGGAATATTTTTCAATTCATCGCCGCTGCCTTGCGCATAGTATTTTTCAAGCACGTGACGACCTTCGGTGGAAACTACGAGTTGATTACGCGGTAAAAATTTTTGGCATACGGCCACGGCTTGATCCAACAAGCCACCCGGATTCCAACGCAAATCCAAAACAAGTCCCTGCACGCCTTGCGACTTCAATTTATTCAAAGCCACTTCCAAATCATCCGCCGTTTTGTCGCCGAACTGCGTGAGGCGGACGTAGCCAATTTTATTTTCGTCCACCGGAAATTCTTGTTTGCCATTGATATCCTTGACCATCTGCATCTGGATGATAGCGCGCTGCAACGTATAATTTTTCTTCTCGCCGGTGAACGGCCGCGTAACCGTGATGCTGACGGATGAACCGGGTTCGCCGCGCAACAACTTGACAACATCTGCGAGTGGCTGGCCTTCGACGTTTTGCCCTTCGACCTGCGTGATGTAATCGCCGCTCAAAATTCCCGCGCGCGAACCCGGCGTATCTTCCATTGGCGCCACGACGGTTATGTGTCCGTCGCGCAAGGCCACCACCAAACCGAGTCCACCGAATTGCCCCTCAGTGTCATCTTGCAATTGCTGGAACGAATCCGCATCGAGAAATTCGCTGTGGGGGTCAAGCTTTCCAACCGCACCTTTGAGCGCAGCATAAACCAGTTCTTGATACGTCAAATTGGTTCCATCTACATATTCATTCCGGATTTTCTGCATGGCGTCATTGAATAACGCCAGATTTACCTGCGGATTATCGGCATCGGTGGAAGCCTGTGCGGCGGAAAGATAGATCTTCGCGCCCAACGCCAAGTTGAGCAAGAGCGTTACTACCACCAATGCAAAAATTAAACGTCGCTTCATCGCGGAGAAATTTACCACGAAGACCTCAAGACACAAACCCTTTGAACTGCGCCATCACGACCGCAACAGATTTTCGATGAACGGCAAGTCCGCCGGCACGGTGACTTTGGGATTCGGCGTGGTGGCCTTCACCAGTTGAACCGGCTGGCCGATGAGCTCGCACGCCGCCGTGTCGTCAGTGAGAATAAGATCTTTTTCGCGAGCGGTGGAAATGGCGCGGCGGATGACTTCCATGCGAAACGTCTGCGGCGTCTGCACTGACCAGAGTTTGGAGCGGTCAACGGTGCGGGAAATAATTTTGCCGTCGGCTGTTTCTTTAATTGTATCCGTCACCGGCTGCGCGGCGACAGCGGCACCAGTTTCGTGCGCAGCGGCAATGGTAGCTGCAATTAAAGCTGCACTGGTGCAAGGCCGCGCCGCATCTTGAATGGCGACGATTTCAGTTTTTGGCGAAACAGCGGCAATGCCATTCCAAACCGAGTCTTGCCGTTCCGCGCCACCAACGACGAGGCGGAACGGTTTTTGGAAATGAAATTTTTCCGCGAGTTCCGTGAAGTGCGGCTGCATCCCGTCGCGCACGACCAAAATGATTTCGTCCACGCAAGCCGCGTCGTTGAATTGTTTCCAGGTGTGCGCGACAACGGGACGTCCGGCGACTTCGAGCCAAAGTTTATCCACGTTCGCGCCCATGCGCGTGCCTTTGCCGGCAGCAACAATGATTGCGGAGGTCATGTTAAAAAACAAAAGTTGCAGATTGAAAGTTGTAGCGGCAATCGCATTGCGAAACCTTCAACTTTCAACCTGCAACCTTCAACTAAAAAATCACCCAATTCGCCAGACGATGCGCGCCTTATTTAAATCATAGGGCGACATCTCCATTTTCACGCGGTCGCCAGCCGTGAGGCGGACGAAACGTTTCCGCATCTTACCGGAGATGGTCGCCAGCACCTGATGTTTGTTGTCCAACTCCACGCGAAACATCGTGCCGGCGAGAACCGTCGTTATTCTTCCTTCGACTTCAATGTGCTCTTCCATTGAACTTTTCTAGCAAAAAAGCTTGGGCAACATTTTTTACGATGCTGCCCAAGCCAATGATTATTTTGGTAAATTAATAACGGTCACGACCACCGCCGCCACCGCCACGGTTACCGCCACCGTAGCCGCCGCCGCCGTAACCACCGCCGCCTTCGCGACGCGGACCGCGATCACGACCGCCGCCGGGGGGACGTTCTTCTTTCGGACGAGCGATGTTGACAGTCAACGCGCGACCATCAACTTGCGCGCCATTCATCGCCTCGATCGCCTTTTGGGCTTCTTCCGGCGTGGAGTAGGTGACAAACGCAAACCCGCGTGAACGACCGGTCATGCGGTCCATCATGAGGGTTGCTTCGACGACTTGACCGTGGGCGGCAAAAGCGTCCTGCAGGTCATTTTCCGTGGTGTTGAAGGAAAGATTTCCCACAAACAATTTCGTGCTCATTTAATGATTTGTTGTTCGATACTAACCGTTTTCGTCTGTTCCCGACTACCGGGTTTCAAATCATCACTGAACCAAGTTCACTTGAAGATTCACCATGCTCGAAAGGTCAAATTATCTTACAGACGAAGCCGATTCTAGCCAGAAACCCGATTCTGGCAAGCCCTTTTCCTCGTTCGCTGCGGTGCTACTCCCTCTCCGCGTTCGTCGGACGAATTGGGAGAGGGTCGGGGTGAGGTGCTTCGTTTCCGTCCATCAATTCTCAACTGTTTCTTGCCTCTGCCAATTTTCCGGCGTAGTCTCGCGTCGTTAGAAAAACAGCATGACGATTATTATTTAACGAAAACAATTTTGTAGCTTTTGGCTACGGGGCTGACTCGAAACCGCGAATTTCCAATGCCTCCCAGAAACCAAGCCGCCACTCGGCGCGGCTTGGCGCATTTTCTGGGAAGGCGCTTCGCGGTGCCTGAGTCAGGGTGCGTTGAGTCCGCGCCCTTGTGTTTTTAAGACTTAATCCAGACATGAAAATCAAATTTGTAATTCTAGTTAGCCTCTTAAGTTTTTTGCTATTGCCAATCTCATCGCCGGGAGCTGGCGTGACAATTATCACGCATGGTTTGAATGGCGATGCAGACGGATGGGTGACAGGAATGGCAGAGCAAATTCCAAACTATTCAAGTTTTTCGGGGACAAACTACTCATTCTACAAAGTGTATTTTGTTTCTGCTGCTGGCGGTGGTTATCAACTGGCATGGTCTCGTCTAGGCGGCGATTTACCATCAATTACTGATTCTGGCGAAATCATTGTGGCATTCGACTGGAGCCAACTGGCAGACGGTAATTCCTACAACACATATCAAATTGCCAGTGTTTTGTCTCAAGCGCTGACAAGCACAAATTTTATTTCAGAGTTAAATGGACACGCCCTATGTGAAATGCCAATTCATTTGATTGGTCACAGTCGAGGTGGTTCCGTCATGTGCGAAACGAGCAGACTATTGGGGACGAATGGTGTTTGGGTTGACCATCTGACAACGCTCGACCCGCATCCTTTGAATGATTCTAATTTCCCTTTAGACGGCTTGCGCTATTCAGCAGTTGATGCTCCTTGCGCAACTTATGAAAATGTTCTTTTTCATGATAATTACTGGCAAAATATCGCATTTGTGGTTTACGGAGAATCGGTAGCTGGCGCATATATCCGACAACTTACCTATTTAACAGGCGGCTACAGTAGCGACCATTCCAATGTTCATCTCTGGTATCACGGGACTGTTGATGAACGGAATCCCGCAGACGATACAGAGGCACAATTAACTAGCACGGAATTTAGCACCTGGTATACGCCCAATGAAAATTATGGCTATGACGCAGGATTCAAGTGGAGTTTGATCGGAGGAGGAGACCGAACTAGCAATTTTCAGCCTGAAGGAACGGGGTATCCAGTAATCAGCGACGGCTATAACCAAGCTTGGGATTTAGGTGCGGGACAAGCTGGCAACAGAACTTTGCTACCATCAAATAGTGGGGACTGGCCAAACGTGATGAAGTTTAATTTGGTCAGCACAAAGCAAATTCAACAAGGGTCAAACGCTCTGTTCTCGCTCTACTACCAGTGGGCACAACCAAATACAAGCAATGCGACAGTGAGCTTATATCTCGACGATGATTTTAATCCGAACAATGGTAATAGCCATCTTATCAAACAAACCGTTGTTTCTGGAACTGGAACTTCTGGTAGTTCAATTTCATTTTGGATCAGTTCTTCGCCTTTATCTGCCGGACTTAACCCAACCAACGCACCAGTCGGATACCATTCTTTGTATGCAAAAATTACAGGCGGCGGCAAAACTCGTTATCTCTACGCGCCTGAAATCATCCAAGTCTTACCAGCCATCATCCTTACAACGCAACCAACGAATCAAACCGTGTGGGCAGGAACAAATGTCACTTTCAGCCTGACGGCTTTGGGCGTCCCGACGTTGAAATATCAATGGCGGAAAAATGGCGTGGGTATCGTTGCTGCAACAAATGCAAATTACAGCATCAACAACGTGCCGACCAATGCGGCGGGAATTTATAGTTGTGTGGTTTCAAATGCCTTTGGAAATGCCGTCAGTTCCAATGCCGCTCTCATCGTGTTGGCTCCCGACACAACCAAGCCCACAAACGTCATGACTGCGCCAATCTCCGGCCAACGCTGGAGCAATGAGGTTTTCACCGTGACTGGCAAGGCTGGCGATAATATGCAGGTATCGAATGTCTGGTATCAAATCAATGGCTCGGATTGGAATCTGGCAACTACCGAAAACAATTGGAGCAATTGGACAGCACAGGTAACGCTGACGCCGGGAACAAACATAATTGCAGCCTATTCCGTGGACACGAGCGGCAATGTTTCCAGCACCAACACGGTCAAGTTGGTTTATGTGCAAACCGCATTGCTAACGGTGCAGGTATTCGGCCAAGGGACGATTACGCCCAATTACAATAATGCAGCTTTGCAAATTGGAAATAATTACAAAATGGCGGCGAAGGCGGCCAAGGGCTTTGCTTTCAGAAATTGGATGGTTTCGACAAACTGGATTGATGGCGTGATTATTATCAGTCCTACCGTGCAGTTCATGATGGCCTCAAATCTGACGCTGCAAGCTGTGTTTGCTGACGTGGCAAAGCCAGTCTTGAAGATTGTCAAACTCGCCTCCAAACAGACGGTAAGCACCGTCACCCTCAAAGGCACGGCCAGCGACAACGTGCAAGTGACCAACGTATTTTTTCAATTGAACGGTGGCGGCTGGACAAGCGCGGCGACAAGTAATCAATGGGCTAACTGGAGTGCGAATTTGAATCTGGTGTCGGGAGCCAACAAAGTGTCCGCTTATGCAGTGGACGCCAGCGGTAACCTTTCGACAACGGCTACATTAAGCTTGCAGTTTACCGCTCCCAAAGCTTCGGTTGTGGCGGAAATCAGTTTGCCCGCAACCACCAATATTTTCGCAATTACAGATTGGTCGTATTCCACCAATGGATTTAATTTTACCCTGCAAAGCTCCTCCGCTCTAAATGGACACATCCAAGTTTCAACGAACCTGACAAGCTGGGTCACGCTGACAAATTTCATCGGCACTAATGCCACGCTCAACTTCCGCGATGCGTCAGCGACCAATTCCAGCCAGCGTTTTTATCGGGCAGTGATTCCGTAATCAAGCCGCGCGCCAATCCAAAACTTTCAACTGCACCGTCGTCCGGCCATTGAACTCGTTCACGCTCGGCGCAAACGCCAGATCAAATTTTCCATCCGGCAGCGCACCCGCGTTCCACCAGACCGCCTCGTGCGTCACCGCGCCGTCGGTCACCCACAATTTGACGTGCTGCTTGGTCGCGCCCATTCGCAGCGGCGTTTTTTTCTGCGTGAGATTGCGCGCGCAAAATTGCAGCGCCGGATTCCCCTGCCCCATCGGTTTCAACTGTTCCAGTTCCGCCAATGAATCCAAGGTGATTTCGTTCAACGCAACTTCCGCATCCAGGCGCAACGGCGGTTGCAAATCTTCCGGCTTCAACGTGCGCCGGGCGATTTCGTTCAGGCGCACCCGGAACAAATCAACCTTGTCCGGCGCAATCGTCAAACCTGCGGCCATCGCATGACCGCCATGTTTGATGAGCAAATCGTCGCACTCACGCAATGCTGCGGCTAAATCAAATCCTGCGATACTGCGACCTGATCCGCGCCATTGCTCCGCGTCGCCGCCAAGGATAATTGTGGGACGATAAAATTCCTGCAACACGCGAGATGCGACAATCCCAACCACACCGATGTGCCAGAGCAATTCGCCTTCGACGATGACAAAATCTTTTTCTGCATCAAACTTCGAACGCACTTTACCACTGGCCGCCTCGCTGATGCCGCGCTCGATTTTCTGGCGCTCGCGATTCCGTGCATCGAGATTTTGCGCGAGCGGCAGAGCCTCATCCATATTTTCCGCAACCATCAACCGCAATGATTCTTCTGCCGTTTCCAATCGGCCCGAAGCATTCAGGCGGGGCGCAAGTTGGAAACCGACATCGTGCGTGCCGAGTTTTTCCGGTGACTGTGCCACTTCTTTCAACGCGACAATTCCAGCGCGTTGGGTCGTATTTAATTTCTCCAAACCAGCGGTGACGAGAATCCGATTTTCGCCAATGAGCGGAACCAAATCCGCAATCGTGCCGAGCGCAACCAAATCCAGCAGCGATTTCAGATCAAACTCCGCTGCGCCGGGCAAACCCGTTTCACGTCCACGTTTCAAAATGGCATGCGCCAATTTGAACGCCAGCCCAGCGGAACAAAGTTCGGTGAATGAAGCTGAAAGCTGCGGATTTACCAACGCCACAGCGGCGGGCGCGGGATTGGAAACTTGATGATGGTCAAGGACGATGACATCTACATTTTGTTCGCGCAGCCAAGCAATGGTTTCCACGGCAGTTGATCCGCAGTCCACGGCGAGCAATAATTTCACCGGAAATTTCTTGAGACAATTCTCCACGCCGTCGCGACTCAAGCCGTAACCTTCGTCCATGCGATGCGGCAGATACGCGTCCACGCGCCAGCCAAGCTTGCACAATACTTCGATCAGGAGCGTGGTGCTTGTCACCCCATCAACGTCGTAATCGCCAAAGATGACCAGCGGTTCGTCACGTTCGTGCGCCAGCAACAATCGCTCCACGGCGACGTGCATATTCGGGAGCAGAAATGGATCAGAAAGATTTTTCAGACGCGGCGCGAGAAATTTTTCAATCACTGGCGGTTCGCTCAAACCGCGATTGAGCAAACATTGTGCAAGCAGCGGAGAAATTTTTAACTGTGCCGCGAGCCGTTCCGCGAGGAGCGGTTGCGGGGTTGCCAGCGTCCAGCGAAATTTCATTTAGCAGCGAATTTCTCGCGCCGTGCGGCCGTGATGGACAAAGCGATTGCGATAGCCAAAATCGCCGCGACGACGAGCAACGAAGTTACAGTCGGGATCTTAATCTGAAACCATTTCGGCGCGTGGTCGTGCGGATCGAGCAACATTTTTGCACCGATGAAAACCAGCACGAGCGACAGGCCGGCGGTAAGGTAGCGAAACATTCCAATCGCGCCGGCGAGCAGAAAATATAGTGAGCGCAGGCCGAGAACGGCAAAGACGTTCGAGGTGAAAACGATGAAGGCCTTTTGCGTGACGGCGAAAACGGCGGGCACGGAATCCACGGCGAAAATCAAATCGGTCGTTTCAACGAGAATCAAAACCAGCGCGAGTGGCGTGAGCGCAAAGCGGCCATTCCAGCGGGTGGTGAAGTGCTGGCCTTCCATCGTTGGTGAAACCGGGAAAATTTTTCGCGCGAAACGGATGACAGGATTGTGTTCCGGTTCGATGGCTTCTTTTTTAGCGAACAACATTTTTACGCCAGTGATGATGAGGAAAACGCCGAAGATATAAAGCACCCAACTGAAATTTTGCACGAGTGCCGCGCCGATGCCAATCATTACACCACGCATTAAAAGTGCGCCAAGAATGCCCCAGACGAGCACGCGTTTTTGGAATTCTGGCGGGACTTTGAACGCGGTAAAGATGAGCGCGATAACTAGGATATTATCGAGCGACAGCGACAGTTCGATGAGATAGCCGGTGACAAATTCAGTCGCTTCTTCGTGTCCGCGCAGCGGCACGAGCAGCGCGGCGAACAGCATCGCGAGCGTGAACCAAACCGCGCTCCACACGAGTGCTTCGCGAAAACTGACAGCGCGGGCACGTTTGCTGAACGCGCCCATATCCACAGCGATGCAGACGATGACAAACAGGATGAAACCCGCCCAATGCCATGGCGTGATTTGAATCAACGCAAGCATAACGTCCCTGCGGTTCCGTTCTTAATCTTAATCGTCATCGTAATCTTAATCCGTTTTTGTATCGCCAGCGGGATTAAGATTACGATTAGGATGATGATTAGGAAATAAAATTAGGCCTTTTCCACCGCCGGAGCGTTTGTGTTCTGCACGGTCACTTGCGACGCGCCGATATTCGGACGTTCGCCCTTGTGCCACCACAACACGATCACGCTCGCGATGTAGATGGACGAGTAAGTGCCAACGATGATGCCTACGAGGAACGTGAACGCGAAGTCGTTGATAACGCCGCCGCCGAAGATGAACAGCGAGAGCGTCGCCAAGAACACCGTGCCGCTGGTGATGATCGTGCGGCTCAAGGTTTGATTGAGCGACATGTTGATGATGTCCTTGAATGAACCGCGCACGCCGAGTTTCAATTGTTCGCGGATACGGTCGAAAATGACGATCTTGTCGTTGATGGAGAAACCGATGATGGTCAAAATCGCCGCAACGACGGTGGCGTTGAACTGACGACCGGAAACGGCGTTGGCGACGCAATACGCACCAATCGCGAACAGCACGTCGTGCAGCACGGCGGCGACGGCAGCGACGGCGAACGAAAATTCGTAGCGGAACGCGACGTAAACCAAGATGCCGAACAATGAGAGCAACGACGCAATCACGGCGGATTGGCGGATTTCAACGCCAAGCGTTGCGCCAACTTGCTGGCTGCCGAGCAACGTGAAGTGCGCCGATGGCAACGTGGCGAGCGCGCTCTGAACTTTTTCAATCGAGCCGCTAGAGGTCGTCAGACGCAGCGTTTCCGTGCCCGCGCCAACGTCTTTTTGGTATTGAATCTGCGCGTCTTTCTCGCCCACGGTGGTGAGCGCAGCGCGGATTTGCTGTTCGTCCAATTTTTGTGCGAAGCTGTAAGTGGTGCTGTCGCCGCCGAGGAAATCCACACCAAACAGTTTGTCACCGCGTGAAATGCCGAAGCCCAATGACGCCACGACAAATACCGTAGTGGCGAGCGCGAGCGGCTTGCCAATCTTCATGAAGTCCACATTGGAACTCTTGATGATGTGGAGCATTTTCAAATCTTTGATGAAGTTGCGATCCACCATGAAGTTGAAAATCAAGCGCGTCACAACGAGCGCGGTGAACAAGCTCGCAGCCACACCGATGGTTAGCGTGACACCGAAACCTTTGATTTCGCCCGTGCCCATGAAAATCAAAATGATGGACGAAATGAGCGTGGTGACGTGCGAATCGAAAATCGTTCCAAACGCGCGCGCGTAACCGGCGTCAATCGCACCGCGCAGAGATTTGCCCTTCGCGAGTTCTTCACGAATGCGTTCGTAAATCAACACGTTCGCGTCCACCGCCATACCGACGGTGAGCACTGCGCCCGCGATGCCAGGCAAAGTGAAGGTCGTGCCGATGGAACACATCACACCAAGCAAGATGATGATGTTCGTGATGAGCGCGACGTTCGCCGCTAGACCGGCGAACAAATAATAAACCAGCATGAAGCCGGAAACGAAAATCACGCCGTAGATCGAAGCCTTGATACCACTGCGAATGGAATCCGCGCCTAGCGTGGCGGCTACGTCGCTCGTGTAAACAATTTTCAACGGTGCTTTGAGCGGGTTCTGCAACACGTTCGCCAGTTCATTCGCCTGTTCAATCGTGTAGCTCCCGGTGATCTGACCATTGCCGGTTTCAATCGGGCTCTGGATGTTGGGCGCAGAATAAAGTTCGCCGTCGAGCACGATGGCTAGTCGGTGACCGACATTTTCGCGCGTGGTTTCACCAAATTTTTTCGCACCTTCATCGGAGAGCGAGAAGTCAATTTGCGGTTCGCCAAGATTGCCGCGAATCACCATCGCACTCTTGATGATATCGCCGTAAAGACCGTTCTCCGGTTTCTTTTTGACGATGAATTGTTCAAGCCGCGTCGTGCCGTCGGCCTGCTGGTCAACGTGCTTCAGCAATTCGTAACCATACGGAATCGGCTCGCCGTTCTTGATGATTTCGTCGCTGTTATCATTCACCATGCGGAATTCCAAAAACGCCGTCTTCTGGATTTGCGACTTGGCGCTGTCTTTGTCGGACTGCGACAAACCGGGCAACTGAATCAGAATGCGATTGCCACCGGCAGATTGAATCACCGGCTCAGCCACGCCGAAACGGTCGATACGTTTGCGCAGCACTTCGATAGCCTGCGACAACGCGCTGCTGGTTTCGTTCGTGTTCGAAAGTTTGGTCGTGTCCATCTCGACGAGGAACGATGTGCCGCCCTGCAAATCCAAACCCAATTTAATTTTGCCGGCCGCATCACGCTGGAGGCGATTCAAAATAAACAGATTCGGGTGGACCTGATTTTGCGCGGCGATGAATGGAAAATATTTCTGCAAATCGTTCGTGCCTGTCGCCATCTGAATCGCCGTGAACTCATTCGTGCCAGCTTTTTGCAAGGCAGCTGTCTGCGCCAAGATGTCGTTGAAAGCTGCATCCGGTTTCACTGCACGGCTGGAAAATTCCTTCACCAAGTCGCGCGACGCCGGCGGATAAATTTCAAACAGCGACCAGACAATGATGCCGATGACGAGCAGGAAACGACCGAAGTTATTATTCTTATTCATGACAATTACACTTTGACCACGGTGGCATTCGTGTCGGCGATGATTTCGCTGACGGAACTTTTGGTGACTTCAAACTTCGAGTCGCCGGAGCGCAGCGTCACGGTCTTGTCTTTGACCGTGATGACCGTGCCGACAATGCCGGCGGCCGTCACAACTTCATCACCGGACTTGAGCGATTCAATCAACTTACGCAATTCCTTCGCGCGCTTCTGTTGCGGACGAATCAGAATGAAATAGAAAACCACGACCAACAAAATCATCGGCAGAAACGCCATGACGGGGTTTTGCTGCGGTTGACCGGCGGCGGGAGCTGCCTGCGCCAAAATGAATGGGAATGTGTTGAGTTGCATAATTAAAAAACGGTCGGACAATTTAAGGAATCACCGCCAGATGGCAAGATTTATCACCGCCCAATTCAACTTGCCGCCAGCGGAAAATTAAAAAGCCACGGAAAAATTTTTCCGTGGCTTTGGTGAAACTGCAAAATTTATTCAGCCTTGGCTTTTTTCTCGGCCTTGGGCTTCTTTTCAGCTTTGGCTTTGAGTTCAGCTTCCGTCGGCGCAATGATGTCGCCGCGATGACCGCGTTTTTCCGTGCGGGGCTTTTCTTCGGCGACAGGCGCGGCAGCCGCAACGATTGGCGTGGTGCTTTCGACACGCACTTTCAACGTGCCTTTGACTTCCGCGTGCAAATGCAATTCCACTTCAAATTCGCCGATGGCGCGGATGGCGTGTTCGAGTTTGATTTTCTTTTTGTCGAGCGCGATGTCGAACTGGTGCTTGAGTTCGTCAGCAATCGTGCCGCTGGTTACGGAGCCGAACAATTTGCCGTCTTCGCCGGTCTTAACCTTGACGACGCACACCAATTTTTGGAGCGCCTTGGCGAGATCGGTCATGTGATTGAATTCATGCGCTTCGCGTTCGGCGCGCTTCTGCTTGAGCGCTTCGAGCTGGCGCTTATTCGCCGACGTGACCGGCACGGCGAGGCGCTGCGGGAAAAGATAATTGCGCGCGTAACCAGCGGCGACGCGGACGTTGTCAGATTCACCACCGAGACCGATGATGTGTTGCGTGAGGATAACTTCAGTTTTTGCCATACAAAAAATATTTTGGTTGCGGAGTTGAAAAATCAGAACGGAACGTCGTCGCTTTCGGGCGGACCGTCGCCTTCGACGGGTTCAGCGGCGGGAGCAGCTGCTGCCGGACGCGCGGCACGAGGAGCAGAAGGCGCAGGTGCGCCACCTTCACTGCCGGGAGCACTGCCGAGGAATTGAACGGTCTCGGCGATGACGCCGAGTTTGCTGCGCTTCGCACCGGTGGCTTTGTCGTCCCACTGGTCGAGTTTGAGGCGACCTTCAATCATGATTGGGCGACCCTTGCGCATGTATTGACCGACGTTTTCCGCCGTGCGGCCAAAAACATCGACATCAACGAAAGTAACTTCTTCCTTTTTTTCGCCCGCTTCATTTGTCCAAACGCGGTTCACCGCGAGGCCAATCTTAGCGATGGCCGTGCCTTTGGGCGTGTAGCGCAATTCGGGATCGCGCGTCAAATTGCCCATCAGGATGACTTTGTTGAAGCTGGCCATAAAACTTGCGGCGAATTATTTCGCGGCTTTCGGTGCGGGCGCAATCGTGAACAGCACGCGGAAAACGTCTTCGTTCAGCGTGAATTTCTTTTGCAACTGCGCGATTGCAGCAGGCGTCGCATCAAAAATGACGTTCGCATAGAAACCAGCGCTGTGGCGCTTGTCGGCGATGCGGGCAAACGCCTTCTTTTCCATTTTCTGCACCGTTTCAATCTTGCCGCCAACGGCGGTGATGTCGGTGGAAATTTTGTCAAGGGCGTCTTTGACGCCGTCTTCTTTGCCGTTCAAGTTCAGGATGAACAGACCTTCGTATTTTTTCATTTTTCTTCGTTTGTGGAGTCCACGACTCCGTTAAATTGGCTCATCGCCTTTTCGATTCCAGCCGTCAGCCAGGTTTCCACCTGATTGGCCGCCCGTTCCAAAACTTTTTTCAGCAACTCATTCTCAGACGCATCAAATTTTCCGAGAACGTAATTGGCAATCTGGCGCGAACTGTCTTTGCGACCGATACCAATCCGCAACCGCGCAAACTCGCGCGACGCCAGATGCTGTTCGATGGACTCCAAACCGTGATGTCCACCGCTGCTGCCGCTTTTACGCAAGCGGATTTCGCCAAACGGCAAATCCGCATCGTCCACGGCCACTAAAATCTTTCCCAACGGCAACTGATAAAAATTTACCAGCGCTCCGACCGATTCGCCGCTCAAATTCATGAACGTCTGCGGCTCGCACAGCAAAACTTTCTTGCCGTTGCGTTCGGCCTTCGCCACGCGGGCAACAAACTTGCGCTCGTTTGCCCAACCTGACTGCCACTGTTCCGCCAATTTTTCGACCAGCAAAAAACCAGCGTTGTGGCGCGTCTTGGCGTATTCCGCGCCGGGATTGCCCAGACCCACGATGAGAAAAATATTTTCCATTCGCAGGCGAAGCGGCTTGCGCCGCGTAAATTATTTCTTCTTGGCTTCGGCCTTCGCGTCCGGCTTGGCCTCGGCTTTTTTGTCGCCGGCCTTCGCATCGGCCTTGGCAGAAGCAGCGCCTTCGGCGCCTTCTTCCTTCTTCTCCTTCGTCATTTCGACGTCGCCAGCGGCCTTGGTCGCATCGGCGGCTACAACTTCTTCTTCGGCGCGCGGCGCGGCCACAGCCACGACGGTGCGAGTCTTCTCGCCCATGATTTCCACACCAGCCGGCGGAACGATGTCAGCAATGTGAATGGACTTGCCGATTTCCAACGCCGTCACGTCCAGCGTAATTTGCTCCGGCAAATTTTTCGGGAGGCAACGCACTTTCAATTTGTGCAAAATGTGTTCCAGCGTGCCGCCGCCATTTTTGACGCCAGCGGGTTCGCCAACAGTTTCAACGGGGACGGAGACAGTAACCTTCTCGGTTTCGGCGACTTCGTGAAAATCAACGTGCACCACTTTGCCAGTTAACGGATGATGTTGAACTTCCTGCACGAGCGCGAGGCGCTTGGAACGGGCGTCTTTTTCGACGGTCAAATCCACGAGCAAGTTTTCGGAAACGGAGTGGTTAAGCAAATCGGCAATCTCCTTCGAGATGACCTCAATATTTTGCGGCGCAGCCTGACGACCATAAATGGTGGCGGGCACGCGACCGGCGGCGCGGAGTTTGGTGACTTCGGCGCGTTGCACTTGGGAACGCGGATAGGCTTTTAAGGCGACTGATTTCATTTTGTAAATTTTAAAATTGTTTCTTGGCGACGCTTAACTGGTGCGTCCGCCCTTAAATTCAAAGAGCGAGTTCACCGACGAATTCGTGTGAATCCGTTTGATGGCTTCGCCCAAAAGCCCCGCAACCGATAGCGTAGTTATCTTCACGCCGTCAATCGCAGGGCGTTGGACTGTATCAGTTGTTATTAATTCGTCAATGGCAGAATTGCGTAATCTTTCGATGCCCGTGTCGTTCAGCAACGCGTGGGAAACGCAGGCCATAATGTTTTTGGCACCCTTCGTTTTGAGGATTGCCGCCGCCGAAGTCAGCGTGCCCGCCGTCTCCGTCAAATCGTCCACGAGCAAAACATTTTTGCCTTCGATTTCGCCGATGACTGCCATGCTTTCAACTTCCGTCGCACTCTTGCGGCGCTTGGCGACAATCGCGAGTTCCGCTTCCAACGTCTGCGAATACGCGTGTGCCATTTTGATGCCGCCCGCATCCGGGCTGACGACGACAAGATTGCTCAAATTTTTCTTCTTCAAATAATCATACATCACCGGCGCGGCATAAAGATGATCCACCGGAATATCAAAAAAACCTTGAATCTGCTGCGCGTGCAAATCCATCGTCAGCACGCGATTCGCACCAGCAGCCACCAGCAAATTCGCAACCAACTTTGCTGTAATCGGCACCCGCGGCTGATCTTTGCGATCCTGCCGCGCGTAACCGTAAAACGGCATTACCGCCGTAATCCGCTTCGCACTCGCACGGCGTAACGCATCCATCATGATGAACATTTCCATCAGATTATGATTCGTCGGCGGCGACGTGGGCTGGATGATAAAAATGTCTTCCCCGCGCACATTTTCCTCGATTTTCACAAACGTCTCGCCATCCGGAAACGGCGAGATGGTGCAGTTGCCGAGAGGCACACCGATGGATTTGCATATGGCGTTGGCGAGAGGTTGATTGGCAGTGCCGCTGAAAATTTTCACAGGTAAAAAATAAATTGCCGCCGGTTAAAAAAGAAAACCCGCCGGACTGGCGGATGAACGTGACAAAATCGTAACAACCACCCTGCTCCGCGCAAGCCGAATCTATTCACCGCCGAAAACGCGCTTGACGCGCGGACGCGCGGACGCAAAATCCTCCGCGTTGAAACCATCGCCCAACGCATTTCCCAACCGTGAGTGTTCCAATAATTCACCGGACCAACCGGCAAACAGTTGGTTGACTGGTCTGGTTTGCCTTTTACTCGCCGCGCTGGTCTGGACGGTTTTCGGCCAGACAATTCATTTTGATTTCATTAACTACGACGATCCCACTTGCATCTATAATAATTATGCAGTCACGCAAGGATTGAGCTGGCACAGCATTTTCTGGTTATTCACACACAGCAATGTCAGCACCTGGTTTCCACTGTCGGACATTTCGCACCAATTGGACTGGCAACTTTACGGCATGAATGCCGGCGGCCATCATCTAACGAACGTCCTACTGCACACTGCAACCACCATCTTGCTTTTCTTCGCGCTGCGCGAACTGACGGGAACCTTCTGGCGCGCAGCATTTGTGGCCGCCGCGTTTGGCATTCATCCGCTGCGCGTCGAATCCGTGGCGTGGGTGATTGAGCGCAAAGATGTTTTGAGCGGTTTCTTTTTTATGCTGACGTTGCTGGCATGGGCGCGCCATGTAAAAAAAATATCGGTGATGGAAAATTGCACGGCAGAGAACAGCATTTTTTCCGCACTTAATTCCAGGCGCTGGACGGCGGGATATATTTTCGCGCTGATTTTTTTGGCGCTGGGCTTGATGTCCAAATCAATGCTCGTGACGGTGCCGCTCGTATTATTATTGTTGGACTATTGGCCGCTACAACGCTGGCCGATAAATGAACCATGGTTTTCCCGCCGCCAACTCAAGGCGATGCTGGACTTGCTGCTGGAAAAAATTCCCTTCCTGATTTTGAGCGCCGCGACTTGCGCCGTCACGATGTTGACGCAGGACAAGGTGGTTGCAGTGATGAAAAATCTGACGATTCCGTGGCGTATTGGCAATGCGCTCCAGACCTACGTTGATTATTTGGCACACATGATTTGGCCGGTGGGGTTGACGGTGGCCTATTCCCACAATCAAACTTATCCATACTTATGGAAAATTAGTATATCGGTTTTGATTCTGATTGCACTGACCACCGCGATTATTGCGGGACGCCGGCGATTTCCGTATTTAGCAACAGGCTGGCTGTGGTATCTGGTCATGCTGCTGCCGGTCGTTGACATCATACAAGTTTCATGCAACGCCCGCGCCGACCGTTACACTTACTTGCCACAAATCGGTTTGGTTGTCATGCTGGCGTGGGGCGTGACGGATTTTTCCGCACGCTGGCGACGACGCAAACTCATCTTGGGCGTCGCAGCGACGGCGGTGATTGCCGCGCTGACTTCAGCCGCGTATGTGCAAACAACTTACTGGCAAAACAGTTTTTCCCTGTGGACGCGCACGCTCGCCTGCACCGATGAAAATTCATTTGCCCACAACACCATCGGTTCCGCGCTTGCCGCGCAGGGAAAATGGGATGCCGCTATCCAGCACTTCCAACAATCTCTCCACATTTCGCCCGATGTGTCCGCCACCGAAGCCAATCTCGGCGTCGCGCTCGTCAACACCGGCCACCGCGCCGATGCCATCCCGCATTTTCAACGGGCCTTGCAACTTGATTCCGAAAACGCCAACGCCCATTGCAATTTCGCCGATGCCCTTGCCAGCGAAGGAAAAAATGACGAAGCCATCCGCCATTTTGAACAGGCGTTGAAATTCCAACCAAATTATCCCGAAGCCGATTATGGTTTGGGGCTCGCGCTCGCTCGCGAGGGAAAATGGGACGAGGCGCGCAGCCATTACGAACGCGCCATGCACACTCAACTTGATGCCGCCGACACACGTTATATTTCCGGCGTGGCCCTCGCCACGCAAAAACAATGGTCCGAAGCCGGCCAGCTTTACGAAGCAGCACTCCGACTGAAACCCAATTTTGCCGAAGCGCATTATCGTCTCGGCATCGCGCTGGATGCCCAAGGAAAATCGGCAGAAGCTCTACTCCATCTTCAACAAGCAATGTCGCTCGCCACCCAACAAGGCAACAGCACGCTTACCGAGTCTATCCATAACGAAATTAAAAATCACGCAGCCGCTCAGCCGCATTAATCACCGCGTCGTTATCCAGCCGCCGCCGACCACCAAATCGTCCTGATAAAAAACTGCCGCCTGTCCGGGCGTGATGGCGCGCGCGGGCAAATGTAATTTTACTTTCACACGATTGCCATCCAACGGCGTCACCGTGGCCGCTGCGCCGGGATGGTTGTAACGGATCTTCGCCGTCACTTCGATGGGCTCGGTGAGTTTTTCAAACGGATGCCAATTGCAGCGGTCGGCGATAAATTCATCTCGGTCGAGCGCGGATTCGTCGCCCACCATCACGCGATTATTTTCCGCATCCAGCTCGACGACGTAAACTGGCTTTGCGGTTGTGATACCCAGCCCTTTGCGCTGACCAATGGTGTAAAATTCAATGCCGTCGTGCTGACCAAGAACGTGGCCGTGAACATCCACGATGTCGCCGCGATGCTTTTGCACGAGGTTCGCCGACTGGAGAAAGCCGCCGTAATTATTATCCGGCACGAAGCAGATTTCCATGCTCTCCTCCTTGTCGGCGGTCTTGAGATTGCAATGCCGCGCCACTTCGCGTGTATCGCTTTTCGTTTTTTCGCCCAGCGGAAAAAGAATGCGCGCGAGCTGATCTTGCCGCAGCGAGAACAGAAAATAACTTTGATCCTTGCGCGAATCTTTACCGCGCTTGAGCAAAAGCCGTGAACCATCCGCACTTTTTTCCACGCGCGCAAAATGTCCGGTCGCAATAAAATCCGCGCCCAACTGATCCGCGCGGTCGATGAGCCGGCCGAACTTCAAATTCTGATTGCACATCACGCAAGGATTCGGCGTGCGACCGGCCTTGTATTCATCGGCAAAATATTGGATGACGTGTTTCTGAAAATCTGCCGATTCGTCCACGAGATAATATGGCACGTCGAGTTTGTCGCAAACGGACCGCGCGTCGGTGACGGCTTGCGGGCCGCAGCATTTGTCCTCGGCGCGGTTCACGCAATCCTGCGGCCAGAGTTTGAGCGTGATGCCGATGACATCGTAGCCCTGCTCAATCAAAAGCGCCGCCGTCGCCGAGGAATCAACTCCTCCGCTCATGCCGCAGACCACACGCTGACGCTTTTGCGAATTCACAAGGCGGTCAATATATCAAAGCCGCGCCCGGTGTAAAACGTGTTTACTGGAAGAACGTTGAAGGAATGATGACGGCGAAGCGACCGCCGAAATTTTTACGGCAAAACGTGCGGCGGCTTGACCGACGTGCCGAGCGAACAAGTTGGAATCGAGCCAACGGTGGCGTCTTGATAATAAACGCCCCCAACCGGACACGGCGGAATGCTGCCGACCTTGTTGAGCTTGATGTAAGGCGTCAAGTCGTCGGGATAGTTAATCGCGTCGCCCGTGCGCTTGCCACGCTCCACAGCGAACTGATTGGCAGCGTCGTCAAGCTTACGAAGATTATTGATGCAGCCATTGGCCTGCGAAGTAGCTCGCGCCTTTAGTAAATTGGGAATAGCAATCGCCGCCAGCAATCCGATGATGGCGACGACAATCATGATTTCAACCAGAGTGAAACCCCCGCGGTTATTCTGGAATCTTGTTTTCATTATTGCTCATTACACCTTCTCGTTGGAATGAAAGCAATTTTAACGCCATTCGTCCAAACCATAATTTCCTAATTAACAGGAAAAAGATTTGCGCACGGACGTTTACCAGTCTCAGCGCATGACATTTTTTGCAACCATTCGGGACACAGCACTTGGACACATTCCGGCCGGTATAAAATTTTTCACTAATACTGGCACAAGAAAAAATCCAAATTCTAATGCGAAAAATCCCATTTATTTTGAAAACATTTATTGCGCACAGGAAAATTTTAAGTAAAAAATAAAGGAACGCGGACTTATCCATTCCGCGTTCACCTGAAAAAAATGCCGAAAGCTAATGAGACTGGCGACGTGCGCTTGGGCGCACCGCCGAAACAAGGACTCTACGATCCGCAGTTCGAGCACGATGCGTGCGGGCTGGGGTTCGTCGTCAACATGAAGGGCCACAAGTCGCACCAACTGGTCAGCGACGCGCTCCAGATTCTCGTCAACCTCGACCATCGCGGTGCGTGTGGCTGCGAAGCGAACACGGGCGACGGCGCGGGCATCCTCATTCAAGTGCCGCACGATTTCTTTGTGACGGAAGCGGCGCGCCTCGGCTTTAAACTTCCCGCCGTGGGTCAATACGGCGTCGGTCAGGTGTTCCTGCCGAAGAATCCCGCCGAACGCGAAGCGATCAAAAACGAATTCGCCAAAATTATTTCTGCCGAAGGTCAGACGTTACTCGGCTGGCGCGAGGTGCCGGTGAATAATTCTTCGCTCGGCAAAACGGCGGTGGCCGCCGAACCGTTCATGGCGCAAGTGTTTGTCGGTCGCAGCGCGGCCATCAAGGACGAAGCCGCGTTCGAGCGCAAACTTTACGTCATCCGCAAGGTCGCGGAGCAGACCATCCGTTACGGCAACACGATTGCGGGCGGCAAATGGTTTTACGTTGCGAGTCTCTCGGCACGCACGCTCACCTACAAGGGCATGTTGATGTCCGAGCAGGTGGAAAAGTATTACGACGATTTGCGGAATCCCGCCGTGACCACGGCCATCGCGCTCGTGCATTCGCGTTTTTCCACGAACACTTTCCCGAGTTGGGATCGCGCGCATCCAAACCGCTGCATCGCGCACAACGGCGAAATCAACACGCTGCGCGGCAATGTGAATTGGATGAAGGCGCGGCAAGCGCTGTTCACCAGCAAAATTTTCGGCGACGACCTAAAGAAAATTCTGCCGGTCATCAACACCGACGGCAGCGATTCGGCGCAGTTTGATAATTGCGTGGAGCTGCTGACGCTCGCGGGCCGCGAATTGCCGCACGCGATGATGATGATGATTCCCGAACCGTGGGAAAATCACGAGAGCATGGACGCAGAACGCAAAGCGTTCTACGAATTTCATTCCTGCTTGATGGAACCATGGGACGGACCGGCTTCGATGGCGTTCACGGACGGAAAATTTATTGGCGCGTGTCTGGACCGTAACGGTCTGCGCCCGTCGCGTTATTACGTCACGCACGACGACGTCGTCATCATGGCATCGGAAGCGGGCGTGTTGCCGGTCGCGCCGGAGCGCGTGAAAACCAAAGGCCGTTTGCAGCCGGGCAAAATGTTTTTGGTAAGTCTCGAAGAAGGCCGCATCATCGCGGACGAGGAACTGAAGAAAAAATATTCCAGCGCGCAGCCATATGGTAAGTGGCTGGAAGATAATCATGTTCTGCTCAAGAACCTGCCGGAACCCGCGCATGTTCACGAAGAAGATCATGCCACGGTGCTGCAACGCCAGCAGGCGTTCGGTTACACGTTTGAAGACTTGCGTTTTATCGTTGGCCCGATGGCGCGCGACGGCATGCAGCCGCTCGGCTCAATGGGCACGGACACACCGCTCGCGGTGTTGTCTCAGAAACCGCAGTTGCTATACAATTATTTCAAACAGTTGTTCGCGCAGGTAACAAACCCGCCGATTGATCCCATCCGTGAAGAAATTATTACTTCCACGGAAATCATGGTTGGCGGCGAAGGCAATCTACTCGAACCGTTGCCCGAAAGCGCGCGGCTCGTGAAGATGCACTATCCGATTCTCACGAACGAGGAATTGGAAAAGTTGCGCCATATTAACCGCCCCGGTTTCAAATCCGTCACGCTACCGATTCTGTTCAAGGTTGCGGACGGCGCCAAAGGTCTGGCCGCAGCGTTGGAAAAAGTTTTCCACGCGGCCGACAAAGCCATTGTTGATGGCGCGAACATCGTTGTGCTCTCCGACCGTGGCGTCAGCGCTTCGCTCGCGCCGATTCCCGCGCTGCTCGCCGTTTCCGGTCTGCATCATCATTTGATCCGCAGTGGCACGCGCACGAAAATCGGTTTGATCCTCGAATCCGGCGAACCGCGCGAAGTGCACCATTTCTCCGTGCTCATCGGTTACGGTTGCACGGCGATCAATCCATATCTTGCTTACGAAACCATTGCGGATTTGATGCGCGAAAAACTTTTGGCGGAAACCGACCACAAAGTCGCCGTCAAGAAATACATCAAGGCCGCCGTCAAGGGCGTCGTGAAAACGATGGCCAAGATGGGCATCTCGACGATTCAAAGCTATCACGGCGCGCAAATCTTTGAAGCCATCGGCATCAACACCGAAGTGGTGAACAAATATTTCACGTGGACGCCCTCCCGCATTCAGGGCATCGGCCTGGAAGTCATCGCCGAAGAAGCGCTCGCGCGGCATGCCCGTGCGTTCCCGCGCGAATCAGTCAACACGGAACTCGACGCCGGCGGCCAATATCAATGGCGCGACGGCGGCGAACAGCATTTGTTCAATCCGCAGACGATTCACAAATTGCAGACCGCGTGCCGCCTTGGCAGCGAAAAGATCTATCGCGAATACGCCGACCTCATCAACGATCGCGCGAAGTCGCTGTGCACCTTGCGCGGCTTGCTGGATTTCAAATTTACGGAAACGGCGATTCCGATTGAAGAAGTTGAATCCGTCGAAAGTATCGTGAAACGTTTCAAGACGGGCGCGATGAGCTACGGTTCCATTTCCAAGGAAGCGCACGAAACGCTGGCCATCGCTATGAACCGCCTCGGCGGAAAATCCAACACCGGCGAGGGCGGTGAAGATCCGGCGCGTTATGTTTTGGAAGCGAACGGGGACTCGAAAAATTCTGCGATCAAGCAGGTCGCGAGCGGGCGTTTCGGTGTGACGAGCAACTATCTGGTTCACGCCAACGAGATCCAAATCAAATTGTCGCAGGGCGCGAAGCCCGGCGAAGGCGGCGAATTGCCCGGCAAAAAAGTTTATCCGCCCATCGCCAAAACGCGCGGCACAACCGCTGGTGTCGGCCTGATTTCGCCACCGCCGCATCATGACATTTACTCCATCGAAGATTTGGCGGAGTTGATTCATGACCTGAAAAATTCCAACCGCAACGCGCGCATCAGCGTCAAGCTCGTCGCCGAAGTCGGCGTGGGCACAGTCGCCGCTGGCGTCGCGAAAGCGCACGCGGATGTCGTTTTGATTTCTGGTCACGATGGCGGCACGGGAGCTTCACCGCTCTCGTCCATCAAGCACGCGGGCGGGCCTTGGGAACTCGGCCTCGCCGAAACGCACCAGACGCTCGTGTTGAACAATCTGCGCAGCCGCATTTATGTGGAAGCGGACGGCCAGTTGAAAACCGGTCGTGACGTGGCGATTGCCGCGTTGCTCGGCGCGGAAGAATTTGGTTTTGCAACCGCCCCGCTCGTCGTGATGGGTTGCATCATGATGCGCGTATGCCATTTGAACACCTGCCCCGTTGGCGTCGCGACGCAAGACCCGCGCTTGCGCAAACGCTTCACCGGTGAGGCCGAACACGTCGTGAATTTCATGCGCTTCATCGCGCAGGAACTCCGCGAAATCATGGCCAAGCTCGGTTTCCGCAAACTGGAAGACATGGTTGGGCGCACGGATAAATTGATTCCGTGGAAGGCGATTGAACATTGGAAAGCCAGTGGCATTGACATCACACCCATCCTACATCAACCGGAAATGGGCGCGGACGTCGGCCGCTTCCGTTCACAAGATCAGGATCATGGCTTGGAAAAATCTTTGGACGTGACGAAGTTGCTCGCCATCTGCAAACCGGCGATCGAACGCGGCGAAAAAGTTCGTGCCGAATTGCCGATCATCAACGTGAACCGCGTCGTCGGCACGATTGTCGGCAGCGAAATCACCAAGCAGCACGGGCCGAACGGCTTGCCGGAAGACACGGTGCTTCTGAAATTCAATGGCAGCGCCGGTCAAAGTTTTGGCGCATTCATGCCGAAAGGAATGACGCACGAACTCGAAGGCGACGCGAACGATTATTTCGGCAAGGGCTTGAGCGGCGGCAAACTGATTGTGTATCCGCCGAAAGGTTCAACCTTTGCTGCGGAAGAAAATATCATCATCGGCAACGTGGCGCTTTACGGTGCGACGGCTGGTGAAATTTTTGTGCGCGGCATGGCCGGCGAACGCTTCGGCGTCCGCAACTCCGGCGTCAACGCGGTCGTCGAAGGCGTGGGCGATCACGGTTGCGAATACATGACCGGCGGACGCGTCGTGATTCTCGGCAAGACCGGACGCAATTTCGCGGCGGGTATGAGCGGCGGTGTGGCTTACGTGCTGGATGAAACCGGCGATTTTGCGACGCGCTGCAACATGGAACTCGTCGGCCTTGAAAAATTGGAAGACGTGGACGAGATCGAGGAGGTCTGGAAATTAATCCAGCGCCATCAGACGTTCACGCACAGCGAACGCGCCGGGAAAATTCTCAGCGACTGGAAAAATTTCATCCCGAAATTTGTCAAAGTCATGCCGCAGGATTACAAGCGCGTTTTGACTTCGCTCAAGAAAGTTCAATCGCAAGGTCTGAGCGGCGACGACGCCATCATGGCCGCGTTTGAAGAAAACGTTAAAGGCGGACACTGAACGCATCGAAATAATTTAGAATTAAAACCTGAAACAAGATGGGAAAACCTACTGGATTTTTAGAGTTCCAACGCGAACTGCCCGCCGACCGCTCACCGCTCACGCGCATCGCGGACTGGAAGGAAATTCACCTGCACCAATCCGAAGCCGACCTGAAGAAACAAGGTGCTCGCTGCATGGATTGCGGCATTCCATTCTGCCACACCGGCCAGCTCGTCAGCGGCATGGCCAGTGGCTGCCCGATTCACAACTTGATTCCTGAATGGAACGATTTGGTTTATCGCGGACTCTGGCGCGAGGCACTCGACCGCCTGCACAAGACGAATAATTTTCCTGAATTCACCGGTCGCGTGTGCCCTGCCCCGTGCGAAGGTTCGTGCGTGCTCGGCAAAAGCGATCCTGCGGTAACGATTAAGAATATCGAGGTCAGTATCATCGACCACGGATGGGAAAATGGCTGGGTCACGCCGGAACCGCCGAAGAAACGCACTGGCAAGAAAGTGGCGGTCGTCGGTTCTGGTCCAGCGGGACTGTCCGCTGCGGCGCAATTGAACAAAGCCGGCCACGAAGTCACTGTATTCGAACGCGCCGATCGTCCGGGCGGTTTGCTCATGTATGGCATCCCCAACATGAAGCTCGACAAAAAAGAAGTCGTGCTGCGCCGTCTTGCATTGCTGGAAAAAGAAGGCGTGAAATTTGTCTGCAACACCGAAGTCGGCAAAAATCTTCCCGCCGAAAAGCTGTTGAAGGATTTTGACGCCGTAATTCTCGCCACCGGCGCAACCAAAGGTCGTGATTTGCCGATTCCCGGACGCGAACTGAAAGGCATTCATCTCGCGATGGAATTTCTCACCGCGAACACCAAGAATTTGCTCGATGGCGTGAAGCCCGGCACAAACATCACCGCTGATGGTAAAAATGTTGTCGTCATCGGCGGTGGCGATACCGGCACGGATTGTGTCGGCACTTCAATTCGCCACGGCTGCCAGAGCATCGTGCAATTGGAGATCATGGCCAAGCCGCCGCTCGAACGCGCCAAGGATAATCCGTGGCCCGAATGGCCCAAGACGCTCAAGGTGGATTACGGCCAGGAAGAAGCCGCCGCAAAATTTGGCGCGGATCCGCGCACTTATCTCACCACGGCAACGAAATTTGAAGGCGACGAAAACGGCCAGGTCAAAGCCGTTCACACCGTTCAGGTCGAATGGAAGAAGGACGACAAAGGCAATTTTGGCCCGCAGAAAATTGCCGGCACCGAAAAAGTTTTGCCCGCGCAACTCGTTTTGCTCGCGATGGGTTTCCTTGGGCCGGAACAGCCGTTGCTCGAGACGCTCAACATTGAACGCGATGCGCGTTCGAATGCGAAAGCCGACTTCGAAAAATACGCGACGAACCATCCGAAAGTTTTTGCCTGCGGCGATTGCCGTCGCGGGCAGAGCCTCGTTGTGTGGGCCTTCAACGAAGGTCGCGGCGCGGCGCGCGAGTGCGATCGTTTTCTGATGGGCGCAACGGATTTGCCCTGAACATCGGGCAATTATGCCGCAACCGCTCGCGATTTTTTTCTACGAACGCCTCATGCCCGGCAGCCAGTTGGTGAACCGGCTGCAGGATTTGAATTATCGCGTGCTCGCACTCGACAATGCGGCACGGCTGGCCGCCACGGTTCAGCGCGAAAAACCGCTATTGGTTTTCGCCGATCTTGATGCCAAAAGCGATGTCACCGCAGCTATAAAAAAAATCAAAGCCGATGAAGCAACCAGCCATGTTCCCATCGTTGGATTTGCGCCGGATAATGCTCCCGACTTACTAACTGCTGGACAGGAATCTGGTGCCAATCTGGCCGTGACCGAAAGTGCGCTCACCGGTCACCTGTCGCAAATCTTGGAGCAGGCGCTCCATGTGGACTAGGCATAACTTTCCCTTGACGGAAGCATGGATTAATTTCATAGTCGCGGCACAACACCGAGGCATGATTATTTGGGAAAAGTGATGTTTCACGGACGCGGCTGAACCAGCCACGTCCGTTTCATTTTTCTACGGCCTCGCAAATCAGGAGTAGTTATGGCCAGTGGCAAAGTAAAATGGTTCGACAATAAAAAGGGGTTTGGCTTCATTGCCGATGACGCCGGACAAGACGTGTTTGTGCATCACACCTCCATCATCGGTTCCGGCTATAAAACCTTGAACGAAGGCGAAACGGTCACCTTTGAAATTCTGCCGGGCGAAAAAGGACTTAAAGCCGGCAACGTCCAGCGCGCGAATCCGGCCTGACCGCCGGCGAATTTCATTCACGTCCGCCAATGGCTTCGCTAACCTGAAGCCATGTTGGAATTTTCGCCCGCGCCAATCACGAGCCTCTACGTTCATGTCCCGTTCTGCGCGCAGAAATGCGAATACTGCGCATTCTATTCAGAAGCATCGTCTGGCGAACTCATCAATCGCTACGTCCTCGCACTCGTCCGCGAACTGGAAATCGTCGCAACCGATCTGAAACCGAAAACAATTTTTTTCGGCGGTGGCACGCCGTCGCTATTGAATTTGCGTCAGTGGGAAACCATTTTGCGCGCCATGGAAAAATTAAATCTGCTAGGTGCGGAAGAATTCACCGTCGAGAGCAATCCCGCAACCGTCTCGGCGGATAAATCAAAACTGCTCCGCGATTTCGGTGTGAACCGCATCTCCATGGGTGTTCAGTCGCTTGATGAAAAATTGCTCGACCGGCTCGGCCGCATCCATTCGCGCGAACAGGTTTTCAAATCCTTCGACATTTTGCGCGCCGCCGGTTTTGAAAATATTAATCTCGATTTGATGTTCGCCATTCCCACGCAAACGATGGAAATCTGGCGCGCGACTTTGAACGAAGCCATGGCGATGCAGAGCGAACATCTTTCCAGTTACGAAGTCATTTACGAAGATGACACGCCGCTCTATGAACAGCTCAAGGCTGGCGAGTTTTCCGTGGACGAAGAACTCGCCTGCGCAATGTATGAAGAACTGATTTCCGCCGCCACCAAACGCGGTTTTCACCAATATGAAATCGCTAATTTTGCGCGCGGCGAATTAAACAGCGAAAAAATTCCCGAGAGCGCCTGCAAGCATAATGTCAATTACTGGCGCGGTGGAAATTTCTACGGCCTCGGTCCCAGCGCGACCGGCTACGTGCGCGGCGTTCGGACGAAGAATTGGGCGAACACGCCGCTCTATTGCGATCAGTTGGAAAAAGGCCAACGCGCGATTGAATCCAGCGAGGAACTGCCGCCACTGCGCCGCGCCGGCGAAATCGCTGCGTTCGGTTTACGCATGAACGCCGGCTGGCCGTTTGCCGATTTCAAGCGCACGACTGATTTTGATTTACGGAACGAATGGGATTCCGAAATGAATCAATTGGCCGAGCGCGGTTGGGCCAAACGCGATGCCGAAAAATTCCATCTCACGCATCAAGGCTTACGTTTCGCTGATGCGGCGGCAGAAATGTTTCTGCGCTGAAATCAACCTTGCGGCAGCCGCACGGTAAAAGTTGTTCCCGCATTTTCCTCGCTCGTTACTTCAATCGTGCCGCCGTGTGCTTCGACGATGGCTTTGGCGATGGCAAGTCCAAGTCCGGAATTCCCCGCGCCGGTGCGCGATGTATCGGCGCGGAAAAATCTCCCAAAAACTTGCGGTAGATTTTCAGCCGTGATTCCCTGCCCTGTGTCCGCCACGGTTAAAACAGCCAAACCATTTTGTGATTCCAGCTTCACGCGCACTTCGCCTTCGGGCTTGTTGTATTGAATCGCGTTGGTCAAAAGATTGGTGACGACTTGCGCGAGCCGTTCGGAATCGCCAATGATTTCGATGGGTTCAGCTTCAACGGAAATTTTCACAGCGCGCTCATCTGCGAGCGGCGACACGAGTCCCGCACAATCAGAAACTGTTTTTGAAAAATCGAATTGCTGACGCTTCAAGATTTCCTGCCCGGCGTCGAAACGCGCCAAAGCGAGCAGTGACTCAATCAATTTCCGCATCCGCTGCGCGGCACGCTGGCAGGCCTCGACGGTTTGTTTGTAACTGGCGGCATCGCGCTCGCGGTTCAGCGCGGCTTGCGTTTGTGTGAGGATGACGGAAACTGGAGTTCGTAATTCATGCGCTGCATCTGACGCAAATTGTTTCTGCTGCGCGAACGCAGTTTCCAGTCGGGCGAAGGTAGAATTCAAAACGGCGGCGAGCTGGCCAAGTTCGCTTTCGGCCTCGGCGACGTTGATACGCTGCGACAAATCACCGGCAGAAATTTTTACCGCCGTCGCGCTTATTTCCGAGACCGGTCGCAACGCGCGCCCGACGAACCACCAACCGCCCGCAAGTCCGACAATCAGCACCGTTCCACCGACCAGTAGCAGACTTAAGGCTGTTCGCCGCAGGTCTTTCAACTCTGGCGCAACGGAGCAGCCAACGGTGACAATTTCCTCGGAGGGCAACTGGCTGGCGGCTTCGCGATACGTTTCGTAGCTAACCAGTTTTACTGGCAGTCCGCCCTTGCCAACTGTGTCGTCAACCTGATTCACCGGCTGAAAAAAATTGTCGGAATTATGCAGACGATTATCCGGCTGATTCGTCGTGGCGGCGATTTGATCGCCGTCGCGATTGACGATACGATAATAGTAATGATGCGGATCGATGGCCTCGAAGAAATGTATATCCTGCGTGGGCAAAGTGAATTCAGGAAAGCGCCGGCCATTGCGATCAGGAAAATTCTCACCCGGAAAATTTTGCTCGGGCGGCAAACTCTCCGGCGGCGGGCCGTCAAAATTTTGTCCGCGCTGGAACTGGCCGGGCGGCGGACGGTTACCATTCAGCCCGCGCTGCGGCGGACGATGCAGGGCGTTTGCAAGCACGCCGATGCGGCGGTGCAATTCCTGATCTACCTGCCGAAATTGACGGTTGCGATCCAGTTGATACGCGGTGATGCCAAAGCCTGCGAGCACGATGATGAGAATCAGGCCATACCAGATTTGCAATCGCCACTTAATGGATTTGAAAATTTTCATTCGATGCAATAGCCGTGGCCGCGCCGCGTGGCGATAAATTCAGCACCAAGCTTTTTACGCACGTTGGAAACGTGAACGTCCAAAAGATTGGAAAGCGAACTTTCGTTTTCGTCGAACAGATGTTCGTAAAGTTGTGTGCGACTGACGACTTCGCCGCGATGCAACGCGAGAAATTCTACGAGCGCGTATTCACGCGCGGTGATTTCCACCGCTTTATCCTTGAAGAAAACATTGCGTGCGGCGGTGTCAATTTTCACGTCGCCGATTTCAATGACGTTCGTCGTCTTGTTTGCGCTGCGGCGGATGATGGCGCGCAGGCGGGCAAAAACTTCTTCGAGGTCGAACGGCTTGACGACGTAATCGTCCGCGCCGGTGTCGAGGCCTTTCACGCGGTCGCGCGTCTGATCGCGCGCGGTGAGCATGAGGACGGGAGTTTTTTTCGTTTTGCGGAGACGCTTGAGGATTTCCCAGCCGTCCATTCCCGGCAACATCACATCGAGCACAATCGCGTCGTAATCCGTGCCTTCGGCGTTGAAGAGGCCGTCGTCGCCGTTGTCGGCGGTGTCCACGGCGTAACCTTCCTCGCGCAACGCCTGGGCGAGGCTCGCGAGCAAATCGGGTTCATCTTCAACGATGAGAATTCTCATGTGTTTGTGCGCGGAAATTCATAACACGGCCGCGCACGGTCGTCACGTTCGCAAAATGAACCTTAAGGTGAGATGAAGAAAATAATTGCGCAGCGCTGCGCAAAATTTGGTTAGCTTCACGTTCGCTTAAGGTTCGCTCACGTAAAATGGCGACATAAAAACTCAAATTCACACCCAACGGAAATTGAACTTCACCGCCGCACTGACTGGAATTTTCTTCGCGCTTGCGATTTTCGCGCAGGCGGCCGACCCGCGCACGAATTCGTGGTTCACAACTTATTCCAGCCAATACGCGCGCATCTATACGAACAACGCCATGAAGACCGCTGGCACGGCGTTGACAACGTGGAGCAACGGCTCGCAGACACAATCGACGCCGGCGTATTGCGGCGTGCAGGAAGTTTATTCATCGTCCAATTCGGTTTACATCCGCAGCACCGGGCTGGCGGGCTATACGATGGGGCCGTGGCAAAACGGCTCGTTTCCAAATTTACCGTCCAACCAGAAAATTCTTTATCGCGTGCCGCGCACGAACAACGTGACGACGACCAAGACCATCACCGGCGGCGGGCAAATCGGAATTTTTGTGGACGGCGTGGAGATGTTCAACAGCTGGGACGCGTTTGCGTGGAACGGCTCGGCAGAAGTCAGCGCGGGCAACACGACTTATTATTGGAACCGGGATGCGTATGTGAACGAAGGCGCGACGTTCGACGCGGGCAACGCGCACCAGCAGAACACCGGCACTTATCATTACCACGCCAATCCGCCCGCGTTGCGTTATCTCCTCGGCGACCATGTGGATTACAACTCCAGCACCAAGACGTTTTCCGAGTCCACCAACACGCCGACGAAACATTCGCCGATTCTCGGCTGGGTGGCGGATGGGTTTCCGATCTACGGGCCGTATGGTTATTCCGTTTCCAACAACGCGAGCAGCGGCATCCGCCGGATGGTTTCCGGTTATGTAATCCGCAACGGCAGTTACGGCACGAGCAATCTCACCGCGAACGGCCGCTCGACGATTCCGCAATGGGCGGTGCGCCTCTTCAACGTCGCGTCAAATATCACCGCCGGCCCCACTGTCAGCACGACGTATCCGCTCGGCCGTTACATGGAGGACAATGATTTTCTCGGCGACCACGGCATTGCGCCCGGCACGAACACCTACGACCTCGATGAATATAACGGCCGCTGGTGCGTGACGCCGGAGTTTCCGAACGGCACTTACGCCTACTTCGTCGCCGTTGCGAGCGACGGCACGCCGGTGTTTCCCTACAACATCGGCCGCGGAATGTATGGCGCGAACGCGGGCGGCTCGGTCACGAGCATTTCGGAAACTGTCGTAACCAATTTCTACGGCGGACCGAACTCCGTGCCGTCGCTCAACACACCCACGGTGAAAAATGGCGCAGTCACTTTGACGTGGAGCGCGACGGAAGGCGGCACTTACATGGTGCAATCCACGACCAATTTTTCAACGTGGACGACTAATTCAGCTTTCGTTTCCGCAGTATTAAACTCAGCGAGCTACACAAACAATCCCACGGACAAATACCGTTTCTATCGCGTCGCGCAAACAGCCTTGGCCACTTACGATTCGCCCGGAACAGGCGGTTACTCCGGCGGCGGCGGTAGCGCGACGTTTTCAGCGCCAGGCGGCAGCGTGAGCCGCGGCAATGGCACAAACATCACTTTGACCATCACTCTTTCAACCGGCGGCTCAAACCCGCCGACTTTGCCGCCCGCCAACGCGCCCATCACCAGCGTCACGCTTGGCTCGCTTACCGCCACCAGCTCATCCGACACAACGTCTGGCACCGTGTTGGCCAGCTTCACGATTCCGTCCAACGCCACCACCGGCGCACAAAATGTCGTCGTCACTTTTGGCATTCCACCGGGGCGAAGTCAGGCCCCGACCTTCACGTTGACCGGCGGCTTCACCATCAACCCGTGATTCAACTTCCATGAAAAATATTTTTACCGCCGTGATTTTGTCTGTGCTTGCGGGAAAGGTTTTTGCCGACCCGCAAATCACTTCGTGGTTCACGCTCGACTCCGGAAAGTTCGCGCAAATCTACCGCACCGTTGCCGAGAAAAATTCCGGCCAGACCGAAACAACTTGGAGCAACGGCCGGAATACGCAGTCGCAGCCTGCATATTGCGGTGTGCAGAAAGTCGTTTCGTCGTCCAACTGGATTTACGTTTTCAGCACCGGCCTCGGCAGCCAGATCATGGGGCCGTGGCAGAATGGCTGGTTTCCCAACCTGCCCACCGACCAGCATTTTATTTTTGCGATCCCGCGTCATCCGAAAGTTCAGACCGGAAATAATTTTAATCATCTCGGCGAAATCGGCATGTTCGTGGACGGCGTGCGGATGTTTGATGCCGGGGATGCGTGGTCTTACTCCAGCACGGCCGGCCGCGATTTCGGTCCCGGCGGCGGCGGTGGCAACGGCGACCGCGTCTGGAACCGCGACGCGTTTCCAAACGAAAGCCGGACTTTCGACGCGTCTTACGCGCACCAGCAAAATCGCGGCACTTATCATTATCATGTCGAACCCATCGCGCTGCGCTACGAACTCGGCGACCACGTTGATTTTGATGCCGCGACAAAAACTTATCGCGAGAGCCGCAACACGCCGCAAAAACATTCGCCCATTCTCGGCTGGATGCAGGATGGTTTTCCGCTTTACGGGCCTTACGGTTATTCCAATCCGACCAATCCCGCGAGCGGTTTGCGGCGGATGGTTTCCGGTTTCGTTTTGCGCAACGGCGAAAACGGCACGGACAATCTCGCGCAAACCGGTCGCACCACTTTGCCCGCGTGGGCGGTTCGTGAACAACCTTTCAACGCCACACAAACCGGCCCGGCGGTGAACCAAAAACGTCCGCTGGGATATTACATCGAAGACTACGCCTATCTCGGCGACTGCGGAAAAACTATGGGCAAAGATTTTGACCTCGACGAACTCAATGGCCGCTGGTGTGTCACACCCGATTTTCCGCAGGGCACTTACGCCTACTTCACGACAATTGATGCGAGCGGTCAGCCCGTCTATCCTTACAACATGGGTCGGCGATTTCATGGCTATCCAAACGGGCAACTGGTTCGGGGCGTTTTCGAAGCGGTGACGACAAATTTCGTCGCGCATCCGGTCACAAACTTGAAGACTGCCACCGCCAACAACAAAACGCTGACTTGGAATGCCAGCAACGGCAATTACGATTCGAAATGAAGCTAACGCAGAATATATTTTTCCTCCTTGCGATATTTTGTTGCGTTAATTTCGTCTCAGCCGCCACGTTGCAAATTGAAATCACGCCCAAAGTTTCCGGAGAAAATTTGCAGCCTGCGTCATTCCGTTATCAAACTTCAGCGGGCGAAACTTTTTCAATCACTCGCGTCAGCTATCTCGTCAGCGATTTCGCGCTGCAACGCAACGATGGCTCGTGGCTGGAGATTTCCAATTCCGTCGCGTGGCTGGATTTCGAGCAAAACCGAAATTCGATCTGGCTCGAAAAAATTCCGGCGGGCGAATTTTGCTCCGTGCGCTTTCTCGTCGGATTGAACACCAATCTGAACCACGCTGACATCGCGCAATTTCCTGCGAGCCATCCGCTGAATCCAAACCTGAATGGATTGCACTGGAGCTGGCAGGGCGGATTTATTTTTCTCGCACTGGAAGGCTTGTGGCGCAACGCGAACGGCGAACTGGACGGCTGGGCGTATCACCTCGCACGCGACACGAACGCCACGCGCATCACGCTCGCCACGCCGCTCGTCGTCACGAACGAAACGAAATTGGAAATGGATTTTGATCTGGCGACTTTATTGAACGCACCGCAACCACTTTCGTTTGGCAAAGACGGTTCGTCCACGCACTCGCGCGATGGCGATCCGATTTCCGCTGCGCTGAAAAAAAATCTGGTGGGCTCGTTTTCGGTGCATCGCATCAGCAATTTGACCGACGCAGAAATTGCTGTCGCGCACCCCAAGCCGCTGTATCTGCCGGAAAAATTTACGCCGTATCAATTCCAGATGAGTGCGACGTTTCCGATTCCCGATTTGCCGCGCGACAATCCGCTGACGGTCGAACGCGTGGCGCTCGGCAAAGCTTTATTTTTTGACAAACAACTTTCCATCAACAACGCGCAGTCGTGCGCGGATTGTCACGCACCGGAAAAAGCGTTCACGGACGGACGCCGCACGGCACGCGGCGCGGAAGGAGAATTTGGCACGCGCAATTCCATGCCGTTGTTTAATCTCGCCTGGAAAAAAGAATTCTTCTGGGATGGCCGCGCGAAAAATTTGCGGGAACAAGTTTTACAGCCGATTCAAAATCCGATTGAGATGCATCAGTCGCTGACGAATCTTTGCACAAAATTGCGCGCAACGGACAAAACTGATTACGCGAAGTTATTTTCTGCCGCGTTCGGTTCGCCCGAAATCACAGCAGAAAAGATTTCACTCGCGCTGGAAACTTTTTTGCTGACACTCACTTCGTTCAACGCCAAGTTTGACCGTGTGCTGCGCGGCGAGGAGAAATTCACGGCGGAAGAGCAGCGCGGGTTTGAATTGTTCTCCACGGAATACGATCCGCGGCGCGGACAATTCGGCGCGGATTGTTTTCATTGCCACGGCGGACCGCTGTTTCAGAGCCAGAGTTTCGCCAACAACGGATTGGATTCTGATTTCAGCGACCTTGGACGCGCAAATGTCACTGGCAAAGATTCCGACAAAGGCAAATTCGCCACGCCGTCACTGCGGAATGTCGCATTGACCGCGCCCTACATGCACGACGGACGGTTTCAGACTTTGGAGGAGGTGGTCGAACATTATACGACCGGCATGAAGCGCAGTGCGACGCTTGACCCAAATCTCGCCAAGCATCCTGATGGCGGCGTGCCGTTGAGCGATGTAGACAAGCGTGCGCTGGCGGCTTTTCTAAAAACGTTGACGGACGCACAGTTTTCTTCCGCCGGAAAATAATTTCAGAATTTTTCCGCCTTAACGTTGGCTTAAGGTTGTTTCAGGTAGATTGGCCACATGAAAAGTGAAGCCGGATGCAGCACCAAAAGAATAAATATCACCAGCGAGGAACTGGTGACGTTCGCGGTGCGCGTGGTCTTCAAAAAATAACGGAGGAACTATGAAACACCTCTTGCCCACAACCGAAATCAAACATTGGATGCTGGTGGATGATAACGTCAGCGTTCTGGAACTGGTCTCCGCGCTGGTGGAAAATTTGACAGATGCGCCTGTTGAAAAATTTATTTCGCCACAACTAGCGTTGGCGGCATTGGCAGAAGCGCCGGAGAAATATGCAGTGGTGATCACCGATTTTGAGATGCCGGGAATGGACGGCGTGGAACTGTGCCGCCGGATGTTGGCGCTCGCACCCAAACAAAAAATCATTTTGGCGACGGGCAGCGGATTCTTCACGAAGGCGGCGGCGCAGCACGCGGGGTTTAGCGGACTACTGAACAAGCCTTTTCCGATTGAGGCGCTGGTCGCGACACTGATTGAAGCGGGAGTTGAAATGGGATTACTGACCCACGTTTAAAAAATTTGCACCTGAACAAAACAACAAAAACAAAACTATGAAAACAAAAATGACATTGGCAATGGTGGCCATCGGCGCTCTGGCGCTGGCGGCTAACGCACAGGACAACACTCCACCCTCCGACAGCCAGCCGCCGACGCAGCACGCC
>Ga0214164_1000231_pt1 | contig 38694 bp, 40 predicted proteins | sample TroBogepilimnion_13_FD_153003 | JGI IMG/M metagenome (GOLD analysis project Ga0214164, IMG submission 153003) | Freshwater microbial communities from Trout Bog Lake, WI - Practice 03JUN2009 epilimnion v4 | ecosystem: Environmental > Aquatic > Freshwater > Lake > Epilimnion/Euphotic zone ...
CGCAAAATGGTGACCCCGCATCGGTCTCATTTGATGCCGCCACAAAAGCCATCGCTGCAAATTCAAATTACTTAATTGTTGATACCGCCGGACGGTTGCACACCAAGAGCGACTTGATGGATGAACTTGGAAAAGTTCGTCGCGTAATTGAAAAGCTAACTCCGGTGGATGAAGTTCTATTAGTTGTTGATGCGACCACCGGACAAAATGGAATAAATCAAGCAAAGATCTTTACCCAAAGCGTTAACGTGACCGGATTAATTCTTACCAAGATGGATGGTTCGGCACGAGGCGGTGTTGCACTCGCTATCGAACGCGAGACCGGGATTCCGATCAAATTTGTTGGCACGGGGGAGTCGGCCAATGACTTTGCGCCTTTTGATGCGCCGGCCTACCTAACCGGGCTCTTCGAAGGCTAAATCCCACGCTTGATCCTGCCTCCTGTTAATAAGGATGTAACAAAAGACCGAAAACTGTCACCAGTTTGAAACTCAATTAGGCACAAGTTTGTAACGCAAGACCGCCAATCTACGGCTATCTCAATGGCGAGTAACTCCTCTATTTAATAGGAGCAAGAATGAATTTCAATACTGGCGATACAGCTTGGATTCTTGTAGCTGCAGCCCTCGTACTTCTAATGACCCCTGGACTTGCCTTCTTCTATGGCGGAATGGTTCGCGGTAAGAATGTACTTGGAATGTTGGCACAAAACTTTGTAACCATGGGCGTTGTAAGCGTTCTTTGGATTACAGGTGTTTATAGCTTGGCATTTAGCGGAAAAGGAAAATGGATTGGTGATCTTCATCAATTTGGCCTTAACCATATTTGGCAACAAGCGACTGGCTTTGAAACGCTAACAATTCCACCATTGGTATTTTGTGCATTTCAATTGATGTTCGCGATTATCACTCCAGCACTTATTACTGGTGGAACTGCTGATCGTATTAAGTTTGGTGCCTGGACTGTATTTAGTGGTCTTTGGTTAGTACTTGTGTACGCACCTGTCGCACACTGGGTCTTCTCGCCAAGCGGTTGGTTATTTAAGTTAGGCGCACTCGATTTTGCGGGCGGAACCGTTGTTCACGCAAATGCCGGTGCTGCCGCACTTGCCGTTGTTCTTGTAATTGGAAAGCGCAAAGGCTGGCCAAAAGAGCGTATGCGTCCACACAACGTTCCCTTCGTACTACTCGGAGCTGGACTCCTATGGTTCGGCTGGTTCGGCTTTAACGCCGGATCTGCACTAAGTGCAAACACACTTTCTGCATTCGCCTTCGTAAATACCAATACCGCAACCGGCGCGGCACTGCTCGCCTGGTTGATCACGGAAAAAATTCGCGATGGTCACGCAACAACTCTTGGCGCTGCCTCTGGCGCAGTTGCAGGTCTAGTTGCAATTACCCCTGCTTGCGGTTTCGTAAGCCCAATGGGTTCAATCGCGATTGGCTTTGCAGCCGGCGTAATTTGTTGCCTAGCTGTTGGTCTAAAGAACATCTTCAAGTTTGACGATGCCCTTGATGTTGTTGGAGTTCACTTGGTTGGCGGTGTTCTTGGAGCACTTCTAATCGGACTCTTCGCAACCAAGATGACTAACTCAGCAGGATCAAATGGATTCTTCTACAACGGTGGTTGGACTTTGATGGGTCACCAAGCAGTAGCAGTACTTGCTGTTGTGGCTTACTCATTCATTGCAACCTACATCTTGGCGCAGATCATGGATAAGACCGTCGGACTTCGCGTCTCTGAAGAGGCCGAGTATGAAGGTCTTGACCGTTCACAACATGGCGAATCTGCCTACGAAACAGCCAACTAAGGATTAACTAAAGATAGGTGGAGAAATGAAACTTATTACAGCAATCATCAAGCCATTTAAGTTAGATGATGTAAAAAGCGCACTTCAGGCTTTTGGGATAACTGGAATGACAGTCTCTGAAGCAAGTGGTTTTGGTCGCCAACGTGGACACACAGAGGTTTATCGCGGCGCTGAATACACAGTCGATCTAGTGCCAAAGGTTCGCCTTGAAGTACTAGTCGATTCTGCAGAAGCAGAGAAAGTAATTGATGTAATCGTTAAGGCCGCATCAACCGGATCAATTGGTGATGGAAAAGTTTGGTCATCACCGGTCGATAACATCGTTCGTGTCCGCACGGGCGAGCGTGGAGTTGATGCGATTTAGTTAGAGTACCTCCGTGGGAACTCGAGAGCGCCGGGATCGGTCTGATCAGATCGACCTGGAACTCTCGAGTTCTTTTATTTCTGCCGCCGAAAAGTTTCTAGGCAAAAGCAATTCCACAACACTGTGCGCGGTTGGTGGTTATGGCCGGGGCGAGCTTTCACCGGGATCTGATTTAGATATTTTGATTTTGCATGACGGAACGGCGAAAAGTGAAAGCCTTACTGAATTTGTAAATGCATTTTTGTATCCGCTCTGGAGTAGCGGTAGGGCGGTTGACCATTCGGTTCGAACCCGAACTGAAACTCGTGAAATTGCGGCGCAAGATTTGCGTGTTGCCATGGGGCTTCTCGACATTCGTTATTTGACGGGCAATCAGGATCTCTTTACCGAAGTTGAAAGCGATTCGCTTCAATCATGGCGTAAAAACACAAAGCGAAACTTCCCACAACTCCGTGACTCAATTAAGGAGCGAGCAGAACGCTCTGGAGAGTTAGCTTTCTTACTTGAACCCGATCTCAAAGAGGCGCGTGGTGGTCTTAGAGATATAAATGCACTTCGAGCGATCGAGAAATCGGGAGCGATTTCACTCTCTCTAGATCGAGTGGCTGCGGCCGAAGCGCTCCTGGCAAATGTACGCGATTGCCTGCACTCGATTTTGAGCAAGCCGCGCGATCAACTTATGTTGACCGAACAAGACCAGGTTGCCGAACTATTGAAATATAACGATGCCGATGCCCTCATGTTGGATATCGCTAAGGCGGCCAGATCCGTCGATTATGTAATGGATTTAACTTGGCACCGGTTGGATCAAGAAAATTCAAAAACAATTTTTAAACGTAAGAGTTCTGTTCAAATTGCAAAGGGATTAGTAATATCTAAGGGCGAAGTAACAATCGCTCCTGACTTTGAAATTGCAAATGATCCAGAAATTGGACTTCGCGCGGCCGCTGCTGCTGCGCAACGCGGATTACCACTATCGATTGATGCCTGTATCGCGATGGCCGAAAACTTTGCCAATCTTCCAACACCTTGGCCAAGGCAATCTCGCGAGGATCTAGTTTCGCTGATAGGTGCCGGCAAGGAAATGATTCGAGTTTTTGAAGCGTTAGATCAAGAAGAACTGGTTGAAAAATGGATTCCAGAGTGGGCCCATGTACGGTTCTTACCACAACGAAATGTTCTGCATCATCACACCGTGGATCGTCATATGTTGGAAACCGCGGTTCATGCCGCAGCATTAACAAGAACTGTTAAGCGCCCAGATCTACTTCTTGTGGCCGCGCTTTTGCATGACATTGGCAAGGGTTACCCAGATCAAGATCACTCAGAATATGGCGCCGAACTGATCGGCCCGGTAGCACGTCGAATGGGGTTCTCGACAGAAGATATTTCAACTCTGGAAGTCTTGGTTAAAGAACACCTATTGCTCTCTACTGTTGCAACTAGGCGTGATCTAGATGACCCACAGACGATTCAATTCGTTGTTGAAAAAGTTAAGAACCCAGATGTGCTTCAACTTCTACACGCCTTAAGCATTTCTGATGGGGAAGCAACAGGTCGGACAGCTTGGAGTGATTGGAAGGCCAACTTAGTCGCGTCACTTGTTTCAAAGGTGCTTGCTGCTATGTCTGGAACTAAGCCAGTGGCCGAACCCGAATTAGCGCTGCCAAAAACACTTGTCGGAGATTTCTCTTTAACCATGAGTAACGCTTCAGGTGTGATTGATATTGAGATTGTTGCCCGAGATCAAGTTGGATTGCTCTCTATTGTTGCCGGCATCTTCACGATTTCTAGATTAGAAGTTAGATCAGCCCGTACGAAAACAATTGACGATATTGCGGTCATGCGCTGGACGGTATCGCCCGATCCGAATGCCGAAGTTCCAACGCAAGAAAAGTTATTGGAGTTAATTTCCAGAGGCATGGCAGGGGAGTTAGACCTGGCTAGACGAATTGATGATCGAGTTAATTCCTATCGAAAGTATCCAGGTATTCCAACTCCGCCACCAATTGTTTCGGCGATAAATGACATCGCAACAAATGCGACGGTTATCGAAGTTCGAATGCATGATCGCCCGGGAGTTTTATTTACGGTTGCGAAAGCGATTTCACGATTCGGCGTTGACATTAGATCGGCAATCGTTTCAACCTTAGGCGCCGAGGCATTCGACACCATTTATGTATCGGATATATCCGGCAATGCACTAACCGAGGGCCAAGCCAAATTACTTGCCAATCAAGTGGAAAATATTCTTCTGACTTCAAACTGAACAGACTGAATCCAGATCCAACGTCGCAATGCGATCGAGTAGGCTACCGACGTGTTCGATTCCTTATCAGCCAAATTTGCGGGGGCATTCTCAGCTCTTCGTGGCAAAGGACGACTTAAAGCTGACGACTTAGCCGATATCTCGGCCGAGATTAAGCGCGCACTTCTTGATTCAGATGTTTCGATAGCGGTTGCTGAAAAATTTGTCGCAAAAATTGAAGAGCGCTCCCTTGCTGTTTTGGATGAGGTAAATAAATCAACCAATCCTTCACAAGCGGTTTTCAATATCGTCAACGAGGAATTGACCGCAATTCTTGGAGGCAGCGCACGGCGAATTCGAATTGCTAAACGTCCGCCAACTGTAATTTTGTTAACCGGTTTACAAGGAGCTGGTAAAACTTCTCTTGCGGGAAAACTTGCCAAGTGGCTTAAGGACCAAGGCAACACTCCGATTCTTGTTGCATCCGATCTTCAAAGACCTAATGCCGTCACTCAACTACAAGTTGTTGGTGAATCTGTCGGCGTGCCCGTCTTCGCACCCGAACCTGGCAATGGAGTCGGAGATCCAGTAAGAGTTGCGAAGGATGGAATCAAGTTCGCAACAGAGAAACTTCACAACATCGTAATTGTTGATACCGCCGGTCGCCTCGGTGTTGATGCTGAATTAATGAAGCAGGCGAAAGATATTCGCGATGCGATAAATCCCGATGAAGTTCTCTACGTGGTTGATGCCATGGTCGGCCAGGATGCGGTCCGTACCGCCGAAGCATTCTTAGCAGGAGTCGGTTTTGATGCCGTCGTCTTAACAAAACTCGATGGTGATGCTCGTGGTGGCGCCGCGCTTTCAATAACCGAAGTTACCGGCAAGCCAATCATGTTCGCCGCTACCGGAGAGAAAGTTGGCGATTTCGATCTCTTCTATCCAGATCGCATGGCCTCACGAATCTTGGGTCTTGGCGATATTCAAACTTTGGCGGAGACCGCAAAAGGCGCAATGGATGCCGAAACAACAGCAAAGTTTGAGAAGAAATTTATTGAGGGCGAAGATTTCACACTCGATGATTTCCTAGCTCAATTAGAAGCGATGAAAAAGATGGGCTCTATGACTAAGTTGCTCGGAATGATTCCGGGAGCAAATTCTGGAGCGATGAAAAAACAGTTAGAACAATTTGACGATAAAGAATTAGTAAAGACGCAATCGATAGTTCAATCTATGACTCCATTGGAAAGAAACGACCCAAAGGTATTAAACGGTTCAAGGCGTGCTCGAATTGCACAGGGAAGTGGTCGCCAAGTTTCAGAAGTTAATTCACTCGTTGAAAGATTTACTGCGGCGCAAAAGATGATGAAGCAGATGCGAACCGGAAAGGGCGGTATGCAACTTCCTCCTGGGATGCAGATGCCATCTGGAGTAGGTGGTGTAGGTGGAATGGGTGCTCCAGCCATCTCAAAGCCAAAGGTTGCGCCTAAGAAGAAATCGCGTTCTGGAAATCCGGCTAAGCGGGCGCTGGAAAGTTAATCGCCTTCAATTTGGTCCATCTGCCCTCGGCTGGCAGAATTGGCCTCCTGCAAGGGGCCCTCTACCCCCAAGCGATCTGGGCCAAACCGGCACAGCAATAAAAAATAGGTTTGAAATTGAAGTGACGCTCCCACTGTCATGGAAATTGATTACCGCTTAACTCAAGGAGAAAGCCTTCGTGGCCGTAAAAATTCGTTTAATGCGTTTAGGAAAGATCCGTACTCCTCATTTCCGTATTGTTGTTTCGGATTCACGTGCAGCTCGTAACTCACGTGCGATTGAAGAGATCGGTCGTTATTCACCAAGCACAGAGCCATCACTGATTGAAGTTAAATCAGAACGCGCTCAGTACTGGTTATCTGTTGGTGCACAACCAACCGAAGCTGTAGAGGCGCTACTAAAAATTACAGGTGACTGGCAAAAGGCTAAGGGCCTTCCAGGAACCGAAGGAACTCTGCGCAAGATTGCACCAAAGCCAAGCAAGCTAATTGCTTACGAAGCTGCGGTTAAAGAAGCACAAAATGAGCCAGCAGATGGCGCAACAACTCTTAAGAAGAAGGCTGCAGATAAGTTAGCTGCAAAGTCTGCTCCAGTTGTTGAAGAAGCAGCTCCAGTTGCCGAAGAAGTTGCAGCAGTTGAAGAAACTCCAGTAGCAGCAGTTGAAGAGACTCCTGTTGCCGTTGAAGAAACTCCTGCTGAAGCACCTGCCGAAGAAGCGGCTGCCGAATAATTATGATCGATGAAGCTCTAGAACATTTGGTTAAGGGCATCGTCGATAATCCTGGTGATGTTGTAATCACTACAAAGGATCATCGTCGTGGAACAACGCTTGAAGTTCGTGTTCACCCAGATGACATTGGCAAGGTAATTGGTCGCAATGGCCGTACCGCTCGTGCGCTTCGCACTGTAGTTAGTGCAATTGCAGGTCGTTCAGTTCGCGTCGATCTCATCGAGGCTGACGAGGCTCGCTAAAAGTGCTTCTAGTCGTTGCTCGAATCGGGCGCGCACATGGAGTCTTAGGTGAAGCAACGATTGAAGTTCGCACCGACCAACCAGAAGATCGATTTTATGTTGGGTCAGTTCTTCAAACTGATCCAACAAATTTCGGCCCATTAACTATCAATTCAGTCCGTGATCACAACGGAACTTTGTTGCTCGGTTTCGAGGGAATAAGCGATCGAAATCAAGTCGAAAAACTTAGAAATGTCCTCCTTCTCGCTGATGTTGATATCCATGCAGATTCGACGGAAGATGATTTTCATGTCCAGGAATTACTTGGCTGCATCGTTACAACCGATACCGGCTTAGAACTTGGACCCGTAGTTGAAGTTGTTAACTTGCCGGGTCAAGATTTGCTAGCGGTAGAACGTAATGGCAAAGATATCTTGATTCCTTTTGTAAAGGCGATCGTCCCTGAGGTTGATGTGATTAATAAAAAGATAAAGGTGATCCCACCCGAAGGATTGCTTGATGAGTAATCGTTTTGATGTAATCACAATATTTCCCGAATATTTCAGCCCGCTCGATCTCTCCTTAATCGGCAAGGCTAAGAAAGCCGGGTTAATATCTGTCGGTATTCACGATCTTCGAACCCAAACAAGCGATGTGCACGGCTCGGTTGATGACACCCCATATGGCGGTGGCGCCGGGATGGTTATGTCGCCAGAGCCTTGGGGAAAAGCTATCGATGTAGTGGCCTCAGAATTTCCAGATTTAACTCATGAGTTAATCGTTCTCACTCCAGCAGGAAAGAAGTTAACCCAAGAATTAGCTGAGGAATTAGTTTCTTCTGATCATCTTATTTTTGCCTGTGGTCGCTATGAAGGTATAGATATCCGCGTTACCGACTATTACAAATCACAACCGAATTTTAAGGTTCGAGAAATTTCGATCGGCGACTATGTGTTAGGCGGCGGTGAAGTTGCAACGCTAGTAATAATGGAGGCGATTATTCGCCTAATCCCTGGCGTTATAGGTAACCCGGATTCACTTTCTGAAGAGTCACATTCCATCGTGGGGGATGACGGCTCACTTGTTGAATATCCAAATTACACAAAGCCGCAAGAGTGGCGCGGGCTAAAAGTTCCCGATGTCTTGCTTTCGGGAAATCATGGCGAAATCGCAAAGTGGCGTTTAGCACAGGCCCAAATTCGCACTAAAAACCTGAATAGTTAATTAAAAGTTACTTTCTAACTCGCGAGTAACCGTATTGGGTGAGGTAAGTTCTACCTATGGCCAGCATTGATCCAAAGATCCAATCTCGCTTGATCCGTGATTTGGAACCAGATGTTGCTGTTGAATTAGAGCGACATATGAAGATCGCCAAAGACTGGTACCCACATGAATATGTCCCATGGAGTGAAGGTCGCAACTTTCCCGGCCCACTAAATGGCGATGCTTGGGAAGCGAAAGATTCTAAACTCACGGCAATCGCACAAGATTCTTTGGTTTTGAATTTATTGACTGAAGATAATCTTCCGAGCTATCACACCGAGATTGCCATCTCGATGGGCCGCGATGGTGCTTGGAATACTTGGATTAATCGTTGGACCGCCGAGGAGGCGCGCCACTCGATCGTGATTCGCGATTACTTAATGGCCACCCGTGGCGTTGATCCAAATGAACTTGAAGACCTTCGCATGGCGCACATGCAAGTTGGATACGAAACTCCTTACGACAACGATATGTTGCATACCGTTGCTTATGTTTCGTTCCAAGAACTCGCTACTCGAATTTCCCATCGCAACACCGGGCGAATCGCTAATGATGATATTGCTGAAGGAATGCTCGCTCGCGTCGCCCTTGATGAAAATTTGCACATGCTCTTCTACCGAAATCTATTGGGCAAGGCTCTTGATCTCGAACCAAATGCCGCAATGATTGCTATCAAAGATGTTGTAACCAATTTCCAAATGCCTGGAGCAGGTATGCCGGGATGGGGACGAAAGTCAGTCGGTATTGCACTAGCTGGAATTTATGACCTGCAACTTCACCTAGAAGATGTTGTTGCACCAGTGCTCCGTGCTTGGAATATCTTTGATCGAACCGATCTCACGGGCGAAGGCGAAAAGGCTCGCCAAGAGTTGGCCGATTTCATCAAGGCCGCAGAAGCCGATGTCGCTAAGTTCATTGAAAAGCGCGATACCCATTTTGATCGACTTATTGCCCGCGGCCAACAGCCCGTGCACCTAGATCGCCAAGTTTTGGAGCGCTAATTTCCACAGGTCGGGAATATTTCCGACACACCGCGGTGTTGATTAGGTAACCACCTACTTTTAGGACAATATCCGCCACATGGCAACAGATTACGATACCCCGCGAAAAACGGATGAAGAGTTACACGAAGAGTCGCTCGAAGAGCTCAAGGCTCGTCGTGCTGACGCGCAATCTGGTCAAGTAGATATTGACGAAGAAGAAGCAGCCGAAAATCTAGAACTTCCAGGCGCCGATCTTTCCGGTGAAGAATTAACTGTCCGTGTAGTGCCAAAGCAAGATGATGAATTTACTTGCTCAAGATGTTTCATGGTTCATCACAGCACCCAACTTGCAAAGGGTTCTGGCGCATCAGCAGTCTGCGTTGATTGCGCTTAATGATCTGCAAGATTTAATAATTTAACTAATTCAGGCCCCTTATTGGTACTAACCAACCAGTAGGGGGTCTTATCTTTTGGATCGCGAATTGAAATCTTTATTCCACGGTAAACCCAGAAACGAAGTTCCATGAAGCAAGCGGGATCAGCTTCAACGCCCCGTGCTCTCTTTAATTCTGTGGCATCCAGGGCTTGGAAATTATTGATAAAGGCGCGCTCGATTGCCGCCGGGCCAACCAAGAGCCAACCTTTTGTTACCGTAATTTGAAGTGAAGATTTCCCATTAGCATAAATAATTAAGAGCGCTGAGAAAATAGTTACGGCAAATGTTGTTGCCACGCTAAGCGCAGCCCAAACCGCTAGGTCAATTGACCCGCTCATGAAGGCGATAAAAGCCCAGAGCCAAATTGGCCAACTCATTTTTTCAGAGTAAAGCGGAACGCCGTAGTCCAAATTTTTGTGGCGATTCTTACTCGCAGGTTGCATGCCTTAACACTACTTCAAGCATATTTATTGGGCTCGATACAAGGTCTGAATAAGGCGAGAATAAGGAATGTTTTAGAGAAGCAGGTTAGGCTTATCGTCATGAGCAGAGTCCCAAGCACTGTGCCACCAGTAGGTGCGATAGTCCCACCTCGCCATCCAAAGGCGCCAGAGCCCGGAACTCAAATCCCTTCCCACTTCGGTCATTGTTTTGGTTGCGGAGAATTACATCCAACTGGATTGCATTTAGTTGCGCATGCTGGATCTGGCCAAAATTTAACTGCGAAATTTACTGTTACCGAGAACCATCAAGGCGCACCTGGCCTAGCTCATGGTGGATTGCTATCACTTGCCTTTGATGAAGCACTTGGAAAATTAATGTGGTTGATCAGATCTCCAGCCGTTACCGCTCGCTTAGAGACTGACTTTATGTTGCCAGTACCAATTGGCTCAGAACTATTTATTTCAGCAGAAATTACTGGTCAAGAAAATCGCAAAGTTTATTGTGCTGCTGAAGGACGAATTGGTTCACCCGATGGCTCGGTCGCGGTTAAAGCATCGGCGCTATTTATTATCGTCCCGATGAAGCATTTCCTAGAGAATGCGCCAAAGGCTTATATTGATCACGTTACCGCACACCCAGAATTATTAGCTTTCGTCGATCCAGAATTCGAGATCAATCCATGAGTGTAAAAGTATTAATCCAGCGCTTAGACGAATCTGTGCCAATGCCAAAATATGCAAAGCCAGGGGATGCTGGCGCTGATCTTGCAACGCGCGTTGATGTAACCCTGCAACCAGGGGAGCGAGCACTTGTTCCAACCGGAATTTCACTAGCGCTGCCAAATGGATATGTTGCACTCGTACATCCGCGGTCGGGTTTAGCGCTCAAGCATGGAGTATCAATTGTGAATACGCCAGGAACCGTTGATGCGGCATACCGAGGCGAACTTCAAGTTATTTTGATAAACCATGATCAGAAGGATGCGATCTCATTTAAGAAGGGTGATCGAATCGCTCAATTAGTCATTCAACAAGTTGAGGCCGCTGAATTTATCGAGGTCGATTCCTTGCCAGGTAGCGATCGCGGTTCTGGTGGCTTTGGTTCTACCGGTAAGAGTTCTTAGTGCAAGAAGAAGATAAGTCCAAAGTAATAAATGCCCTTGGTGGCAAGGCTGGCATCTTTGATTCAACGGTTCCATCGCTTATTTTCTTATTAGCTTTTAACATCACACATAATCTTCGCCAATGTTTATACATTTCAATTGGCTGCGCCTTAGCGTTAATGATCCTTCGAATCTTTCGCAAAGACACCTTGATGCATTCAATAAGTGGGTTCATCGGGGTCGTTTTTTGCGGATGGTTCGCTTGGAAGACCGGAAGCGCTAAGAGTTATTACGCGCCAAGTCTTTGGAAGAACTCAGCTTTTGCAATTGTCTATCTACTTTCAATTCTGATCAAATGGCCATTAATTGGCGTAATGCTTGGCCCGATTCTGGGAGAAAATTTTGCTTGGCGAAAAGATGCCAAGCGCAGCAAGGCTTATTCCCGAGCCAGTTGGATATGGTTCTGGCTCTTTGCGATTCGTTTAATTATTCAATATCCGCTGTACAAAGCCAATGCGCTAAATGCTCTTGGAATCGCAAATGTATTCTTGGGATTTCCACTTTATTTAGTGACTTTGTGGGGAACTTGGTTAGTTATTAAATCAGTCCCTGTAACTAAGAAATAAAACAGGCCTTTAATTCTGCTTCAGCCGCTGCGGTAGCAATAAAGATCAACTCATCGCCAGATGAATAAACATCATGTGAATGAGGTGGGATTACTTGGCCATCACGAACAATTGCAGCAAGAGTCGCATTCTCTGGAAGCTTCACTTCTTCTACGGTGCGACCACAAGCCTTTGCGCTATCTGGCAGGGTAATTTCAACCAGGCTTGCCTCGCCTTTACGAAGTTGGAATAGTCGAACGACATCGCCAACCGAAACTGCTTCTTCAACGATTGCAGAGATGATTCGCGGAGTTGAAACGGAAACATCGACACCCCAAGAGGCATCAAACATCCATTCATTCTTCGGGTGATTGACGCGAGCAACCACGCGTGGAACGCCATATTCGGTTTTGGCGAGCAGTGATGAAACAAGATTTACCTTGTCATCACCGGTAGCGGCGATTAGAACTTGGCAAGTATCTAGCTTGGCGTTATCCAGAGAGGAAATTTCGCAGACATCTGCAAGTAACCATTCGGCATTTGGAACGCTGTCCATCTTCAAGGCTTTTGGATCGCGATCGATCAAAAGTACGTGATGGCCGTTATCGAGCAATTCTCGTGCAATAGAGCGACCAACATTTCCGGCGCCAGCAATAGCAATTTTCATTCGCTTACGCCTCTTCCGGTGACTTTGCTAGAACGGCTTCAACAATCGGCAAATCTTTATCGGCAACCATGACATGGACTAGGTCGCCCTCTTGAATAACGGTTTTTTCAGTTGGGATCATGCCTTCGCCAAGACGAGTTACAAAGGCAACACGTGCTTTGGTGACCTCTTCGATCAGTGAGACTGGTTGACCGAACCATTCTTTATGAAGATGTACTTCGCAAAGTTGAACAACGCCGCTGGCATCGCGCCATTCTGATCTGGTTCCTTCTGGCACTAAGCGGCGAAGGATTTGATCGGTCGCCCACAAAACTGTTGCAACTGTTGGAATGCCAAGGCGTTGATAAATTTCGGCTCGAGCTGGATCATAGATACGAGCAACAACATTTTGAACGCCATAAGTCTCGCGAGCAACGCGAGCGGCGAGGATATTTGAATTATCGCCATTTGAAACGGCGGCAAAAGCATCGGCTTTATCAATTCCGGCCTCAAGCAAGATGTCACGATCAAAGCCAACGCCAGCGATGGTCTTTCCCTTGAAATCTGCGCCTAGGCGGCGAAAGGCTTCGCGGTTTTGATCGATTATGGCAACTGAGTGTCCGACACTTTCTAGATCAATGGCTAAACCAGATCCGACGCGACCACATCCCATGATGACTACGTGCACGAAGTACAACTTACACCCATAAGGTGGCCCCATGGAATCAAACCCGCAATCTGTCCCGCAATTAGTCGTCGGGGATCGGGTTACCGTAGATATCGGACCGGTCGCCCATGGTGGCCACTTTATTGCCCGTCATAACGGACAAGTTATTTTCGTAAGACATGCAATCACTGGCGAAAAAGCGGTTGTTGAAATTACATCGGTCTCATCAAAGATGGCTCGCGCCGATGCAATTGAAATATTGGAAGCCTCAAAGGATCGCGTAGTCGCCCCTTGTAAATACGCCGTACCGGGCGGCTGTGGCGGATGCGATTTCCAACATATTGAAATTGGTGCCCAGACCGAATTAAAGCGCTCGATAATTCGAGAACAATTCTCACGTCTTGGAAAGATGGAAATTGATTTAGATGTCCATGCGGTCGAACCAAAAGATGGTTTGCATTGGCGTACTCGGATGGATTTTGCAATATCCAAAAACGGAAAGCCTGGTCTCTTTTCTTCTAGAAGTAATGAAGTAACTGAAATCGATAAGTGCCTCATCGCGGTAGAGGCGATCAACGAATCAGAGATCTTTTCGCGTATCTGGAAAGGCGATGATCGATTAGAAGTTAGTGTTTCAAGTTCGGGAGAACGTAATTTATCTAGAGGCGGTCGAAGCCTTGCTGGCCCAACTCAATTGCATGAAGTTGTCGGGGAGTACACCTACGAAATTTCGCCTACCTCATTTTGGCAGGCTCATAAAAATGCGCCGAATACTTTGGTTTCGCTGGCGATGGACTTGTTGGCGCTTCGTGCTGGAGATCATGTCTGCGATCTTTATGGCGGTGTTGGTTTATTCACTGCACCGATGGCGGATGATGTCGGGGATATCGGCAAAGTTCACTTGATTGAATCTAGCCACCGGGCAACACAAGATGCCATGAAAATCTTTGACAAGGTAAAGCAAGTCCAAGTTCACTCTGGAAGAGTTGAACAGAAACTTCCTGCAATTAAGCGGGTCGATGTAATCCTTCTGGATCCACCACGTACCGGGGCCGGGGAATTAGTTGTTCGTGAGATGCTGGCCAAAAACCCACGGACCATTGTTTACGTTTCCTGCGATCCGGCTTCGCTAGCACGTGACGCGCGACAGCTCGAAGCCGGGGGATATCACTTAGATCACATCGTTGGCTTCGATCTATTCCCGATGACGCAACATATGGAATGCATTGCCCGCTTCACTCGTGGCTAAGATAGCGGTGTGAGTAAGAATTCCTTTGACGCAAAGACCACCATCGAAGTTGCCGGCAAGAAATATGAAATTTTTGATATTTCAAAATTGCCTGAAAGCGCAACGCTCCCTTTTAGCTTAAAGGTTCTGCTCGAGAATTTACTCCGCACTGAAGATGGTGCGAATATCACCGCCGATCAAATCAAGGCGCTAGCTAATTGGAACCCAGATTCTGAACCAGATACCGAAATTCAATTCACTCCTGCTCGCGTGATCATGCAAGATTTCACTGGCGTACCTTGCGTCGTTGACTTGGCGACTATGCGCGAAGCAATCGTTGAATTAGGTGGCGATGCCAGCAAGGTAAATCCGCTAGCTCCTGCAGAATTAGTTATTGACCACTCGGTTATTGCCGATAAGTTCGGCACCAAGACTTCATTTGAAGAGAACACAGATATTGAATACGAACGAAATCAAGAACGCTATCGCTTCTTGCGTTGGGGCCAAACCGCCTTTGATGAATTTAAAGTTGTCCCACCAGGAACCGGAATTGTTCACCAAGTAAATATTGAATATTTGGCCCGCGTAATTATGACCAGGAATGTGGATGGCGTACTTCGTGCTTATCCAGATACGGTCGTTGGAACCGACTCACACACAACCATGGTCAATGGCCTTGGAGTACTTGGGTGGGGCGTAGGCGGAATTGAAGCCGAAGCGGCTTTGCTCGGCCAACCAGTTTCAATGTTGATCCCAAGAGTTGTTGGATTTAAATTAAATGGCGAACTTCCAACCGGAACAACCGCTACCGACTTAGTACTTGTTATTACCGAAATGCTTCGTAAGCACGGGGTAGTTGGAAAGTTCGTAGAGTTTTATGGTCCAGGAGTGACCGCGTTGCCAATGGCAAACCGCACCACTATTGGAAATATGTCACCAGAATATGGATCAACCTGCGCAATTTTCCCAATCGATGAAGAGACCATTCGTTACTTAACTCTTACTGGTCGCGGAAAAGATGAAATCGCGCTCGTAGAAGATTATGCAAAGCGGATTGGCATTTGGCACGATCCTTCGGCCAAGCCTCGCTTCTCGGAGAATTTAGAATTAGATCTCGCAACCGTTGTGCCATCAATCGCGGGACCAAAGCGTCCACAAGATCGAATCTCGCTTTCTAATGCAAAAAGTTCATACGAGAAGGTATCCCCAACTTACTTCTCCGATAAGACCGCTAGTTCTGCAATTCCCGTTTCCGTAAATGGAACTTCTACAACGGTTCAAAATGGCGCAGTTGTAATTGCTTCAATCACTTCTTGTACCAACACTTCAAATCCAAGCGTCATGATCGGCGCGGCGTTGCTTGCAAAGAAAGCTGTTGAAAAAGGTTTGAAGAGCAAGCCATGGGTTAAGACGACCTTGGCACCTGGATCGAAGGTAGTAACAGATTATTACGACAAGGCTGGCCTAACCACTTACATGGAAGCCCTTGGCTTTAACTTGGTTGGTTATGGATGCGTAACTTGCATTGGTAACTCGGGCCCACTTCCAGTAGAAATCAGTAAAGCAATTAACGAGAACGACTTAGCGGTCTCGGCGGTGCTTTCCGGTAACCGTAACTTTGAAGGTCGGATTAGCCCTGATGTAAAGATGAACTATTTGGCATCGCCACCACTTGTTGTTGCCTATGCCTTGGCCGGAACAATGGACCACGATTTTGAATCCGACCCAATAGGAACTGATTCATCGGGAAATCAGGTTTTCCTAAAAGATATTTGGCCATCTCCAGAAGAGATCCAATCGGTAATCGATTCATCGATATCTTCTGAAATGTTTAAGAAGGATTATGCAAGTGTTTTTGATGGAGATCATCGCTGGAAGTCACTTGCAACACCGACTGGAAATACCTTTGAGTGGGATCCAAAATCTACTTATGTTCGTAAGCCTCCTTATTTTGAGGGCATGCCACGTAACCCACAACCAGTAAAGGATGTAACCGGAGCTCGGGTTATGGCGATTCTTGGAGATTCAGTAACGACTGATCACATTTCACCTGCCGGAAATATCAAGGCTGATTCACCAGCCGGAAAGTATTTGGCGGAGCATGGGATTGAGCGTGCGGACTTTAACTCATACGGTTCGCGCCGTGGAAACCACGAGGTAATGATCCGTGGAACTTTTGCAAATATTCGTTTAAAGAATTTGTTGCTTGATGGCGTTGAAGGTGGCTTCACTAAAAACTTCCTAGATGCTGGCAAGCAGACAACAATTTACGAAGCATCAATGGCATATCAAGCAGCCGGTGTTCCATTGGTAATTCTTGCTGGGAAAGAATATGGCTCTGGCTCATCACGCGACTGGGCCGCAAAGGGTACTGCGCTACTTGGTGTAAAAGCAGTTATCGCTGAATCATTTGAACGTATCCACCGTTCTAACTTAATTGGAATGGGCGTACTCCCATTGCAATTTGCCAATGGAACTAATGCGCAATCACTTGGCCTAACCGGCGAAGAAGTCTTTAACATCACCGGCGTAGAAGAGCTAAATAACGCAAACACTCCAAAGACGGTCAAGGTGACTGCCGGGGATAAGAGCTTTGAAGCAATCGTACGTATTGATACTCCAGGGGAAGCGGATTACTTCCGCCACGGCGGCATCATGCAGTACGTATTACGCTCGCTGCTCAATTAAGCCCTGACTGATCTACACTTTGAGCATGTCCAAATACTTGGAAGGCATCACAGGTCCTTCAGATCTAGCAAAGCTTTCCTACCCAGAATTGGCCGAACTTTCTGATGAGATTCGTGATTTCTTAATTGAAAAAGTTTCGAAAAGCGGTGGCCACCTCGGCCCAAATTTGGGAGTTGTTGAACTTTCCGTTGCGCTTCACCGAATCTTTGAATCTCCAAACGATGTAATTCTTTTTGATACTGGACATCAAAGCTACGTCCATAAAATTTTAACTGGTCGCGCTTCTGGCTTTGATAAGTTGCGCCAGCGCGGTGGCATTGCCGGTTATCCAAATCGCGAAGAGAGCGAACACGATGTAATTGAAAATTCGCACGCTTCGACCGCCCTTTCTTGGGCCGATGGAGTTGCGCGGGGCTTTGCGATTAAAGGCGAATCAGATCGAACTGTTGTTTGCGTAGTTGGGGATGGCGCACTTACCGGCGGAATGTCCTGGGAAGCGATTAATAACATTGCAGCAAATGAAAATCTTCGATTAGTTATCGTTGTTAACGATAATGAACGTTCTTATTCGCCAACTATCGGCGGTATGGCTACTTATCTCTCAACATTACGGGCGACTAGCGGATATGAAAAGTTCCTAGATTGGGGCAAAGGCGTCTTGGAAAAGACTCCGGTTGTTGGGCAACCAATTTATGAAACTTTGCATGGAGTTAAGAAGGGCATTAAAGACATTGTTGCGCCACAAGGAATGTTTGAAGACCTTGGGCTGAAATATCTTGGACCAATTGATGGTCATAACATCGAAGAGATGGAAGTTGCCCTAGAGCGGGCTAAGAATTTTGGCGAACCAGTAATCGTTCATGTGATTACCGAAAAGGGTCGCGGCCATGCACCAGCTGTTAATGACTCGGCTGAAAAGTTTCACGCAGTTGGAATTGTTGATCCAGCAACCGGTATTCCAGTTTCAAAATCTGCGCCTAATTGGACAAGCGTCTTTGCCGATGAAATGGTTAATGTCGGTAGCGAACGAAAAGATGTCGTAGCTATAACTGCAGCAATGCTTGGGCCTACTGGACTCGATAAGTTCCAAGAGAAGTTTCCGGAAAGAACCATCGATGTTGGAATTGCAGAGCAACATGCAACGACGTCGGCGGCGGGCTTAGCCTTCACCGGCCTTCATCCAGTTTTTGCCGTCTATTCAACTTTCTTAAATCGCGCCTTTGATCAACTCTTGTTGGATGTTGCGCTACACAAAGCTGGCGTTACCTTCGTCTTGGATCGCGCAGGAATTACCGGAGATGATGGACCGTCACACCATGGCATTTGGGATTTAGCTTTAACTGGCATCGTTCCAACACTTCGAGTCGCTGCCCCACGCGATGGCGCCCGATTGCGTGAAACGCTTCGCGAAGCGCTCGACGTAAATGATGCGCCAACCTTGCTTCGCTTTCCAAAGGGAGCGGTTGGGAATGACATTCCTTCCTTTGAACGTCGTGACGGCATTGATGTCCTTTATCGTGGCGAGAGTGCAGATGTATTACTCGTAAGCGTTGGTGCAATGGCTGGAATTTGTGTTGAAGCCGCCTCCCAGGCTTATCGCGAAGGTGTTGGCGTAACAGTTATCGATCCACGTTGGGTAAAGCCGCTACCAAAGAGTTTGATCACTATGGCCCAACGTTATAAGAGCGTTGTTGTAGTTGAAGATGGAATTAAGCATGGCGGAATTGCATCGACTATCTCAGAGATGTTCCGACAAGAAGATTTGCAAGTGCCAATTCACTCGATCGGCGTTCCATTGGAATTTATCGAGCACTCAAAGCGTGGCGAGATTCTTGCCGATCTTGGTATTACCGTGCAGAACATCACCCAACAATTAGTTGCGTGGAGTAGTTCAGATAAAGATGACTTTAATTCGCAAGCGAAGCAATTCCAGGAGGATGGAAGCGAGAGCCACAAACCTTCTCGCTAATTCCAGTGCGATCTAAGTAAGGCAAGATTCCGCCAAGATGCATCGGCCAACCACAACCAAGCAACATACATAAATCAATTTCTGCCGCCGTTGCAACAACGCCCTCATCTAGCATCATTCGAGCTTCTTCGGCCAAGGCATTTAGCGCTCGTTCTCTTACTTGATCGACGGTCGAAGGTTGGGTGCCTTTCTCTAGAAGCGCTAGCGCGGCTGGATTTGCAACTGCCTTTCCGGAGTCATCTTTGATGTAGAAGGTTTTAATTCCTTCTTTAACAAAGCGTTGCATGGTTGGCGAAATTTTATAGCGAGCTCCAAGGTTTGCATTTAAGGTTTCGGCCACATGGAGTGCGACACCTGGACCGACTAAGCCCAGCAATTCAAGTGAACTCATTGGCAAGCCAAGTGGGATCATCGCGGCGTCGGCAATCTCTGGCGGTGTGCCTTCATCAATTGCATCGGTGATTTCGCCCATGAACCTGGTCAATAGGCGATTAACAACAAAGGCGGGCGAGTCTTTAACGATAACCATCGTCTTCTTTAACTCTTTACCAATCGCAACTGCCGTAGCGGTGGTCGCATCATCGGTAGCAGCGGTTCGTGCGATTTCAAGGAGCGGCATGACTGCGACTGGGTTAAAGAAGTGAAAACCAATTACTCGTTCTGGATTTGTTAAACCCTCGGACATCTTTGTTACCGAAAGGGAAGAGGTGTTGGTAGCCAGAATGCAATCCGGGGCAACAATCTTCTCAAGTTCTTTAAAGAGGTTTTGCTTTAGTGAAAGCTCTTCAAAGATAGCTTCAATGACAAAGTTTGCGTCGGCAAAAATATTTTTATCGGTAGATCCAGAGATGAGCGTCTCTAAACGAGCGGCGCTCTCTTGCGACATCCGCTTCTTCTCAACCAACTTAGCCAGTTCGCCCTTGATATAGGCAATTCCCTTATCAACCCGTTCTTGATCTAGGTCGGCAATTACAACTGGCACCTTTAGGTTTCGAAGCATGATCAAAGCTAGTTGTGAGGCCATTAAGCCAGCTCCTACAACACCGACCTTTGTAACTTTTCTAGCCAGTGCCGGCTTTGGCGCACCTTCAACTTTTTTGCGCTTTTTCTGAATCAGATTAAATGCATAAAGCGAGGCTCGAAGCGGATCGCTCATCGTTAATTCCGCAAGGGCAATATCTTCAGCCGCAAAACCAGCATCCAAGGTATTGGTCTGTGCATCAGCGATTAATTCAAGAGCTTTTAGTGGTGCCGCAATTTCCGCTCCTCCATACTTCTTAGCGATTGCCGCCTTTCCAATCGCAATTGCTTTTTCAAAGCCAGCGCCATCTTTGCTGTGATCGATTCGTTCAATTTTCTTGGTGCCATTTAACACATCAACAGCAAATTGAACGGACTTTTCCAGGAAGTCGGCCGGTTCATAAACTGCATCTACAATCCCAAGGCCATGGGCATCCTTGGACTTCATCATGGTGTTGTTATTAAGTGCATTCAAAATGATTACTTGAACTGCTTTTTCTGGGCCAATTAGTTTTGGTAGGAGAGTAGCTCCGCCCCAACCGGGCACTAAACCAAGGAAACATTCTGGAAGCGCGGTAAATGCCGTTGTCGCGATCGTGCGATAGTTGCAATGCAATCCAACTTCAAGTCCACCACCGAGTGCCAATCCATTAATGAAGGCGAAGGTTGGTTTCTTGCTTGCACCTAAACGACGAAAGACATCGTGGCCTAGTTTTCCGATAGCAAGCGCTTGCTCTTTCTTGTTTAGAAATGCCAGCGCCGAAAGGTCTGCGCCAGCAGCAAAAATAAATGGCTTGCCAGTAATAGCAATTGCAGCCGAATCACTTGCCTCAGCAGCGGTTATTGCATCATTTAGCGCTGCAAGAGATTTTGGCCCAAAGGTATTTGGCCGGTTGTGATCCATGCCGTTATCCAAAGTGATTAGCGATAACTTGGCTGCCTTGCCGAAAGGAGTTAAATCAACTTCTCGAAGAATGGCATTTGTGATTACTTCTTCAGGTGCGCCCTCAGGCAAATTTAGATCGCTCACAGTTATGCCTTCTTTCCGTTGAAGTGTGGGTTCTCCCAAATTACGGTTCCACCCATGCCGAGGCCAATACACATGGTTGTTATTCCATAACGAACCTCTGGATGCTCTTCAAACCCGCGAGCTAAATTGATTAGAAGACGAACTCCAGATGAGGCAAGCGGATGGCCAACTGCAATGGCACCACCATATTTATTTACACGTGGATCATCATCGGCAATTCCAAAGTGATCAAGGAATGCCAAAACTTGAATTGCAAAAGCTTCGTTAACTTCAAAGAGCCCAATATCTTCAATCTTTAAGCCGGCCTTCTTCAGCGCTTTGATCGTTGCAGGAACTGGGCCATAGCCCATAATTTCTGGTTCAACTCCAGCGAAGGCAAATGAAACTAACTTCGCTTTAATTCCTAAACCGTTCTCCTTTGCGAAACCCGCACTAGCCAGAATGGCGGCTGTCGCACCATCATTTAATCCGGCAGCATTTCCAGCAGTCACTCGACCTGCGGCGCGGAATGGTGTTTTAAGCGCGGCGAGTCCTTCCAGGGTTGTGCTCGGGCGAGGAGGTTCATCGACAGTTGCAATTCCAAATCCCAACTCAGTTGAACGAACTGCTACTGGAATTAGATCGCGCTGAATTTTGCCATCGGCATATGCTTTTGCCGTCTTCATTTGCGATGCTAAGGCATATTTATCTGCGCGTTCTTTTGTTAGATGTGGAAATTTGTCGTGCAAACGTTCAGCTGTAGCGCCCATGGCAAGTGCATCTTGATCAACCAACTTCTCGGCCAGGTAACGTGGATTTGGATCCATCAGATCGCCCATTGGATGGTTGCCCATATGTTCAACGCCACCAGCGATTGCTAAATCGTATTGACCCATCGCAATTGCACCGGAGATTGTCGTTACTGCCGTCATTGCGCCAGCGCACCAGCGGTCAATCGAATAGCCAGGAACCGTGTTAGGAATTCCAGCGAGCAGTGAAACGCTTCGTCCAATATTCATTCCTTGATCGCCAACTTGTGTTGCCGCAGCAATCGCAACATCATCAATTAATTTGGGATCAACTTTTGGGTTTCGTTCGAGCAAACCTCTGAGAGTTCGAACCATGATGTCATCGGCTCTAGTTCCTTGATAGAGGCTGCCGGCTTTTCCAAATGGCGAACGGGCGGCATCGACTAGGACGACTTCATTCTGGAAATTGCTGGGATTTGTGCTCATGCTGGCAAGGTTACTCGCCAGTAGGTTAAATGTGAACTACTAAGCCTTTACTAATTCTGGGGTTGGAGCTGGCTTCTTTAGGTAGGCCTTCAGAGTGAGCGAGATGTAAACCGCCCAGACCAAAAGTTGCAGCCAGGTAATTGAAGTTCCGATGCCAATCGTTCCATCCAGAACCGTTGAAAGGAAGGAGTTTGCGCCCTTCCAATCCCAGGCAAAATTATTTACACCAGGCAGCGCATTGAACTTTTGGAATTCATTAACGCCATGAGCCAGAACGCCGGCTGCAATGATGATCAACGCACTTCCGGTGACGGTGAAGAATTTAGCCAAATTGATTTTGATACTTCGACGGTACATCGCAACGCCGAGAAGTACCGCCGAGGCTAGACCTAGAACTAGACCAAGTGATGGCGCGGAATCCTTTGAGACATTTTTGAAATTACTAAAAACAAAGAGCGCGGTTTCTAAACCTTCGCGCGCTACTGCCAAGAATGCAGTCGCCGCAAGTGCAAAATTTCCAAGGGGGAGCGCTGCTTCTAGCTTTCCGTGAAGATCGGCTTTAATTCCGCGAGCGCTTGATTTCATCCAGAAGACCATAAAGGTAACCATTACAACCGCAGCTATCGAAGTAGTGCCAGCGAATATTTCCTCGCCACGCACTGAAAGTTGGGTTGAGGTAAATGTTAGAAAGGCACCAAATGCAAGGGCCGCAGCAGCTGCGCTTGCAACGCCAAGCCAAATAGCTGGCAAAGATTTTTCGCGATTTGCTTTCTTTAAATAGGCAACCAAAATTCCAATAATCAACGAAGCTTCAACGCCTTCGCGAAGCGCGATCAGAAAGGTGCTCAACACCCTGTAAGCCTAAGACCAGATAAGTTATTTACGCAACTCAAATGTTGCGTAATTGCTCACTATTCAGGGGATCCATCTTCTGGCTCCTCAACCGGAGCGACCAGAGGCTCGGTTACTGTGAGTAGCTCGGCTAGAGCAGGCGCCAGCGCCCTTATTTGCCACTTTCTAGCCCCATATTCAGCCAGAGTGGACTCCACGAAAGGTAGAAAATCCTCGGGATTGGCTGGCGGATTGGCCCAACAAACCCGGCGGACCGCTTCAGGGGAGATCAGGTTTTCCGCAGCCATGACTAGATCGGTTGATAGCTCTAGAACAAGGGCGCGAGCATGAGTAACCCGGGCATAGGCGAGGGGATTTCTAACCTGCCATACCTTCACCGGAGGTAGCGCCGTTGAAGCAATTCGAAGCTCTGGTTGTTCCTCGATCGGCATCGATAGTGCCTTAGTGAAAATCTCATACCAATCCTCAACAGGGGAGTTTTGAATGCGAGTACGACGCAAGATGATCTTGCGAAAATCGCCCAGCCCATTTGGTCGCTTAGTCACGATCTCCATCAAGGTCTCATCATTAAATACGCGTCCTGGCGCAATGTCGATCTCCCTGGCATAGGCATCGCGAGCAAGCCATAGTTCTCGAATAATCCCAAGAGTCAAACGATCTCTAACTTTATGCATTCCAGAAGTGCGACGCCATGGATCGTGTCGGGGTGGTGGCGGTGGTGCTTTTAGGATTGCCGCAAAGTCTTCTTCTGCCCAACCAAGTTTTCCCTGCGCTAACAAAATTCCTGCGACCTTGTCACGAAGTTCAACAAGTAATTCAACATCAAGTGCGGCGTAGTTAAGCCACTCTTCCCGAAGTGGTCGAAGTGACCAGTCGACGGCCGAATGTTCTTTCGCTAACTGAATATCGAGAAGTTCTTCGGTTAGTGGACCAAGTCCTACGCGCTCGCAACCGGCGATTCGGCCACCAAGTTCGGTATCGAATATTTTCTTCGGTTCAATTCCAACTTCTCTAAGACAAGCAAGATCTTGGGTGCTCGCATGGATAATCCATTCTTCATCGCCAACACCATCGCTTAATTCGCGCCATAACTTTGTTGGCCCCACTGCAATCGGGTCAATTAAGTGAAGTCCGCCATCAGTGCGTTTGATTTGAATCAAATATGCGCGGGCGGAATAGCGATATCCAGATGCGCGCTCGGCATCAATTGCGATTGGACCAGAGCCAGCGAGAATTAGTTCGATACAACTTTGCAATTCCGAGACAGTTTCAACCAGCTTTGGAATTCCGTTGTAAGGAGCGAGGAGCGGTTCGGCCATTAGTTGTTACAAACTTTTATTTACTGGAACTTAATTGCGTGACACCTTCAGGAATTGGCGCAAGACCTGCCGAAATTTCTAACAGTTCAATCCAAGCACGAAGATGATTTGCGATTTCAGTTCCGGAGGTCGGCGTCCACGATGCGCGAACTTCAAGCTCGCTATCTTCATCGCGATTTTCTAGGGTTCCAAACGAAGCGCTTGCAACGCGAGTTACGGTGCCACTAGGCGCAGTGAAGTTACATTCATTTCGCTTTAGCGATTCCATTAGCCAAGTCCAACCAACATCGCAGAGCAGGGGATCGGATGCCATCTCGGTATCTATTGCCGCGCGAACAAAGGTCACGCAGCGATAATTTCCGCCCCAGCCCTCTTGTCCTTCAGGATCGTGAAGTAAAACAAATCGGCCGGTAGCTGCATCTTCCAAAACATCGGCGGTCATAGCAAATGCATGCGGAGCAAGTTTCTGTGGCGCTGGAACTTCTTCTAAAAGAATTTCAACACGAGGTTTTACACTTCTAATGGCGGCGACAACTTCCGAGAAATCCATATCGCGCATTGTTAAATGGTAAGGCGAACCTATGTCGATTTAGCGAAGGCGCGAGCGGTCGGATGCCTTAACCTTTACCAATGGCCTCTTTGTTAGCACTTGTTTCAAGTCTCTTATGGGGCACTGCCGATTTTCTTGGTGGAAACCTCTCCAAGCGCTTTAAATCTTTAGCGGTTACTGGTGCCTCGCAATCGGTTGGGCTTTTTGTTGGATTAGCCTTAATTCTTCTCAACGGAAAATGGATCGCGCCAAATCTCTCTTGGAATGGATATTTTCTTCCGGCAGTAGGCGCCGGTATCTGTGGCTTTCTAGGTTTGGTCTCCTTTTACTCTGGTTTATCAACCGGACGCATGGGAGTTGTATCTCCGATTAGTTCTTTAAGTGTTGTGATCCCGTTGGCTTATTCATTTATAAATGGCGAACGTCCAAAATCTTTTGCACTTTTAGGAATGCTGATTGCCTTAGTTGGTGCCTTTTGTGCTTCTGGACCGGAAGTTGTTAACGGTCTTCCCATCAAGCCATTGCTCTTTGGTCTCGGAGCTGCCTTCGGTTTTGGTACCGCGTTAACTTTTATGGCGCAAGGATCCAAAACAAGTTCGCTTTTTACTATGACCTCCATGAGGGTAGTGAGCGTTTCAGTCTGCCTGCTCCTTGCTCTTCGATTTAAAACGATCGGCGGCTTTAAATTTAATGATTTTCGAATTTTGACTGCAATCGGAGCTACTGATTTTTTGGCTAACTATTTCCTTGGGATTGCAACCACAAAGGGACTAGTTTCAATTGCCATGGTCCTGGGTTCACTATTCCCAATCGTTACGGCCTTACTCGCTTTCAGGTTTCTTCATGAACGCTTACACAAAGTTCAGTATCTTGGAATCGTTTTAGCAGTTACAGGAGTTGCAGTTATCTCTCTGGCTTAAAGTGGCAGAACTCTTCATCGCCCACAATTTCCTTCAAAAAAAGTTTATAGCCAGATAATAGATCCGCTAGATCTATCTTATTTTCGCCATCAAACTTTGAGCTTTTGGTTAAATAGAAATCATCAATCACTTTTGCTCTTAATAGTGGCTTCAATAAATTCACGCCACCCTCTATTAAAACACTCTGAATGCCTTCTGATTGGAGTTTGGCAATTACCCCTAAAGGTGCTTCATTCCAAAATTCGGCGAGCGGATTTCCTAATTTCGATTCCAGATTTTTATCCGCAGTTACGACAATCAATCTTGTTGGGGTCTTTGCATAGGGTTCATTGCGCGCCGAATTTCCACCAATGAGAATTACCTGAGCACTTTGACGCAACTTATGAAATCTTTCGCGATCAACCGCGCTACTCAAACCTTTGGAACTTCCATGAAAAGTCGTGCTTCCATCTGCGCCAATAACTAGGTTTGCCTGCACGATCACCGCCTAAAGGTAGTGCGAATTAGTGCGATAAATGGGCTCTTTGTTACCCTTACCCAATGAGTTCATGGAAGAACGCTCGTACTAAGAGAGTTGCTATTGCGGCATCTCTGCTAGCGATTTTCTCAACTTTCCAAGGAGTGCCAAGCGCAATGGCTGCGCCTTCCATTGCTGATGTTCAAGCCCGAGTTCGAGCGCTCCAAGAAGATGCTGCTGCAGCCGGTGAGGCCGCGCAACATGCCCAAGTTGAATTGAATAACTTAAATAGAACTCTTGCTTCAGTCCAAAAGCAGGCAGATGCCGAGGCAAAAACCGTTTCGCAATATCAATCCTCTCTAGGCGCTATTGCTCGCGAGGAATACAAGAGCGGTGGCTTGAGCCAGAGTATGCAATTGCTTTTCTCTTCGGACCCAAAACTATATTTGAATGCCGCCGGATCACTTCAGGCAGTTACCAAGCGGCAAGCCGCGCAACTAAAGCAGTACAGCGTTGCAAAGCAACGCTTAACAGCGACCTCATTAACCGTAAATGACAAAGTTTCTTTAGCGAAGGCAGCCCAAGCCAGATATACCGCGCAAGAGAAAGCGGCGAACGATAAGTTGGCGGAAGCACAGAAGTTATTGGATTCACTAAGTAAGGCCGAGCGTGAGCGCTTGGCCGCTCTTGTTGATTCACAAGAGAATGCCGATCAAGCGGCATCAATCGCTGAGGCTGCTCGCGCAAATTTAGGTTCTGGTCGCGGAGCTCTTGCTTTGAAGTTTGCGATCTCACAAATCGGAAAGCGCTATTCATTCGGAGCCGCCGGTATGACCTATTGGGATTGCAGCGGCCTAACGATGGTCGCTTTTAAACAAGCGGGAGTTTCTTTGCCGCACTCCGCAGCAGCGCAAGCAGGATTTGGAAAATCAATTCCATTAAATAAATTGCAGCCCGGAGATTTAGTTTTCTTTGGTCGTCATCGTTACATCTCGCACGTTGGAATTTATCTTGGAAACGGTCGCATGGTTAATGCACCGCACCCGGGTGCACGTGTGAAGGTGGAAAGTTTTGGTTCAATGTTCGGCAGCGAAGCTTTCTACGGTGCCCGTCGAATCTAGTAAGCGTCGAATCCTTTTAGTCACAAACGATCTAGGACCTCGCGCTGGCGGTATCGAAACTTTTATTCTTGGACTCCTCGCGCAATTAAAGGGCGAAGATATTGCCATTTACACATCTTCTCAAGAAGGTGACTTGGAATTCGATCTTGAGTTAAAGAAAAAGTATTCGGTCGAAGTAATACGAGATAAGAGCAAAGTACTTTTGCCATCGCCACGAGTTACGCGCAATGTCATAAAGGTCATGAAACGATTTGATTCAGAAATCATCTGGTTTGGTGCTGCGGCGCCCTTGGCTTGGATGTCGCCGCGATTGCGCAGCGCTGGCGCAAAGAAAATTGTCGCACTCACACACGGACATGAGGTTTGGTGGGCAAAGTTATTCCCATTTAACCTTGCGATGCGTCGAATTGGAAATAGCGTAGATGTCATCACCTACTTGGGTGAATACACCAAGAGCGCAATGGTTAAAGCATTAGGCGGGCAACCAAGTTTAGTTCAAATTGCACCGGGAATCGATGTCGAACATTTCAAACCAGTCGCAAAGTCATCTGACTTAATCGAAAAATATGGCTTGCAAGATAACTTGGTGATCATGTGTGTTGGCCGATTGGTCCATAGAAAAGGCCAAGATAAATTAATTGAGGCAATGCCAAGTATCTTGAAAAGTAATCCGAACGCAGTTTTGGTTCTTATTGGCGCTGGGCCGAGAGCCAAGAAACTTGAATCACTTGTTGCCAAATATAAAATTTACTCAAACGTGCTATTTCTTGGCCGAGTTTCATATGAAGAACTTCCAGAGCACTTAGCGATGGCCGATCTCTTTATTATGCCTTCGCGTTCTAGGTTTTTTGGTTTAGAAGTAGAAGGACTTGGCATTGTTTATTTGGAGGCAAGTTCCTGCGGACTGCCGGTTATCGCCGGAGAATCAGGAGGTGCGCCAGATGCGGTTCGAGTCGGAGAGACTGGCTTCTTGGTTGATGGAACAAATCCAAATGAGATTGCCAAGGTCGTAAGTTGCGCTCTATCTGATTTGCCTAAGTTAAAGAAGATGGGCGAAGAAGGCCGCAGATGGGCAGTAGAAAATTGGAGCTGGTCTATCTGGGGCAAGAAGTTTTCGGAGTTACTTGCTCTTAATTAACCCGGCTTCAAGCGCTACGGCAATGGCTTGAACTCTATTTCCAACTTCCAACTTTCGATATAACGAGGCTAGATGACTCTTAATTGTGGCTTCGGTGAGAAAGAGACTCAGCGCCATCTCCTTTGCCGTTAGTCCTTGCGGTAGAAGTTTTAGAACATCTCGCTCGCGTGCGGTGAGGGCAACCTCGGGCTTGAATTTGGATTTTGAGCCTTCTAGAAAATTCTTTGGCAGCGATAGTAATTCTTTTAGCTCGGTTGCAATTTCCCTAGTTCTATCGCTTTCTTGAAGTTCTTTGCTCTGATCAATCAACGTACTGATTATTTGGCGAATTTCAATTGAAAAAACGGTGGGAGTTTTTCCATCTGTCGGAAGTAACTCTTTTCTGAGTTGTTCAACAAGGGCATCCAAAACGAGAAGTAACTCACGAATTTTTGGACGCAATTGTTTATCAAGTTCTTCATCACCAACGATTGATTCCAATCGGAAGGAGAGCTCACGAAGTTGATCGGAGAGCTCATCATGAAGCTTCTTGATTAAGTTCACTCGTATAGAGCAGCAATCTCCTTGGCAAATTCAGTAGCAACAACATGGCGCTTCACTGACATCTTTGCCGTTAATTGACCGCCTGCGACTGTAAAGTCAGTAGGCAAGATTATAAATTTACGGATCGACTCGGCTCGACTAACTGCCTTATTCGCATCATCGATTGCAGTTTGTATTACGGCGATAAGATCTGGATCGTTAGTAAGCGTGGCAATTGAAGCGCCACCTTTCTTGTTACTGGAGATCCAACTCTTGATTGCATCTGGATCTATGGTGACTAGAGCTGCAATAAATGGTTTGTTATCGCCAACCACCATGCATTGACTTACAAGCGGGTGGGCGCGAACTCGATCTTCCAGAACTGCTGGAGCAACATTCTTTCCACCGGAAGTAACGATCAATTCCTTCTTTCGGCCCGTAATTGATAAGAAGCCTTCGCTATCTAGCGACCCAAGGTCGCCGCTGTGGAAGTAGCCATCACTCTCAAGGGCTTCCTTATTGGCAGCATCATTTTGCCAATAGCCCTTCATGATGATCTCGCCTTTGATGAGAACTTCGCCGTCTGCGGCAATTTTGATTGTTGTGCCTGGAAGCGGCTTGCCAACAGAACCAACTTTTTGAGCAGTACTCAAATTCAATGTTGCGCCTGCGGTCGTTTCAGTCAGGCCATAACCTTCAAGAATATTTATTCCAGCGCCACGATAGAAGTGTCCGAGTCTGCTTCCGAGTGGAGCGCCACCAGAGATAGCAGCTTCAACGCGTCCACCTAGGGCGGCGCGAATCTTAGAGAAGACCAACTTGTCGAAGACTAGATGTTTTAACCGAAGGGTGAATGAAATTTTCTTAGTATCCAAGCCTTCGCTATATGCGATTGCAACATCAGCCGCTTTTCTAAAAATCTTTCCCTTGCCAGCCGCATCAGCTTTCGCTTCTGCGCCGTTGTAAACCTTTTCAAAAATTCTAGGCACGGCAAGGACGAAAGTAGGTTTAAAACTTCCCAAGTCCTGCGGAAGCCTGGTGATATCTCCGCAATGGGCCATGTGCAAGCCTGCGGTTATTGCACCAACTTGAACCATCCGACCAAATACGTGAGCAATTGGCAGAAAGAGGAGAGTAGAACCACCCGGTTTTAAAAAAAGATCGGCCGCTCCTTGAACGACATTTCCACATTCGGACAAGAAGTTTCCGTGGGTGAGACTCACGCCCTTTGGCTTTCCAGTAGTCCCGGATGTGTAAATCAAGGTTGCGAGGGTCTCTGGTTTTAGATTTTCGCGACGTCTGGCTATTTCTGAATCTGCAACCGATTCTCCAGATTTCTCAAGAGTCGAAATAGCGCCATCGGTAATAGTCCATGTGTTTGCAACTTTAGAAGTTAATGCTGGAGTTGCAATATCTCGAAGTTGAGGAGTCTCAACAATAATTGCTACCGCACCCGAATCGGAAAGGATCCATTCGACTTGTTCAGTACTAGAAGTTTCGTAAATTGGAACAGTCACGGCGCCTGCATACCAAATGGCAAAATCTAAAACAGTCCATTCGTAACGAGTCTTTGCCATAAGCGCCACGCGATCACCAAAGGCAATTCCAGATGCAATCAAACCTTTTGCGGCGGCAATGACTTCATTTTCAAATTCGCGGGCAGTAACTGGTTGCCAGCCTTCACCAAGTGGCCTTGAAAGAATAATTCGATCGGGTTCGGAGTTACTTCGAGATGAGACCAAATCGCTCAAATTTCCGGATGTCGCCGGTGGTACCAAAGCTGGAACAGTGAAAATATCCATGACCCAACGCTATCCCCGAAATCACCAGATTTTCTAGATTTATTTCAATTATCTACCGCTTCTTTCCGAGTAACCTTTGGTCCATGAGCGAAATATCCAAAAACTCCATTGAGATCGATGCCCCGACAAGCGATGTGACTAGCGTCCTTTTTGATCTCGCTAATTATCCGAGTTGGTCGACCTCAACTAAAAAGGTTTCAATTTTGGAAAGCGATGCAAGCGGCCACCCGATAAAAGTGGAAATTTCCATTGAAGCCGGTGTACTTCGCGACAAAGTGCTCTTGGAATATGACTGGAGTAAGGCTCCGAGTGAAGTTAGTTTCTCGCTGGATGATGCCGATCTCTTAACGGAAATGACCGGTGCATTTTCTATTAAAGACAATGGCGGTGATTCAACAACCGTCTCCTACGAATTAACGGTTGGTCTTTCAATGCCGGTTCCAGCGATGATGCGAAATAAGCAGGAACTTGCCACAATCAATCAGACTCTCAAAGAGTTGAAGGAAAAGGTTGAGGGCTAAATACTTGGCACAAAGTAATTCAGATTCGTTAAGCATTGGCGTCGACATTGGTGGAACCAAAGTGCTTGGTGGGGTTGTTGATCGTGAAGGGAAAATTGTCGAACGCTCTAGGAGAGATACTCCCAAGAGCGGCGGAAAAGATTTAACCCAGGCGATTGCTGATGTAATTCTTGAGCTCCACGAAAAATACCCAACAAATTCGATCGGAATCTCAGCTGCAACTTTAGTTTCATCCGATCGTCAAACCTTAATCGGTGCACCAAATATTGCCGACTGGGATGGGATTAATCTTCGGAATGAATTATTTGCGCTAACAAATCTGGAATGTGTTGTTGAGAATGATGCGAATTCTGCTGCTTGGGGTGAAGCGGTTCACGGCGCTGCAAAAGGAATTGATCATGTTGTTGTACTAACTGTTGGAACTGGAATCGGTGGTGGGTTTATTGCAAATGGCTCACTTTATCGAGGCGCGCATGGTGTTGCGGCTGAGTTTGGACATATCCGAGCGGTAAACGATGGCCTGCCTTGCGGTTGCGGTTCTCACGGATGTTTGGAGCAATATGCATCCGGTACGGCGCTAATGCGTCACACCCGCGAAGCAATTACAAAGAATGAAAATCAAGGGTTAAAAATTCTTTCCTTTGGCGATGGAACCTTAAACGCATTGCGCGGAGAACATATTACTTTTGCCGCAAAAGAAGGAGATCCACTTGCGATCGAAATGCTTGCACTAACAGGCCATTGGATTGGTGTTGGCGCCGCCTCGCTATGTGCTGCGCTAGATCCGGAGGTTGTAGTTATCGGCGGGGGAGTCATTGATGCCGGCGACTTACTTCTCGAACCTGCGCGAAAATCACTAAAAGAAAATATTCGCTTTTCAAATAATCAAAAAATCCCAGAGATTGTTGCTGCGAAATTAGGAAACGATGCTGGTTTGGTCGGAGTAGCAGATTTAGCTAGACGCTAATTAAAGTTCTACACCTTCATCAAAATTATCTTCAGGTCTTGCTGTTCGCCAAATATATGTGGCTACGCCACCAAGAAATCCAATAACTCCCGGCCAGGGACCGAGGCCTAACAAATCAAATCCAGTGAATACTTCAAGTGTCAGGTAAGCCAAGCCGCCGATAATTCCAAAGAGCGCGGCGCGATATTTGCGATCGATCCGTGGTGCTCTGGGATTTGGTTGATTGAAACCTTCTGGGTCGAATTTGCGAGCATCGAGTTCATCAAGGTAAGTCGTGGGCGCTGATTCATCAAGCGACAAACCAGAAACAATCGACTCAAATTCGGCATCAATTAATTCACGTTCATCCATTTCAGCGAAGGATTCACCTCGAGCTAACTCTCCGGATAGAACGGATCGAATGAAATCCAAAGTTTCTTCATTTAGTGCATCAGAGTCATAATCAAGACTTACGTTATGGAATGAATTTTCAAAAATGACTTCGCGGATATCCACCGAAAAAACGTTATCGATAATAGTTTCACTACAAACTGGATGAACGGTGTGGTCATTTAGTGAATAGGCAACCATCAGCGGGAGATCTACGAGATAGAGGTCTTGTTCTACGAGTTTCCAAAGCTTTCGAAGCGAGTTAAGGGCGCGAAGTGGAATTCGATCGTAGGTATGTTTTGGTGGGTTTGGCTTGGCAACATCAGTTGGGCCACCTTTAAGTGTTGGAAGAACCTTTGAAATTAGGGGAAGTAAAGTAAAAATCTTACGCTCGTCATAAATGGAAGCATTTAAAAGGATCGTTCCTTCAATTTCTGAATCGCGGATCTGCGAAAGTCGAAGCGCCAGCGCGCCACCCATTGAAAATCCAGCAACAAATACCCGATCGCAAGATTGCTTTAATAGAAGAAATTCATTTTCAATATGGTGATACCAATCTTCCCAAGTTGTTTGATTCATTTCCTCGGGGGTTGTTCCATGGCCCGGTAGAAGTGGGACCGAAACCGAATAGCCTTCTTCGATCAAATAGTCGGCCCATGGTTTAATCGAAGCGGGTGTTCCAATGAAGCCATGAATCATTAGGATCCCGATTCGGCCACCCAAATGCTTAATTGGCTCAGAGTTTGGGATCTTGCTCACGCTCAGATGGTGTCATAGATGGCGAATAACCCCTAAATTATGATCCTCAGAAGTTGTGATGGAGTTTGGAGAGGAGGGGCAAAGTGGTTTATCAAGCGCTGAAATCATTTTTGATTCCAATCCTTACTCTGCTCTTTCGTCCAAAGGTAACTGGGCTTCGAAATGTCCCACAAAGTGGACCGGTGATTATTGCTTCAAACCACCTCTCATTTAGCGATTCAATTTTTATGCCGCTCGTTGTTCCTCGTAAGGTAACTTTCTTAGCGAAGAGTGAATATTTCACTTCACCAGGAATTAAAGGATTTATTAAGAAGATCACCTTCATTGCGTTGGGACAAGTTCCAGTTGATCGCTCTGGTGGACGCCGAAGTGAAGCAGCGCTTAACACCGGACTTGATCTACTCTCCGATGGCGCGTGCATTGGAATCTACCCAGAAGGAACCAGATCTCCCGATGGTCGTCTTTACAAGGGACGCACTGGGATCGCTCGCATGGCAATCGAATCCGGTGCAGCAATTGTTCCAGTTGCAATGTTCAATACCGCTGAAATTCAACCAACCGGTCAAGTTGTTCCAAATGTTCGTCGTGTTGAAATGATTTTTGGCGAACCGATGTATTTTGATGGCGATACTTCGGATCTAAAGGTTCTTCGCCAAATTACCGATGAAATTATGAATAAGATTCAAGAGCTTTCAGGTCAAGAATATGTAGATATGTATGCCTCAGAGGCAAAGCTAATCTTGCTTAAGGAAAAGCGGGAAGCAATGAAAGAAGCGAAGAAGGCCGCTCCGGCAAAGAAGCGGGCACCTAAGAAAAAAGCTTAATTAGCTTTTGGCCAATATTTCGCTTCGGGCTTCGATGTAACGACATTGTTCACAATTATCTTTTGACGCTGGGACTGGCCCTTGAATCATCTTGATAAATTCGGTAAGCCGCTTAGCAATAAATTCCGGATCACGCTTTGTTGGGAACCAGTTGCAAGCCAATTCCATCCCAAAATTTTCAGATGATTTTCCGCGGATTTTGACCGGCGACCAAACAAGAAGTCCAACGGTTGAAATTTTCATTGGTGCATCCTTCGCGGGATTTTCGAGTGCAAATGAGTATGCCTCAAGTTGGGCGGCGTAGAACTTGGATTTATCGGTAGGTTTTGCTTGAAACTTGCAATCAACTATTCCAAAAGTTCCATCAGGGTGTTCCATCAGCAAGTCATATTTGCCACGAACTGCGTATGGCGTAACTTCACCATCTACTTCGATTGGCTTTGAAACTACCCAGCCGGCGTGCTTGTGAACTTTTCCTTCCGGCATATCCGGATGCATATCTACTGATGTCTTTCCAATATAGGAAACTTCCTGCATCTCTGCGAGATCTCCTACGAGGGGCATTGTTAGTGGTGCTTTGACTTGGTGGTTGTAGTAGAGCCAAAGGCAACGATGACAGTTATCCCAACCGTAAGTTAAATCGCTGGGACTAATAAATGCACGTGCGTCTGGTGATATTTCCATAGGCGTACTCTCCTATGAAGCACCGACATCAGGCTTGACGAACCGCCGAGATCAGCGTGAAAAGTCCAAGAATGATCATTACCGAGCCACCAGTTATTCGCATGCGAACCAAGCGCTTAATTTCGGTAGCGAGCCAGTTTCGAATGGTGCCGGCTAAAACACCCCAGCCACCATCGGAGAAGAAGGCGAGGATGGCAAATATGGCGCCCATCAAAATCAATTGTGAAGTTACGTGACCACGTTCGCGATCAATGAATTGGGGCAGGATTGCTGCAAAGAAAACTATACCTTTGGGATTTAGAGCGCCAACCCAAAAACCATCGCGCATAGATTTTCGCTTACTAGGCCTTTGATCTCCTTGGTCAGTCATATCAACCGCGTGAATTTGGCTGTGGCGAATCGCATCAATTCCTAAATAAATTAAATATGAGCCGCCAATAAATTGAACTGAGGTGAAAGCTAAATGCGAACGTTGCAGAATCGGGCCGAGTCCCACTGCAACGACGACTGATAGCGAAAATGCTCCAAGAACGTTTCCGGCCACAGTTGCAACCGCTGTCGCGCGACCCCAAGCGATTGCTCTAGCAATAACGAAGAGCACTGATGGTCCTGGTGCCAAAATGATGATTATCGCGGCAATTACATATTCCCAGATTCGAGTTGGGACGACGAATGGCATTTAGTAAGTGTAAATCATGAAATGTAAAAGCCCTCGAACCCATTTAGAGTTCGAGGGCATTTCCCCACGGAGAGATGAGGCTTAGATTACGGAGTCAGTATCGGCTCGACGTAGGTGAGCAAATCCGAGCATTGCTAGAACGAAGAACAAGATTCCTCCGGCAAATGCACCGTAACTTGCGATCATTGCGATATTTCCGAGTACTCCGAAGGCATATGAAAAACCAAGCAAGCCGCGAAGTGTTGAACCCATGAATAGGGTTTGGCGTTGCCCGCCAAGTTGTGCAACTTTTGCTTGAAGCGCAGCATCGGTTGGAGTTGCCTTTAGCTGAGCACTAGCTGCAAGAAATTCGCCAGATACTTCTTCATACACTTTTCCGCCAGCTACGCCATTCAAATGCACCGCGATGTAGTGGTTTGAAAATACATTCGCTTGGGCACCGGTCGTCATTTGTTGTCCGGCGTACTTAGCCATTTCCTTTTGATCTGCTGCTGGTAGAGCTTTGAACCCACCATCAGTTGTCTTTGGGAAGAAAACCTTTTGTTGGCCAAGTTGATCTTTAACTTGAGAGTTAGCGAAGTTTCCACCCCATTGAAGTAAGGCCCCCGCCCCGATAAGGACAACGGCAAGAATTAACCCGATTGTGCTTGCGATTTTGTCGAAACTCTTTCTGTTCATTTTCTCTACCTTTTCTACTCTTAAACGTGCTCTCCGAAATATTAAGAAGCGAAATTTGGAGGGATTTCGTTTCAACTGAAGTTTGGCACTTGGGGGTAGATGCGCGAAGGAAAATCGCAAGGGCTAACACTTAGCCCAATTGTGTGAGTGCTAGCCCTGGGGCCTAGATCACTTCGCTCGAATTAAATTACTTGAGATTTATTCAACGTGACGATTGCAATACGTCTTGCCGTCAGGTCCTACCGCAACGTGTTGGCAATCAATTCCAAGCTTGTCGAAAGCTCCATCGCCAAATTGCGAACGATAGGCGAGAGCTAAAAGGACTCTGATGTTTGTGTCGCCATCAGATTTTATTCCAAAAGCACGCGCCATTCTGGAAACGGTATTTTCAATTACTTTTTCGGTGTGAGCCGTAGTTTTGGCTATTGCAGAATTTGAGAGACCATCACAAAGATGTTCTGCAACTAGATGCTCGAAGGGAGTTAGCTCGCGGGTCAGAATTCTGATGTCCATCTGGCTCTCCTCTCTGTAAGTAATGTGGGACCCATTCTGCCCGAGATTTGCCCATTGCACTTGTTGAACTTGCCTCTAAACTAAAGAAATGACCAATATTACTTTCGAGCAGATCGAACAAACACTTGTAATTACCCTCGATCGCCCAGAGAAGAAGAATGCTTTAACGCCGGCGATGTACTCATCGCTCAATTCAATATTGGCTTCAGCTTCCGGAGATTTTGGAATTCGCACTGTCGTAATTACTGGCGCGGGTACGGCCTTTACGGCAGGAAATGACATTATGGATTTTCTAAATACTCCGCCAAGCGGGCCTGATAGTCCGGTGATGCAATTTCTGGCGACAATCCATAATTTCCCCAAACCACTTATTGCTGCTGTGCACGGCAATGCGGTTGGAATCGGTACAACCTTGTTGATGCATTGTGATTTGGTTTATGCCGCGGCTGATTCAAAATTCCAGATGCCCTTTGTCTCATTAGGTCTTGTACCCGAAGCTGGGTCTAGCCTGCTCTTTCCAAGAATGGCTGGACACCTTCGAGCTTCAGATATTTTTCTAACCGGGCGATCATTCGGCCCGGAAGAAGCTCTTGATTTCAATTTAATTAATTCAATCGAGAGTGATCCTTTGGCTAAAGCTAAAGAGATGGCGGCGGTAATTAACCAACAGCCACCAACGGCGGTTACAAACACCAAGGCGCTGTTAAAAAGCGGATCCCATGATGCGATTGAAGTTGTGATGCAGGTTGAGGGCGAATTATTTTCGATGGCCCTTGAATCTGATGAGGCAAAGGAAGCGTTCATGAATTTCTTGGCCAAGAAAGAGAAGAGGTAATCCCATGTCACTCAAAGATAAAAATATCTTTATAACCGGCGGTTCACGTGGCATCGGGCTTTCTATCGCCCTGCGAGCAGCTAAAGATGGCGCAAAGATCGCTTTCGCCGCAAAGACTGTAGAAGAGAATCCAAAGTTACCCGGAACCATCTTTACTGCAGCCAAGGAGATCGAAGCGGCGGGGGGAGAAGCGCTTCCGATACAATGCGATATTCGCGATGAGAATGCTTTGGAATCAGCCGTTAATCAAGCGGCAGAAAAATTTGGCGGAATCGATATTCTAATTAACAATGCGAGTGCAATAAATTTAACTCCCACTGAAAAAACCCCGGCAAAGCGCTTTGATCTAATGTTTGATGTAAATGTTCGAGGAACTTTCTTGACCTCCCAAGCCACGATCCCGTACCTTCGAAAGAGTGCAGAGGGCGGGCGAAATCCTCACATCCTGACCTTGTCGCCGCCACTTTCAATGAAGGCCAAATGGTTTAAGAACCATGTTGCATACACGATGTCGAAATATGGAATGAGTATGTGTGTTCTAGGAATGTCAGAAGAATTTAAGCGTGATGGAATTGCAGTCAACGCCCTGTGGCCGAGGACTGCAATCGATACGGCAGCGCTTCAAATGATTCCCGGAATAGATACTGACTTCTGTCGAAAGCCAGAGATTTTGGCTGACGCCGCCTATGAAATCCTAAATCGACCAAGTGCTGAAACAACCGGAAACTTTTTCATTGACGACGAAGTACTGGCATCGATAGGTATTACCGACCTTGATAAGTATTCGGTAGTTCCAGGAACTAAAGATTTCTTACTGGACTTCTTTCTTGATTAATTCCTTGATTAATTCCTTGATTAAGCTATGCATAAATTGAAAAATTCTAGGAAAACAAAGCGGTGGCATAAATGAGCACGAACGCTATTTATGCCACCACGACGATCTTGGTAGTACTTACCTTGCTATTTGGTATTTGGAT